>LSQX01177367.1_pt2 | contig 33495 bp, 26 predicted proteins | sample 654561 | NCBI WGS metagenome assembly LSQX01 (sample SAMN04489861, study PRJNA283612) | anaerobic digester metagenome | isolation source: 4 biogas reactors fed with cattle manure at either 37C or 55C with and... | place: Denmark: Kongens Lyngby | collected 2014 | reverse complement strand
TCCTACGAAGCACGAAACCCCTGCTTGCGTATAGGTGATGTTATGCCTTCGCCCTTCTTTTTCAGTCGTCTGTTTGTAGTCATATCGTGTCTGTTTGGGTGCGTTGGCTTGGTGGCTCTTTTGTAAAACTCGGCTTGTGTGTTGGCTTGAGCGGTTTTGCAAATGTGTATGGCTTTATGCGTTGGCATTTTATTCTAAATACTTTTTCAAAATTTTCTCCTTGTGTTTCGGAATATCTGCAATTTGCTTTTCCAATTCAGCTATTTTGGTTTCAATCTTTTCTATTTCTGCAACTACCTTTTTTTGTTCTTCGATAGGTGGCAAAGGGATTTTGATACTATTGAGATTTTTTTGATTGAGTTTTGGTTGAGCTTGTCCTGTTATGTATTCCGAAATATCAGTTTGGTTAATATATAGTTCTACGAGCTTATGTGTCGCATTGTCTTCAAATTTTAAGACGTGGGCGTGATTGTTGACCCAAATTTTACCTGTTGCGGTAAAAGCAATTGGATAAACTCTTGATTTTAAATTAGCACCATCTTCAGAAATTAGCAAAACTGTATCATCAATCAGGTAATCAGCTACAAAATCAACAACTCCTGAGGCACCATAATAAGGATAAACACCATTCTCTCTATCACTTTTAGTGACTGGCTTTCGAAGATTATCAAGATTTTCAGATATGCTTTCTAAAGTAAACTTTTCGTATCTGTTTAAATCATTAATAATTTCTTTTATTTCATTTTGATATGAATGTATTTCCTCAACCGCTTTTTGCTCTTGCTTTTCCATTGCTTCAATTTCAGAAACTATTTTTTTCTGAATATCGAGTGGAGGGAGAGGGATTCGAATATCTAATAAATTACCTCTGTTCAAACCTCCTTGAGCTTGCCCTGTAATATTAGCTTTCAATAATTCTTGTCCTTTTTTTGAAAGTAGCAAATTGAATAAATATCCTTGAATGGAATTTTCATTCGCTCTCAAAAGAAATACGTGTTCATTTATCATTGAACTTTCATAGCCCAAATCATTAGTTCTGAATAATGCAACCTTTCCTGTTAAAGCGCCATCCTTGCAAATCAAAATATCTAAATCTTTTAAGATGCCTTGCTTTGAAGAATTGAAAAAATCAATCGGCACAAATTTCAAGTTATTCTTGTTTATTGATATTCGACCATCTAAGCCAATATGTTCACCTCCCAAGCTTGGGATTCCTTCTAAATATTCACCAACGCCACCTTTGGGCCTATTACCACTTTCTAATACTTCTAAAACTTGAGATAATTTAATTTGCTCAAACTTACTTTCAATTACGACTTTTTTTTTAGCGGAGAGCGAAATATTTTTTTCAAAGTCCACTCGGTCAAAAGTGAACATATCCACCAAGTTATGGTAGCTCACATTTTGCTGTAAATTTTCTGGTACGTCTACATCAAACTCACCATTAAAAGCTTTGTAAATGTAGGTACTGGCTTTTTCGGGGTTGGTAAAACTATCGGCATCATACAATTGAGTACACTCGTCTATACTTTTGCTGCGTTGTATAGGGTGTATGCCTTCACTACCTCTACGGTTGCTAAACTCATAGCCTAAAAAGCGTTTTTCTTCGTTCTTTTCGCCTGTTTTTACCAATACCAACTTTTGAGGATAAGCCAAGATGAAATACAGTAATTTATCTTGTTCAAGGGCTAGTATGTTAGTCCAAAGTTCTGCTTCATTTTTGGCTTTTATTTTCTTGGTGTATTCTTTATAAATCTCGTGTTGCTCAATGTTTTTGTTAGGTGTTTTTTGCAAGAGTGTTTTATAATCATCAAAAGAAATCGTGTCCCAAACGTGAGCTACATATTTTGCAATTGGTTTTTCAATGCCGTTTATGGTTACATCTTGCAGACTTACAAAGCATTTTTTGATAGCTTCTTCAACATTGTAAGCATCTGCATTATTTCTGCGTCTTAGGAACAATGTAACGGTATTTGTTCCCGTTGCCATAAAGGTATTAGAACCTAATTCTGCTATTCCTAAAATTTCAAAGTGCTTAAATAGAATTTCTCTTGTTTGCGAATAAATGCCTGTGTTGCTCAAAATACTACTCGGTAAAATGATACCTGCCACACCGCCATCTTTGAGTAGTTGCTTTGTTCTTTCAATAAACAAACATTCTATTTCAGAACTTTGGTCGGTGAGTCGGTTGTATAATTCAAAACCTAATTTTGCTTTTTCCTCATCCATTAAACCTTTAAAAGCTGAAACGGAATATGGCGGATTTGAAATGATAATATCAAATTGCTTGTTGTCTTGAGGATAGGTTTTGTCGGTTTCTTTCAATAAGTCTTTGAACTCCTTTGAAGTGGCAAAATCTCCCAAACCATCACCGTGTATCACTTTTGCCAAACCATCACCGTGTAAATAACAACTTACTTTGGCTGTTTTAACTAATCGGTAATCCTTTTCAATTCCATAAACGTAATCTTCAGCCCAATCAAATTGGTCTTCTTTCCACTTTTTGATTGCTCTTTGGGTAGTGGGGTTAAATTTACTTTCGTCTAAATTATCAATGTACGTTTGAACTTCCTCCATTGATTCTGTGAGGAAATGTCCGCTTCCTGCTGCATAATCAATTATTGTTGGTAACAAGTCATTTTTATTTCCTTGCTCAATTTTCTGTGCTGTTATTTCTTGAAATGGTAAACTCTTAATAATGAAACGAGCAATAGGAACAGGAGTAAAAAACTGTCCTGATTCTTGTTTTAAACCTGTGGTTAAAAGCAATTCAAAGAAATCACTTAAGAACTGTTGACGGTAATTGTAGCGGATTTGATAAACTTGAAGTAGTTCAACGACTTCCTTTACCACTTTTGCATTTTCTTCAAAAGATGCATCATCATACACCTCTTTTATGGCAAATTCGTTATTCTTTTTAAGTCGGATTTCCGTTAATATTTCTTTGAACTTGTCTTTGTATTGTGTTTCTACTTGTAAAAACTGTTTGTCAAATTCACTGTCGCTTACATCTGTAACTTTCTTTTCTAAAAGTTCAAGCATTCCTCTGTTGTAAAGGTCTGTCAATCTTTTTTGAAATGAAATATGATTGTCTTCTCCTTCAAGCCATTGGAAATGCAATTGCTCGTCAGGGTTTCTGTTTTCGTCAACAATTTTGCAAAGGAAAAGAGTAAATATTTTATTGAATGCGTTTGGCTTATCAGAAACTACGTTATGTCTTAATATTTCCAAGAAACGATTGAAAATAAAACTACTGTCCTCTTGTTTTAAAACCTTTAAATCATTTTTGGTAAGAGCTTTACTTTGGAATTCATAAGGCGTTACCCAATTTTCAAAAATACCGTTGGTTTTAGGTAGTTTGTTCCAACGCTCAAAAAAGTCCTTTACATTTCCTGCTTGTCGGTAATCGTCTTCAATTTTTACAATTATGTTTTTGAACTCAATGTTGTTCCCTTGAAGTTGCGAAGCATAAAGCATAAGAATATCAGCATCCTTATCTTGTTGGAAGTAAGTAAATAGCTGACCACCGTTTCGTTCCAAGTTTTTAAATTCTTTCTCAAACTCTGCTCCCCAAGTCTTGCATTCAATCATCAAATAAGCCGAACCATCATCACGAGTTACCAAAATATCCAATCGTCCACTTGTGCCGTGTCCTGTTCTCCAAGTTTTTTCTAAAACAACATTTTGAGGAGGATAACCTTTTTCTAAAAGTCTGTCAATACACTCAAGTACAACCCAATTTTCAGCCTGTGAAAAATTTTGAGTGGTTTTACTTTCGCCTTTAATCTTGTTGCCGAAATTGAAAATTGAATTTTCAAAATCAATTTCAATGGCGTAGCCATTGTATTTTTTATGAAAAATTCCAGATGTATTTTCTTTAGGTGTAAATCCTAATGTTTGTATGAAGTTTTTGTAGTTCATTAGAATTTAATTTTTCCTTGTTTTACATTCTTATTTCTCAAATATTTTGACTGGCTTTCAGCTACCGTGAAAACAGCATCTGAGCATTCGTATTTATGAGCTTCTTCAACCAATTTGTCAGCAACATACAGGTCTTTTAGCTCCGAGTAGTCCATTTCTAAAAAACTGGCAAGAGCCTCTAAGCTAGCAAAGGGAAATTTTTTTTTCCCTGTTTCTATTTTAGAAATCTCTGTCATAATGATGCCGAAAGGTTATCCAAATTCACTTTGGTTTAATCCTCTTTTATTTCTTTCAGCTCTTAAAAACTCTCGAAATGTTGCCATTATAGATACTTGCTAATTTTATACTTGCCAATTTATGGCAAATATAGTCAAGTTTTTGAGCATAGCAAATTTTTTCGTCCTTAAGTGGGTCGGCAAAAAATGACTCTTTTGGTTTTTAGAGCGTTGGCTTGTATGTCGGAAAAACCAAATGTGCCATTTGTGCGGTTGGCTTTTTTACACTGACCGATAACGGTTTCGGCTATACGTAGTGCGGGATTTGAAAGCTGAAAGTTTCAAATCGGCACGAAGTAGAGCGAAGACGTTTTTATATTTTAAATTTTCACTAAATTTACAAAAGGCGAAGCGGGGTCGCCCTTATGGTAGGTACCAAACTTTCCAAAAGTTGCTGCAAGTCTCCACGAAAAGTATGTTCGGTTGCGTAACCAAGTTTATAACGATTATTTATGTTGTCAATGTATTGTTCTAAAGTCATTGGATGTGCATTTTCTTGCTCGTGTTCAGCGGTTATTTTTGCTCTTTTTTATAAAAAGTTCCTCAGTTTTTTCCCTCTCGGTCGATTAAAGCGAATCTACACAAACCGTAGGAATTTAACAAATGGTGCATTTTTTGTCGATCCATTCAATTGAAACCGTAGCGGAGAATTTTCATCAATTTCAGATTTTTCCAAAAAAGCATTCAGTCCGTCCACCAGTTTCAAAATTTCCATTGCCTTTTTCATAATCGGCCTATCAAAAACTTCTTTTCGGTTCATTTTTTGTTGATTTAACTAACCGAAAATAAGAATTTCCGACGAATTAATCCTTAATTTTCACTTATGAAGAAAAATCTATTTTTTCTGAGTTTTTGGCTCATACCGTTTAGTTTATTTTCCCAAATCTCTGACTCCGCCGTTACAGAACTTCAAACGGCGACCATCACACATTTTATGGTCAACGATAGCCTTCTCAACGTTCCGGTTTCAATTTCCATTCTCGACGAAAAAACCATTCAATCCAATAATTCCACTGAAATTTCTTGGGTTTTGAACAAAGCACCGGGCGTTTTTATGCAGTCGGGGAGCATCAATACCAACCGGATTTCCATTCGGGGTTTGGGCGCACGAACGCCTTATGGGACGAACCGTATCCGTGGATTTTACGGCAATATTCCACTGACTTCGGGCGACAGCGAAACCACGATTGAAGATTTGGATTTGGAACAGATTTCTCAAATCGAAATCATCAAAGGGCCGATGTCGAGTATTTACGGGGCAGGTCTTGGCGGCGCGATTTTATTGCATCCCAAAAAATCAAATTTCAAAGGAAGTGAATTCCGGTTTTCGACCACCGTCGGTTCATTTGAATTATTGAAAAACAACGCCGGATACAGTTGGAACGGCGATCATTCCTCTATTCATTATGGTTATTCCCGAATTCAGTCCGATGGATTTCGGGAGAATTCAGATTATTTCCGGGAAGGCCATACGATTTCGGGCGATGCTTATCGGAACGAAAAACACCGTTTGTCTTATTTGTTCAACCAAACCTATCTGAAATCCTATATTGCGAGTTCCATCAACGAAACTGATTTCGAAGAAAATCCTTCTTCGGCGGCAGCCAATTGGCGAGTAGCACAAGGTTATGAGCAATATACCAACTGGATGGGCGGACTGGATTATGCCTATCAAATCAGTCCGAAAACGGAATTGGCCGCAGCAGTTTATTTCGCAACCAAAGAAGGGTATGAACCGCGTCCGTTTGACATTCTCACACAAAATACCCAAACTTATGGCGGAAGAATTCAGCTGAGTGGAAGTTCTATTTTTAATCTGCCGTTTCAATATGTTTTGGGCGGAGAATTATTTCAGGACGAATACGACGGAAAAACCTTTGAAAATCTCTACGAAACCAATGATGGAAATGGAAGTTTGCAAGGAAATCAATTGACCCAAACGCTTCAGGATCGGTTCTTTTATAACCTTTTCGCTCAAATCCGAATTCCGATTTATAAAAAATGGGAAATTCAAGCCGGATTGAATTTTAATCAAACGCAATTTGATTTAACAAATGCATTTCCGCAGGAAGATTTTGATCAGTCTAAACATGCCTACGACCCGATTTTCTCGCCGCAAGTTTCGCTTTTGTTTCATCCGAATAAAAACCAAACTTTTTTTGCTTCTTACAGTCGAGGTTATTCCTATCCGTCCATCGATGAAATGCTGAACGAAGAAGGGCGCGTAAATACTTCCATCCGACCCGAAACGGGAAATAATCTGGAAATCGGTTATAAATTATTTTCGCCCAAATTCCATCTGGAAATTTCGGCTTATCGGATGAATGTAAAAGATTTATTGGTTTCGGAAAGAGTGGCGGAAGATCAATACATTGGTGTAAATGCCGGGAAAACTTTGCATCAGGGAATTGAAATTTCCTCGCATTATAAATTTGTGCTGCATCGGAACTGGATTTTTACGCCATCTGTTTCGGCTTCGATTGGGCAATATGAATTCGAAGAATTTAAGCATAATGGCAATGATTATTCGGGCAATGAACTTACGGGCGTTCCGGCCAATTTGGTCACGGCTGGATTTGAACTGCGGATGCCGTATGGTTTTCGCTGGATGGCCGATTATTATTTCGTTGATGAATTCCCGATCAATGATGCAAATTCGGTTTATAACCAATCCTATCAACTCGTCAACACCAAACTGGATTGGGAAAAAGAATTCTGGAATCAACTCAAAGTAGGACTCTCAATTGGGGTCAATAATCTGACCGATACGCATTATGCTTCAATGGTTTTGGTAAATGCCACCGCTTTTGGAAATGCCTTGCCGAGGTATTATTATCCGGGAAATCCGGTAAATTTCTATGGACAGTTGAGGTTGAGTGTGAAATGATAAGGCGTCGAAATGAGGAATGCATTTTATTTGTATTTTGAATCTAATTGATCCCAATGATAAAAATCTTCCCAGCTTCAAAGTATATCTTTAAATTCGCAAAATCATTTTTCTGATTTTAAATTTAAATTTATGAAATCCATTTGTGTGTTTTGTGCTTCGAGTTTGGGCAATCATCCGGTGTATGCGGAAACAGCTTTTGAACTGGGTGAAATTCTTGCCGAAAACGGAATTGAACTGATTTACGGTGGCGCTCAAGTCGGTTTGATGGGGAAAGTTGCCGACGGAGCTTTGTTCAAAAACGGCAAAGTAACGGGCATCATCCCGGGATTTCTTCAGACTAAGGAAATTGCACACCATTCGCTCAACGAATTGATCACCGTGCAAACTATGCACGAAAGAAAAGCACTGATGCACGACCGTTCCGATGCGTTTATTGCACTTCCCGGCGGATTTGGAACGATGGAAGAATTATTTGAAATCCTCACTTGGGCGCAGTTGAGTTTGCATCAGAAACCGATTGGCGTTTTGAATATCAATGGATATTACGATCCGCTGATTCAATTGGTCGATAAAATGATTGAAGAAGAACTTTTGCGAAACGAATACAAAGGAATGCTGCTCATCAGCGACTCGATCGAAGATTTATTGAGCCAAATGAATTTGTATGAAGTCCCGACCGTTAAAAAATGGATCGGAACGGAAATAATGTGATTTATTTAATAATTCAAATAAGGCTTGATCGCTTTAAATAAATTAACTTAGTGCCCAAATTCATTTGGATATGAAAATAGGAATTGTCTGTTATCCGACCTACGGTGGAAGTGGAATTGTAGCGACAGAATTAGGGATGGATCTTGCGGGAAGAGGTCACGAAGTTCATTTTATTAGCACCAGTCTTCCGGCACGTTTGGATATTACACTTTCCAATGTCTTTTTTCATAAAGTCACGGTGGAAACCTATCCGCTTTTTCATCAATACCAACCTTACTCGCTTGCACTGAGCACGATTATCGTCAATATTGCTCAATCCCAAGGGCTCGATTTATTGCATGTGCATTATGCAATTCCGCATGCGTATGCTGCTTATTTTGCCAAACAAATGCTGAAAGAAAAAGGGATCAATCTGCCTGTAATCACAACGCTTCACGGCACCGACATCACTTTGGTGGGAAATCATCCGGCCTATAAACCGGCGGTTGAGTTTTCCATCAATCATTCCGATAAAGTTACTTCCGTTTCCGAGAGTTTGAAAAAAGAAACCTATGAATTCTTTACGATAGACAAGGAAATCGAAGTGATTCCCAACTTCATCGACAATCAACAATTCATCAAAGATGAAAACTGCGGTTGTCGTAGGCAAATGGCGCCGGACGAAGAAAAAATCATCATCCATGTGTCCAATCTGCGCAAAGTGAAACGAGTGGAAGACGTCATTCAGGTATTTTATAGGATTCAAAAAGAAGTTTCTTCGCGATTAATAATTGTAGGCGAAGGCCCCGAATGGGAAAATGCCAACCGGCTGATCGACGAATTAGGGATAACACACAAAGTGAAAAATCTAGGTAAAATCAGTGACTTGCAAAATGTGCTTTGTTCATCGGATTTGTTTTTACTTCCTTCGGAAAAAGAAAGTTTTGGGTTGGCGGCTCTGGAAGCGATGGCAGCGAGTGTTCCGGTGATTTCTTCCAATGCAGGCGGAATCCCTGAAGTAAACATCGACGGCGAAACCGGATTTGTATTGCCGGTAGGCGATGTGGAAGGAATGGCCGAAAAAGCAATAATGCTTTTAAAAGACCCTCAGAAATTTCAGGAATTTCGAAGAAATGCTAAACAGCAAGCTATGAAATTTGATGAAAAAAACATCATTCCCATGTACGAAGAACTTTACTATTCCGTACTTGAAAAAGTGAAATAAATCTTAAAATTTCAGAGGCTTACGACCATTAAATTTATTAAGAATTAATCTAAACTACTCTCAGAGCGGAATTGAATGACATTTTTCATTGTTAAGAGATTTTAACTTTTCTAAATTTGTTTTTCTTTCATCAATAATCTGCTCTATGGCAAAAGAATCTTTACTCCGATCATCCATCGGAAAGAAATTTACAATGGCATTATCAGCTTTGTTTTTGCTGATATTTTTATTGCAGCACTTTATCATCAACTCCCTTGCTGTGATTTCACCTTCCTTGTTCAATGAGGCTTCTCATTTTATGGGATATCAACCCATCGTACAATATGTGGTACAGCCCATTTTGATTTTTGCGGTGTTGTATCACTTCATCATGGGATTTGTTTTGGAAATGCAAAACCGAAAGGCGCGAGGGCCGGTTAATTATGCGATGAACAAACCACAGGAAAACTCCACTTGGGCATCGCGAAACATGATTTGGAGCGGACTTGCAATTCTTGCTTTCCTGATTCTTCATTTGATCGATTTCTGGGTTCCGGAAATGAATTACAAATACATCGCAGCAGATCTTCCCGATGCAGAACGTTACCACGAAGAATTAATGCACAGATTTGCAAATCCATGGAGAGTTTTAGCCTATGTAATTGCTTTCTTCCTTTTGATGATGCACTTATTGCATGGATTCCAATCTGCATTCCAATCCATTGGAGCAAGACATAGAAAATATACACCTTTTATAAAATCTTTTGGTAAAGTATTCGCGATCGTAATTCCCGTTGGATTTATGCTGATTGCAATTATCTGTTACCTTATAAATATTGAAGTTTTATGAGCAAATTAGATTCAAAAGTACCTGCAGGAGATATTTCGCAGAAATGGAGTAATCACAAAGCAAATTTGAATTTGGTTGCTCCCAATAACCGTGACCGTATTGAAATCATCGTTGTGGGAACGGGGCTTGCCGGAGGTTCAGCAGCAGCGACACTTGCCGAGCAAGGTTATAAAGTAAAAGCATTTTGCTATCAGGACTCCCCAAGACGTGCGCACTCGATTGCAGCACAAGGAGGAATCAACGCAGCGAAAAATTACAAAGGAGACAACGACTCCGTTTATCGTTTGTTTTATGATACGATCAAAGGAGGTGATTACCGAGCCAGAGAAGCCAACGTTCACCGTTTGGCGGAAGAATCAGCAAATATCATCGACCAATGTGTAGCCCAAGGCGTTCCCTTTGCACGAGATTACGGTGGATATCTTGACAACCGCTCATTTGGTGGGGTACAAGTGAGCCGAACTTTTTATGCAAAAGGCCAAACCGGACAACAATTATTGCTCGGAGCTTATTCCGCAATGAACCATCAAATCGGATTGGGAAGAATCCAAATGTATAACCGACACGAAATGTTGGACTTGGTTATTGTAGATGGAAAAGCCCGTGGGATCATCGCAAGAAACCTTGTGACCGGGGAAATCGAAAGACATTCGGCACACGCAGTCGTGATTGCTTCGGGCGGATATGGAAATGTGTATTTCCTTTCGACCAATGCAATGGGATCCAATGCCACAGCAGCATGGAAAATTCACAAAAAAGGAGCATTCTTTGCCAATCCTTGTTATGTGCAAATCCACCCGACTTGTATTCCGGTTCACGGAGCCAATCAATCCAAACTGACCCTGATGTCAGAATCACTTCGTAACTCAGGAAGAATTTGGGTTCCCAAAAGAATTGAAGACGCTATCGCAATCCGTGAAGGAAAGAAAAAACCTACCGAAATAGCAGAAGAAGACCGCGATTATTATCTGGAAAGAAGATATCCGGCTTTCGGAAACTTAGTGCCACGTGACGTAGCTTCAAGAGCAGCGAAAGAACGTTGTGATGCAGGTTTTGGAATCGAAAACAACGATACAAAAGAAGGAGTATTCCTTGATTTCTCAACGGAAATCAAGAAAAAAGGACGTGAAGTTGCTTACGCAGGCGGTAATCACAATCCAACCGATCAAGAAATTGAAAAGCTTGGAAAAGAATGGATTGAAGATAAATACGGAAACCTTTTCCAGATGTATCAGAAAATTACTGACGACAATCCCTATGAAACCCCAATGAAAATTTACCCGGCAGTTCACTATACGATGGGAGGCGTTTGGGTGGATTATAACCTGATGAGTACCATTCCAGGCTGTTATGTATTAGGAGAAGCCAATTTCTCTGACCACGGAGCCAACCGACTGGGAGCTTCAGCTTTGATGCAAGGATTGGCAGACGGATATTTCGTATTACCTTACACCATTGCAGATTATCTTTCAGCAGACATCCGAACTGGAAAAATCCCTACAGATTCACCGGAATTCGATCAAGCAGAAAATGCGGTTAAAGAACAAATCAACCGGTTTATAAACAATAAAGGAAATCGTTCTGTGGATAGTTTCCACAAAGCTTTGGGACATATCATGTGGAACAAAGTGGGAATGGCTCGAAATGAAAAAGGTCTGACAGAAGCCATTAAAGAAATTGCCGAATTAAGAGAAGAATTCCATAAAAATGTCTTCGTTCCGGGAACAGCCGATGAACTAAATCCAGAATTAGAAAAAGCTCTAAGAGTCGCGGATTTTATGGAGCTTGGACAATTGATGGCTATGGACGCTTTGCAAAGAAAAGAATCCTGTGGAGGTCACTTCCGAGAGGAATACCAAACCGAAGAAGGAGAAACTTTGCGTGACGACGAGAACTTCAGATTTGTAGCTGCTTGGGAATACCAAGGAGAAGACATCAACAAAGAAGTTATGCACAAAGAAGAATTGGAATATGAATTCATTGAAATAAAAGCTCGAAGCTATAAATAAACGAAACTCGTCCCGATATTTAGGGATCGAATTTCGTATATCGTAAATAAACAGATTATGGCATCAAAAAATATAAATATCACTTTGAAAATCTGGAGACAAAAAAACTCCAAAGCCAAAGGACAAATCGAAACATACAAACTAAATGATGTTTCAACCGACAGCTCATTTCTGGAAATGTTGGACCAGTTAAACGAACAATTGATTTCAGAAAGCAAAGAACCTGTAGCATTTGACCACGATTGCCGTGAAGGAATTTGCGGGATGTGTTCGCTGTATATCAATGGTCGTGCACATGGACCCGATACCGGAATCACAACCTGTCAATTGCATATGCGCTCCTTCAAAGATGGAGACACCATCTACGTAGAGCCTTGGAGATCCGTAGCATTTCCGGTAATCAAAGACTTGGTAGTGGACAGAACTTCTTTTGAAAGAATTCAACAAGCAGGAGGTTTCGTTTCCATCAATACTTCAGGAAATACCATCGACGCAAACAGTTTACCGGTGCCTAAATTCGACGCCGACCGCTCATTCGATGCGGCTGCATGCATCGGTTGCGGTGCCTGCGTAGCTACTTGTAAAAATGGTTCGGCTATGCTATTTGTAGGAGCCAAAATCTCACAATATGCACTTTTACCCCAGGGTAGAGTAGAAGCAGCAAGAAGAGCCAAAAATATGGTCGCTCAAATGGATATCGAAGGCTTCGGAAATTGTACCAATACCGGTGCATGTGAAGTAGAATGCCCGAAAGGAATTTCTTTGGAAAATATCGCAAGAATGAACCGCGAATTCCTAAGTGCAAAAATAGGATCAGAAGAATAATTGGTTTTTATAAATTAATCTATAACTAAGCCGACGGAAACTTCCATCGGCTTTGTTTTTTGTAGTAAATTCGTTTTAGGAAAGATTTCAAAAATTTAAATTCTTATGAATATAAAAGGAATTTGTCTCATTTCATTTCCAATTCGCTTTCCTATATTAAATTTCAAACCAATATGGATTTAAAAAAAATATTTGAAAATAACAAAAATTGGATCGCTGAACGATTGGCAACCGATCCCGATTACTTCAAAAAACTTTCCAACGGACAAAATCCAGAAGTCCTCTACATTGGTTGTTCCGATAGCCGTGTGAGTGCTGAGGAATTAATGGGCGCCTGCCCGGGCGATATTTTTGTTCACCGAAATATAGCCAATATGGTCATTAGCATCGACCTCAATATGATGTCAGTGGTGAATTATGCCGTTAATTCACTTAAAGTTAAACATATAGTTGTTTGTGGGCACTATTTGTGCGGAGGTGTAAAAGCAGCCATGGAAGCCAAAGATTTGGGTATTTTGAATCCTTGGCTGAGAAACATACGTGATGTGTATCGAATGCACAAAGAGGAACTAAATGCAATCCCAAACGAAACCGAACGATACAATCGATTGGTCGAATTAAACGTAGAAGAACAATCCTATAATTTACTGAAAACCGCTGCCGTCCAAAAAGCACACCTAGAAAGAGGTTTGAGGGTTCATGCCTGGGTATTCGATATGCAAAACGGAGAACTCATCGACCTGAAAGTGGATTTCAAATCCAAATTAAAAGAAATCATGGAAATTTATAATCTGAACGAATGAGAAAATCAGAAATCCATCTCGAATTAGGTTATTACACCGACTATTTGAAGCTGATTGAAGATTTGCCAATTCTGGAAGCACTTGAAAAATATACCGAAGAAATACGAAATCTAAACAAAGAAGCACTGAATGCACTCGATGAAAAAGTCTATGCGCCCGGGAAATGGACGGTCAAAGAAATTTTGCAGCATCTGATTGACTGGGAAAGGATTTTTTCTTACCGAGCTTTGGTGTATGCCCGTAACGATGGTGGAATCACACCCGGACACGACCAAGAAATCATGACCAATAATTCAAATGCAAATAAGAAAAATCTTGAGAATCTTCTGCAAGATTTTCTACAGCTAAGAACTTCCACAATTTCACTTTTTCAAAGTTTTGATCAAGTGGATTTGTTACGCGAAGGCGAAAATTACAATATGAAAATGAATCCGCTCGGAATGGGATTTATCATTCTTGGGCATCAAATCCATCATTTCCATGTAATCCAAGAAAGGTATTTGCCTTTGTTGGGAAGAGAAGTGGAATTGGTAAAAGGCATGAGGTGCTAATTCATTTATAAATGAATAATTTCTTTACGGCATAAGATTTGAAAAACAGTGGGAAATTTAAATCGATGAAAAAAGTATTTTTTGTAAGCTTATTGTTTTTATTTACCGGAATTCAATTTATGCAAGCACAGAACATCCACTCAAAAGTAGATACCAAAATATTCCCGGAACCCAAAAAAGGATTCACACAATTCGTGATTGAAGTTCCTTTTAGTTCTATGGAAGAAGATGCCAACAAAAAAATCGAAATTTTTGTAGGAAAATATCAAGAGGTAGATACTTGTAACCGTCATTCTTTAATGGGTGAACTTCAAACCAAAGATCTACAAGGATGGGGATACAATTACTATGAATTTCAATCAAAAGGAGATGTAGTAGGTACTTTGATGGGCTGTGGAGATAATCAAAAAGTCTCCAAATTTATTAGCTCACAAGGATTACTATTAAATTACAATGGTCGTATGCCAATCGTTATCTATGTTCCAGAAGGTATGGTGGTTCATTATAAAATTTACAAAGCAGAACCCGACACCTATCAGGCACTTCAGGTTCTCCCAACGAAAAAATAAATTGACTTATAGTTCATCTCACCCGATGAACTTTTTTGTTTTTATGGGATTTTTAATTTCATGAAACTCTTTTTGAAACAAGGTATTTTACCTATTTAGAAGATTAAATTACAACAAATAAATTTTTTTTATCAAAATAGTTGTTTAATCAACTATTGTTTGTTTAACTTTGCAGTTGTTTAAACAACTATATTTTTATGGATAAATTAGATTTAGTTTCAAGCGAAAATAAATACAACCTTTTATCGGGCCGAGTAGCCTTATTGTTGAATCGGTTTTTATCGCAACAATTTAAAAATAAAGGAATAAGCCTAACGCGTGAGCAATGGTCAGTTTTGGCAGTTCTATGGAAAACAGACGGCTGTTCTCAACAAATGATTGCAAATAGCACCAGCAGAGATAAACCAAGTGTTACACGGTTAATTGATAATTTAGTTAAAGAAGGATATGTGAAAAGAAAAAGCCATGAAAACGACCGCCGTTTGAATTTAATCTTCCTTACCGAAAAAGGAAAAAAAGTTGAGAAATCTGTAATGGAAATTGTGGATGATACGATTGAAAAGGCTACCAATGGATTGAGTGAGGAACAAATTATAGCCATTCGTGACGCATTTCAAGTTGTATATGATAACCTAAATACCAATATAAAATGAAAAAGTATTTCATAGTTTGTTTGGGGGTACTTTCGATTTCGACTTCTGCTCAAATACTTTTAAATGAAGATGTCCACAGGGCTATCAATTTTGCTTTGGAAAACGATATCGAATTGGAAAACCAAAAAATTGATCATGAAAAATTGGAATTAGAACGCCAAAGTATTTTGTCGAAATACATTCCCAGATTGGAAGCTACGGCTTTGTATGGCTATTTGAAAAGCAATGGAAATTTAGATATTCCGACTTTCAATGTTCCCATGACCGACTTTAACCTTTTTGAAGGTTCAACTGATTTTAAAACAAAAGGTCAAGCTTTTCATGGTGGAATTATGGCAAAAGCCGTATTGTTTAGTGGTGGTCAAATTCATTACGGAGCCAAAGCCTTGGAATATCAAAACAAAGGTAATGCGTTGATGATGGATTTAAAAGCTGACGAAGTTATCAAAGATATCATTTTAAGTTACGACCAATTGCAATTACTAAATTCCGCTGAAAGTTTAATCGACGAAAGTGAAAAACGTTTAAACAAGGAAACAGAACGTGTCGAAAAGGCGATTTCAGTTGGTTTGGCAATTCCTTATGACCGTGATAAAATTAAATTGGCGACTTTGGAGTTGGAAACCAATCGTACAGAGGTTCAAAACAAAAAGCAATTACTGGCTTTGAAAATCAGTCAAGCAACAGGTTTATCAATTGAAGAAATTTTACAGACTTCCTACGAAGTAGAACCAATTGTCATTTTGGAAGATTTATCCAGCCAAAACCGTAATGAAATCAAAGCTTTGGAAGCTTACCAACAAGCTACTCAATATGCGGTTAAGAAAGAAAAAGGTTCCTTATTGCCAACCGTGGGTGCATTTGGGGGATATAGTTATTCCACTCTTTTCAATTCCGAATTGAGCACCAATTCACCACTTACACAAACTCCCATTGATTTAAATGTAAACCATTTAACCTTCCATCCGACTTGGATGGTTGGTGTAGCGATGAAATGGGAAATTTTTGCCGGATTTGAGCGTAAACATAAAATTGAAGAAGCCAACTTAAGTTTGAAACAAATCGAAAATAAATTGAAAGATGCTCAAGAAAAAACGGCTTTGCAATTGGAAAAAAATAAATTGGAATACCAGACAGCCATTCAACAAATTGAAATTGCAAAACAACGGGAATTGATTGCTCAACACAATAATTCAATGGCTGAAAAACAATACAAAGCCGGATTAATCGGTGTGACCGAACGATTGACTGCTGAAAATGATATTTATAAAGAATCTTTAAATAAAATTCAAACCATCATTAAACAACGCCAAATTGCCATTGAAACCTATCAATCAGCTGGTGTTTTATCAACCTATCTAATTTCGAAATAATCATGAAAAAAATAGTTTTTGTAACCGGAGTTTTATTGAGTTTGACAGCTTGTAAAAAAGAAGCTAAAATGGATCAACTAATTCAAGGAAAAGTGGAAAGGGAGGAAATTGCAGTTGTGGGCAAAATTGCGGGTCGTATCGACCAGATTTTGGTTCAAGAAGGCGATTTTGTACAAAATGGCGATACGTTGGCTATTTTGAATATTCCCGAAGTAGATGCCAAAAAAGCCCAGGCTCAAGGTGCCGTAAAATCGGCAGAAGCCCAATACGTTATGTCGGTGAATGGTGCTACCAGAAACCAATTGCAACAATTGAATGCGAAAAGAACTGGGTTAATGGAACAATATAATTATGCTAAAAAATCATTGGATCGTTTGAGCGTGATGGTAAAAGATTCCTTGATTCCACAACAGCAATACGATGAAGTTTATGCCAAATACCAAGGTGCTCATGCGCAACTTGTAGCAGTTGATGCAGAAATAGCCGATGTGAAAAATGGCGCACGAATCGAACAACAAATCATGGCTCAAGGTCAACAAGATCGTGCATTGGGTGCTTTGGAAGAAGTGCGAGTGGCCGAAAAAGAACGCTATATTACGGCTCCACAAGATATGCAGGTCGATTTGATTACCTTAAAATTGGGTGAATTGGCTATGCCCGGATATACCTTGTTCAAAGGAACTTTAAAAGAGACAACTTTTTTCCGCTTCACAGTTCCGGAAACTGAATTGAAAAATTACCCCAAAGGTGGCCAAATCGATATTCATATTCCTTATTTGAATAAAGATATCAAAGGAGAAATCAAAAACATCAAACCCATAGGAGCCTATGCCAATATCGCAACCGCCTATCCGGATTATGATGCCCAAGATCCTTTGTATGAATTGACGGTTCGCCCGGTGAATCAATCGGAGGCTGATGAAATTTTGTCCAAAACTACCGTAACCTTAAAAAAATAAGAATGAAGGTTTTCTTTGAATTATTAATGCGGGAGTTTAAACTTTTCTGGGGCAATAAAGTCTTGCGTTTATTGTTTTTCGGAGCTCCTTTATTGTACGGAATCTTAATTGGTTATGTGTATTCCAAAGGAAAAGTAACCGATTTACCCATTATTGTGGTGGACGAAGACCGTTCAGAAATGAGCGCTAAAACAATTGAAATGATGCAAGACAATGAAGTTTTGAGCATTGCTTCCTTGCAATTTAGTACGGTAAATTTAGACCGATTGATGGTGGAGAAATCTGCAGCTTGTGTGGTGTTGATTCCCAAAGGATTTGAAAAAGATATTTTGACCAAACAATATCCGGAAATCACTACAATAGTCAATACATCCAATGTGTTGACCGCCAATTATGCGTCGGGGGCTTTGCAATTGGTTTTGGGGACTTTAAAGGCAGGTGTGCAAATAGAAACTTTACGTAAACAAGGAGTTCCCGAAAATTTGGTGATGAGCCAATACGAACCTTTCAAAACAACTTTTGTTAAGAAAAATAACCGTGCGACCAATTATATGTACTTTTTATGGCCAGGCGTTTTAGCCACTGTTTTACAACAAGTATTATTATTGGGTTTGGCTTTGTCGTTTGCGTCCGAATTTGAATCGGGAAGTTTTAAAGAGTTGGTTTTAAAAACGCGATCGACTTTTTCTTTGATTATGGTCAAATTAATCCCTTATTTAATCATGAGCTTTCTGGTTTGGTTGATGTATTGGGGATTTACCTTCTGGTTTAGAATTCCGTTTTTTGAAAACTTAGGTAATCTTACGCTCGTGGCAGGGATTTTTGTTTTGGCCGTGAGTTTTATAGGAATTTTGGTGAGTATTTTGATTCCCAATCAATTAAAAGCAACCGAGGTTTTGATGGTTGTTGCAACCCCAAGTTTTATGATTTCTGGATTTACTTGGCCTTTGAGTCAGATGCCGGAATTTGTTCAAGTCATCGCTCAAATCATTCCTTTAACCCATTTTTTACCGGCTTTTCGAATCCTTATTATTGAAAAAGGAAGTTTTGATTTGACTTATCCGTATATTCTGAATTTAACAATTATTTCCATCATCGGATTTGTGTTAAGCTTCATAGCGCTACACATTAAAAAAAGAAAAGTTTTGAAAGAAATAAAATTAGCGGAAGAAATTGGAGAATAATAATTTAATAGAGCTTAAAAAAAGTTCATCCGGTGAAAGATGAACTTTTTTGTTTTTATTTCATTTGAATTATTTTGCTTTGATTCGATAAAGATTTCCTTGATCGGTAACGGCAAATAGTTTCCCATCTACGTAGGCAATATCGCGGAATCTTTGTTTTTCATCGACCAATAAACGTTCTTCTCCGACTACTTTATTATTTTCAATTACAATTCGCGCGATGTGTTGGCTGCTTAGACCACCAATGAATAAATTATTTTTCCATTCAGGAATTGCATCCCCGGCGTAGAAAGCCATACCACTTGGCGATAAAACGGGATCCCAATAGTAAACCGGTTGTTCCATACCTTCTTTTTGCTGCATAGGTGGCGTCCCGATTTCTTGTCCGCCGTATTCAATTCCATACGTAATCGTCGGCCAACCATAATCTTTCCCCGCTTTGATGAGATTCAACTCGTCACCACCACGTGGCCCCATTTCTGTTTCCCAAAGTTCACCGGTTTCAGGATGCAAATCCATACCTTGAGCATTTCGAATTCCATACGCATAAATTTCAGGCATCGCATCAGGATTGTTTAAGAAAGGATTTCCCAGTGCAGGTTTTCCTTCTTTGGTAATTTTAAATATTTTTCCAAGCCCCGATTTCAAATCCTGAGCCTGAACGCGACCTTCGATAATCGAACGCTCGCCCGTACTCACAAACAAATGCCCGTCTTTGTCAAAAATCATTCTCGAACCATAATGTTTATCACTGTCCAAGGCAGGTGTCGCACGAAATATAACAGTTACGTTTTCAACTTTTCCGGCTGCTTCGTTCAGTTTTCCTTTGGCCACTGCCATCAGATTTTTACCATCAGCTTGTTTTTCAGAAAATGACCAATAAATCATTTGATTGGCATTGAAATCCGGATCAAATACTACATCCAGAAGTCCACCTTGTCCGCGATCGTCCACTTCAGGAAAACCTTCGATGGTTTTAATTTTTTCTCCTTCTGCACTATAAATCAGCATATGCCCCGATTTTTCCGTAATCAACAAACGCCCATCAGAAAAAGGAACCACGGCCCAAGGACGCTTCAAATCCGTCGCAACTTTGTCCACTTGATATTCAGTTGTAGTTTTCATACCAGCCACACGGGTTTGCCCTTCAAAAGCAGATTTGTAATCGGTATTGGCCGCTCTGGTTTCTACCGGTGGAAGATTTTCCGTTTCCTCTGGCTGGGTTTGAGCCGTCGAATTTTTGGGATTACAGCTTACCAAAAAAGCAAATGCAAGTCCCAGCGATAAATAATTGTAGATTTTCATGATGAATGATTTAGCGGAATTTTTCACAAAAACCATTCCATCAAATATTTACAACTCTAAAAGCTTTCAAACCCTGTTAGGGTTCCTCAATATTTCCAAAGTTTCAATAATTTCTCTTCAAACTCCGCATCAGGCATAAATTGCTTTTCCAGTTCCGCATCAAAAGGAACCGGCGTATTCATACTTCCCACACGGAATACCGGAGCATCCAATTCCTCGAAAATTTCTTCTGAAATCACGGCTACAATTTCACCACCAAATCCATTGATCAAAGTGTCTTCATGCAAAACAATTGCTTTTCCGGTTTTACGAATTGAATCCAAAACGCTTTCTTTGTCCCAAGGAATCAAAGTCCGTAAATCGATGACTTCTGCGTCGATTTCAGGGTGTTTTTTCAAAGTTTCCATGGCCAGATGAACACCCATTCCATAGGTAATGATGCTCAAATCTTTACCTTTTCTGTGAATTCTCGCCTTCCCAAACGGAACGGTATAAAATCCTTCGGGAACCATCGCTTTCAGACTTCTGTATAATTTTTTATGTTCGAAAAACATCACCGGATTGGGGTCAGCAAAGGATTGTAATAACAAACCTTTGGCGTCTTCGGGTGTAGCCGGATAAACCACTTTCAGTCCCGGAACTTTTGTAAACCAGGCTTCGGTGGATTGGGAATGATAAGGCCCGGCAGCTACTCCGCCGCCCGTCGGCATCCGCACCACAACATCGGCATTTTGCGACCAGCGATAATGGGATTTGGCCAAATTATTTACAATTTGATTGAATCCTTCGGTCACGAAATCCGAAAACTGCATTTCCACCATGGATTTCTGACCACGAATCGAAAGCCCTAATCCGGCACCCACAATGGCAGCTTCGCAAAGTGGCGTATTTCGGACACGATCGGCTCCATATTTGTCTAAAAATCCTTCGGTAACTTTGAAAGCACCGCCGTATTGGGCAATGTCCTGTCCCATCAGAATTAATTCCGGATATTGTTGCATGGCTTCGTGCAAGCCTTCTGAAATCGCATCGATGAACCTTATTTCACGCTGAGTTTCTATTTTCTTGGGAAGAATTTCTGTATTTGAAAAAGGAGCATAGACATCCTTCAATTCGGTTTCTTTGTTGGGAATAATCTTAGGTAAATTATCAGCATATTCCAATTCGCTTAAAACAAATTCACTTAATTCCTTTCGTAAACCCTGAATCGACTCATCAGTCAAAATTCCTTTTTCTTTCAATAAATTTTCAAATCTTAAAATCGGATCTTTGGCTTCCCAGGACTCGATCAATCCTTCCGGATAATAAGCGGTTCCCGATGCTTCTTCGTGTCCGCGCATACGGAAAGTCATACATTCAATCAAAACCGGACGTGGATTTTCACGGATTTCTTCGGCCCAATGTTTTACAGTTTCATAGACTTCCAAAAAGTCATTTCCATCGATAGAAACCGCATCAATTCCATAGCCAATACCTTTGTCGGCAAATGATTTCATCCGAAATTGTTCAGAAGAAGGCGTGGAAAGTCCCCATTGATTATTTTCCACAATGATAATCACCGGCAATTGCCAAACGGCAGCCACATTCACTGCTTCATGGAAATCGCCTTCACTCGCACCGCCATCTCCTGTGAAAACCAAAACGGCTTCATTATTTTTCTGAAGCTGATTGGCTAATGCAATTCCGTCAGCAACGCCCATCTGGGAGCCGAGGTGCGAAATCATTCCCACGATTTTATATTCGTTCGCTCCAAAATGAAAAGACCGATCACGTCCTTTGGTAAAGCCTTCTTCTTTTCCTTGAAATTGAGCAAAGAGTCGGCGCAAAGGAATTTCACGTGCCGTAAATACTCCGAGATTTCGGTGCATAGTCAGCATATATTCATCGGGATTCATCGCCAAAGTAGTTCCCACAGAAATTCCTTCTTGTCCCCAGGAAGAAAACCATTTGGAAATTTTTCCCTGGCGCAGTCCGATGAGCATTCGCTCTTCAATCATGCGGGGAAGGAGGAGTTTTTTATAGAATTCTAAATATTCTTGATCCGTATAGGAATGCGGTTTCATTTTCATTAATTTGGGTTCAAAATTAGGCTATTTAGGAATTCGGAAAAAATAAAAAACCCGTTAAAATGAATTAACGGGTGGAAACTATTTAAGAATAAAATTAATTCTGTAGGCTTCTTTCAATCGCTCTCATTTCGTCTTCTTTGTCAAACATTTCAGCTGCTTGATAAGCTTGACGTAATGTTTTGGCGGCTTCATAATCAGTCTTGTCCAGATTAAAAGCTTTTTCCAAATAAGGAATTACATCCCGATAAAGATTTTTTCTCTTTTCGCTGTATTCTTTAAAGGTCTGTTTTTCTTTGCTTGTATTTCCTAAATTCGAATTGATGATTTCTACATATTCTACTTCAGGCTTGATTTTTACCAAAGCTAAATTGGTATATGCATTTTTGAAATCCGGATTCAAACGGATGGCTTGCTCAAAGGCTTCGATCGCTTCAACATCATTGCCGGCATTCATTTGAATAACTCCAATGTTGTAATAGTTCGAAGGATTCTTGGGATCAATCTTCGTGTTTTGTACTAATTTTTCCAAAAATTTATCCGTATTTCCTGAATTATGCAAAATATTTCCAACCAAGGTTTGAATTTCTGCGTCTTGGGGGTATTTATCAGAAATTTGATCGACCAAATCGTCGTATTTTTTCAATTCCATCAAAGTACTCAAAGCATAGGAGGCAAGGTCTTTCTCTACAGATGGAGTTTTGACTTCACGTATGCCTGATACCAATCCAAGTTTTTGTTGGGTTTCAGCGTCATCTTTGGAAGCAAGGGTTACCTCCTCACCAGTTTCATTGTTTTTTCCAACCCATGAACTGCTAACTCCGGTATAGCCTTCCTGAATTAACTCTTTGTAAGTATTGAAAGCTTCTTGATAATGTTGTCCTTGATGGTAGCTCAAAGCTGCATTGTATTTGAAAATACCGGAATCTCCTCCAATGGCATTTACCAAATAAGAGGCTTCCAAAAATTTATCACCGGCTTTTTTCATGTCTTTGGCCTGATAAGCTGTATTGCCCTGCTGAAGTACGTTTTCAGCTTTTTTACGCAATTCATTATCTACTTTTGTGATCAGATTAGGTGACAATACTTCTTCTTTAGCTCTTGTATAATCACCCTTTGCAATGGCAGCATCTGCCTCTGCTTTGGTCTGAAAATATTCGGTTTGTTTTGTGGATTTATTTCGAGCCGAATAAACCACACCATTTTCATATTTGCTCATTTCGCCAAACAATCGGGCGGCTTCAATCGAATTGCCTTCTCGCAATGCAACTTGGCCGGAAGTATAATAATATTTGGCCTTGGAATCGGGGCTGATGGTATTGGAATCTATTTGTGAACTAACCTTTGCCAATTCAGACTTGGCAGTGGAAACATCATTGGACTCAATAGCTGAAAAAGCAGCTTCGATTTCTTTTTCCTGAGCAAACAAACCAAATGAAAGTGCCAATGTAGCGAGTGATAAAACTATTTTTTTCATTTTTTAATATTTTATTATAATTTGAAATGAGAAAATCCGCCGGAATCAATAGTTAAAACCGGCGAATTTTATCTTATTCTTCGTTATTGGAATCTAAATTAAGATTTTCATCCGAACTATTATCAACATCTGAACCATTTGTTTCTGAGTTAACATTATTTAACATCGGATTTTCCATTTCGTTCTCATCCATATCAACTTCTTCTTCCATCGCAACTTTGGCTACAGCAGCGATTTCATCGTTCTTCTTCAGATTAATCAAACGTACTCCCTGAGTAGCGCGACCCATCACACGCATTTCTTTAACACCCGTTCGGATGGTTACGCCCGATTTGTTGATAATCATCAAATCATCATTGTCGGTAACCGATTGAATGGCAATCAGCTTTCCGGTTTTTTCGGTGATGTTCAAAGTTGTAACTCCTTTTCCGCCACGGTTGGTAATTCGGTAATCCTCAATTGAACTTCGTTTTCCATAACCTTTTTCAGATACAACCAAAACCGTTTCATTCTCCTTGTCGCGGATGACGATCATTCCAATTACTTCGTTGTCCTCCGAACCTAAATTGATCCCACGAACTCCAGAAGCCGTTCTTCCCATTGGGCGTACTTTTGCATCTTCAAATCGAATGGCTTTTCCACTCAAAGAAGCAATCATGATTTCGCTTTTACCATCGGTCAGTTTCGCTTCCAATAATTGGTCGCCCTCACGTATGGTAATCGCATTGATCCCGTTTACGCGTGGTCGTGAATAAGCTTCCAAAGAAGTTTTCTTTACGACTCCTTTTTTGGTAACCATGATGACGTAATTATTATTTACGTATTCCTCGTCCATCAAATCATGCGTTCGGATGTAGGCGCGAACCTTGTCATCTGGTTCGATGTTGATCAAATTCTGAATGGCTCTACCTTTGGATGTTTTGGATCCTTCCGGAATTTCAAACACACGCATCCAGAAACATTTTCCTTTTTCGGTAAAGAAAAGCATATATTGATGGTTGGTGGCTACAACCATATATTCAAGGAAGTCCTCATCACGCGTAGTAGCACCTCGGTTTCCAACACCTCCACGCGATTGTTTGCGGTATTCAGAAAGCGGCGTACGCTTGATATATCCCAAATGAGAAATCGTCAGTACCATTTCTTCGTCCGGAATCAAATCCTCGATGTTCATGTCACCTCCGGCATAATCGATTTCGGAACGTCTTTCGTCGCCGTATTTTTCTTTGATTTCGAGCAATTCCTTTTTGATGATTTCCATCCGAAGTTCTTTGCTGGCCAAAACTTCTTTTAAATAATCGATGGTTTTCATCAACTCTTCATATTCAGCTTTGATCTTGTCGATTTCAAGTCCAGTCAGCGTTCTCAAACGAAGTTCAAGAATGGCTCTGGCTTGGATTTCGGATAAATCGAAAGCTTCCATCAAACCGGTTCTCGCATCGTCCGGCGTGGCGCTTTCTCGAATGATTTTAATGGCACGATCCAGATCATCTTGCGTGCCGATTACTTTCATGTAACCTTCCAAGATGTGAGCACGTTCTTCCGCTTTTCTTAATTCGTACTCGGTTCGTCTCACCACCACATCATGACGGTGATCCACAAAATGGCTGATTAATTGTTTCAGGTTTAATTGTTCTGGACGACCGTTTACCAAAGCGATATTATTGACGCTGAAGGAAGATTGCAGTGCTGTATGTTTGAACAATAAGTTCAAAACAATATTTGGAACCGCATCCGTTTTTAAAACATAAACGATACGCATTCCATTTCGGTCGGACTCATCGCGAATCTCTGAAATCCCTTCCATTTTTCCTTCTTTTACAAGATCCGCCGTTTTGGAAATCATATCGGCTTTGTTGACCTGATAAGGAATTTCTGAAACGATGATACAATCCCGTCCGTTTACCACTTCGAAATTGGTTTTGGCGCGCATCACAATTCGTCCACGCCCCGTTTCAAAAGCATCTTTCACGCCGCTGTATCCGTAGATAACACCCCCGGTCGGGAAATCAGGCGCTTTGATGTGTTGAATCAATTCTTCAATGGAAATCTCATGATTGTCAACGTAAGCAATCGTCCCATCAATTACTTCCGATAGGTTATGAGGCGCCATATTAGTCGCCATTCCCACAGCAATTCCCGCCGCTCCATTGACCAAAAGGTTGGGAACTCGGGTAGGAAGTACCTTGGGCTCTTGAAGTGTATCGTCAAAGTTAAATTGAAAATCAACGGTTTCTTTGTCGATGTCCGAAAGCATTTCTTCCGAAATTTTCTGAAGCCTCGCTTCGGTATATCGCATCGCAGCCGGTGGGTCTCCGTCCACGGAACCAAAGTTCCCTTGACCGTCAACCATCATATAGCGAAGCGACCAAGGTTGTGCCATACGTACCATGGTATCATAAACAGAAGAATCCCCGTGTGGGTGATACTTTCCTAATACTTCTCCCACGATACGAGCCGATTTTTTATAACCGCGGTTCGCCATAACTCCCAGTTCATACATACCGAAAAGAACTCTTCGGTGAACAGGCTTCATCCCGTCACGAACATCAGGCAAGGCACGCGATACGATCACAGACATCGAATAATCGATGTAAGCAGATTTCATTTCATCCTCGATGTTAATCGGGATTAATTTTTCTCCGTCACTATTCATTTAATCTATAATTTACGAATCAATAATAAAATTCAAATTTACTTGGTTCAAAGCTTAATAATAAATTAAACTTTGAATTAAAATAACGTGCTAAAATACGATTTTTAACTCGGACAGACTATGATACTTATAGGGAGTTTTCAACATTTTTTGGAGGTTTTGTGTATAAATCAAAGGAATCCGAAAAATACATCAAAATCCATCTAAATTCATTCGAATTCAATCTTCATCCCTAAATTGAATCGGTATTTTAAATCCATCTTTGATGTTGAGCTTTTGTTTGATGTTTTTACGATGCGTCTTAACCGTCCAAATACTCAAATTCAACTGTTCTGCAATCTGTGGATTTGTGAAACCTTTTTTGATGAATTCGTAAATCTCAATCTCACGTTTCGTCAAATTAAAACTTTCACTCAAAACATTGCTCGTAGGAAGACTAGGAGTGGAGGGATGAAAAACCTTGCCCGAATAAACCGAACGAATGGTCTCCAAAAGTTGCTCGGTCTCAATCTCTTTGGAAATATAAGCTTCAACGCCCAAATCTTCAAGTTCATGGATGTAACTAAAATCTACTTCCATCGAAAGCAATATGATTTTTATATGAGGGTATTTCGATTTGAATTCTTTGGCCAATTGAATCCCGGATTTTCCAGGCAAATGAACGTCTAACAACAAAATATCAGGATTTCCTTCGGCAACTTCAATCACATCAATTGACTTGTCAAACCCATTGATTATAGATAAATCCCCTTCCTTTTCGATGATGGCTTTCAGGCCTTCAAAAAATAAACGATGATCGTCGATAGATATAATTTTAATCATAAGTTTTGGGTTTTAAGTGGTAAGTTAATAATAATAGAAGTGCCTTTGGGAGTGTTTTCAATGTGCATTTTTCCGTTGTAGTAAGCAACGCGTGTCCGAATATTGCCAATGCCAAATCCATGAGTTTTCTCAAACTCTTCAATCCCAACCCCCATCTTGCCGTCGTCTTCCACCATCAAGCGAATTTCATCCACATCAATCGCAATCGAAATATTCAAACAACTTAAATCCTTGGCATGCTTCAAGGCATTGGTGGTCAATTCCTGATAAATCCGATACACATTTATTTTCATTTCCCAAGGAAGCAAAGACTCATCGCCAATCAAGTTCAATTCTACAGTGGGAGAATCGCCCCAACGAGACATCTCATTTTCAATCGTAACAAAAAGTCCAAGCAACTTTAGATTCTTAGGAGAAAGCTGATGAATCAAATGCCGGAAATCTGAATTAATGGTTTTTAAAATACCGATTAAGTTTTCTTCATTCTGAAGCTTCTCTTGACCCAATAACATCCGAAATGCCTGCAATGAACCACCAATCCCATCGTGAATGTCCTGAGCCACGCGCATCCTTTCCTTTTCTTGCGTAGAAATCAATTCAGAAGTCAACTGAATCCTTTGACGTTCCGCAAGAATTAAATCTTCTGAAAATTGATCCAAATCATTTTTATATTTTACCGAAAAAACAATCATTAGATAAAAGACTTCAAAAGCAAAAGAAAAAATCAAATTCCCAGGTTGAACCAATTGAGCATGGTGCATATTCTCAAACGTATTATTGAAAATGTAGAGAATTAATGAAATGAATATCAAACTATTGCCGCCCAGATAATGCCAAACATAAGGAACTTTCCTGCGAAGTGAAATCAAAATTCCAATCAGAAATAAAAACAATTGAAAAAGCAAAAAAGCATTGTAATAAATTTTGATTTGATGAAAAATATTTGGAGAATAAAGAGGAGATAAATAGAAAACCAAAAAAATGATTGCAATTCCTAAGGACAAATAACCAAGCCTGTTGAAAAAACGATCCAACCACGCCAAATGCAATTTCAACTGAACGAAATGTTGAAAAACACGAATGTTGAAATACAAAGCCAAACCCAGAAAAAATATCCTCGGAATCATCGACCAATAAGGATAAACTGCCTTAGGGATCAAATACAAATCATGCAGGTATTCCACTAAGATAAATGCAAGTAAACTCAATACATACCCCAGCATTTCACCAAAAAAACGCTTGCGTAAAATTAGAAATAAGGAAAGATTGAACAAGGCTGCAAAAAAGAAAAAACCATAATAACGACCCAGTAAAAACGAAAAATCAAGCTCCCACCAAAGGATGTCCGCCTCCGTACTAATGTCCGTAGGGAAGTAGAGGTTTTTCCGATCAACCAATTCCGTGCGTACCAATAAATTTTTGGTCTCACCTGCTTGAATCGGAATTTTAAAAGAAATCGAACGAAGAGGAACCGAGCGCTCATCCCGAGAAATATGATGCGATAAAACTTCCTGTCGCAAAACAATTCCCGTTTCTACATCAAATTCATAAAGCGTAAAACGAATTCCTTCGTTGTAAAAATTCCATAAATAATATTCCAAACGCTCCGAATCATTGGTCAAAATCAAAGAAAACCAATAATCACAAGAGGTGACACCCCGATTGATTACATTCGAAACATTTCCTTTCTCAACCGATTGGAATTGATGGGATTTGTACTTTTCAATGATGCGCTCTATCGGTTCACGGTTGTCACAATCCGCATATTCCCAAAGGTATTCGGGAATCGCAATGTCATTCGGACCCGGTAAACGAAGCGTATCGGAGGCCAAATTCATTCCGCCCATCAGGCAGGAAAGAAAGCTGAATATAAAAAGCCTTTTCAATTAAGTATTAGAAGATAGATTCAAATATAAAACAATGAATTCTCTCTTCCTATACCTATCTCAAAAATACCTATTTGTAGGGATTGAAAACCCGATTCCAATTTCACAGAAATTCAAACCCATCCTTCACGAATGGATTTCGAAATCAATTCCGTCAAATTCGAACAACCGGACTTTTTCAAAATGTTCTTTCGATGCGTCTGAATCGTATAGATACTCAGATTCAATTTCTGGGCAATCTCAGAACTACTATGTCCTTGAATGACTTCCGATAGGACTTTCCTTTCGCGACGGCTCAGCAAAGCCTCCGCTTTTTTGAAACCATTGCGCTCGTGGTAATTGTAAAATGAAGGTGCGCCGTTCATACCGATGAAAGATAATTTTGGAATTCCCTGAATGCCAAGATGTGAAATATCCGTGAAAATACCCAAAGTCCTTGCGCCACCGTCAGGGAAATAAAACAATGGAATTACTTGTTGCATGACTCTTTTGTATTCACCCGAAGAAGTGGAAATCCGATAATCATAAGAAAACTTATAATTGAAAAAATCAGAAGGATCCAATTGAGTGAAAAACTCAACTGCCGTGCGTTCGTAATTTAAATAATAAGGCGAATCCTCCGGATGCACATTCTCCATCATATGCTGCAAAGTGAAATCCTCCGGCTTACAGCCTATCAGATGAAAAGACTGAGGAGAAACATATTCCATTTCCGCTTTTTGGGTGTTGAAAATCACATAAAAATATTCGCCAATGTGAAAAGCATCCAAAAACTTTTCAAGGATTTCTTTTTCAGAAATATTCAATTCTTCATTAACAGTCGTGGGAATCTTTTGCCAGATCTCAACCAATTTCTTAATTTTTTCCATGGAAAGGGGCGGTTAAATTAAATTAAAAAAAGGTCGAAGTGGTCAGGCCTATGCAAGGTAGGGAAAAAATCACCTGTTTTTTTGAAAACTAAAAAAAAATCCTATGAAAAATGCAGATAAATTGCAAAAGCTGATTTAATTTTGCACTGAATTACAGACCGTAAAATATTTCCAAAAACATTCCGAAAAATAATTCTGAATAATTTTGGAAAATGAAAAATAGCTGTATATTTGCACACCATTTGAGAAAATGTAGAAAAGCTTAGAAAAATGAAAAGAACATTTCAACCCAGCAACAGAAGAAAAAGAAATAAACACGGATTCCGTGAAAGAATGGCTACTAAAAACGGTCGTAAAGTTTTGGCAGCACGCAGAAAAAGGGGCAGAAAGCAATTGACGATTAGCGAAGTTAGGGCTAAACGATAATCGCTAATATTATATTAAAAAGACCAAAGTCCGGAAGTAACTTCCGGGCTTTTTTTTATATTTGTTCCAAACTAATGTATTCGCAATGTCAGAGAAAGTAATCCAATTGGAAAAAGCATTCATCTACCAAAGAAATTATTTGGTGTTGAATCAAGTTGATTTTGAATTGAATGAAGGAGAATTTGCATACTTAATTGGAAAAACAGGAAGTGGAAAATCAAGTCTGCTCAAAGTTCTCTACGGCGATCTACCACTGACAGAAGGATATGGAAAAGTAGTGGACATCGAACTCAACGGAATGCGCACAAGTAAAATCCCCGTGCTTCGACGACACATTGGAATTGTATTCCAAGACTTCCAACTTTTACTCGACCGAAACGTCGAAAAAAACCTTTCCTTTGTACTCAAAGCCACCGGATGGAAAGACAAAAACCTGATCAATGAAAGAATTGACGAGGTCTTGGAAAGCGTAGGGATGATTTCCAAAAAGAAAATGATGCCCTTCCGACTTTCCGGTGGGGAACAACAAAGGGTATCCATCGCAAGAGCACTTCTCAATCATCCCCGATTGATCCTTGCCGATGAGCCGACCGGAAACCTCGATCCCGAAACTTCTTTTGAAATCATGAACCTGATTCGAAACCTTTCCAAAGAAAAAAATGTAGCGGTCTTGATGGCAACTCACGATTACAACATCATTCAGAAATTCCCGGCCAAAACTTTCCGATGCGAAGACGGAAAAGTACACGTCGCAGAGTCTGAATCTTTATTCTTAGGATAAATGCTCTCCGTTTTAGTTCCGGTTTTTAATTGGGATATACGAAATTTGATTCTAAAATTGCATCAGCAATGCCTGGAAACGGGAATCGAATTCGAACTAATGGCCGTGGACGATTTTTCGACCGATCCAGAAATTCAATCCAAAAACAGAGAAATCCAACTTCCCCATTTTCGATTGATTGAACTCGAAAAAAACGTCGGCAATGCCGAAGCAAGAAACATCCTCGCAAGAACTGCAAAGTTTAATTGGCTTTTGTTTCTCGATGCCGATATGATCCCAGCTCAAAAAAATTTCATACAAGTTTACCTCGAGGAAATTCAAAAAAACAATTTCGATATCATGAGCGGAGGAATTCTTTACGAAGACCAAGTCGCAAAAGAGTTTCAATTGAAATGGCTGCACGGAAAGAAAACCGAAGAACAAATTCCCGGAAAAGATCCTTATTTGGAAATACGAGGCAATAATTTTTTGGTACGAAAAGAAATTTTTCTCCAAAATCCATTCGGAGGATTACCCGAAAATTACGGATACGTCGATACCCATTTTGGACTCAAATTAAAAGTATCCAAAGCAACTGTGAAAATCATCGATAATCCCTGCATCCATCTCGGCTTGGAAACCAATCCCAAATTTGTAGAAAAACATAAAAAAGCCGTCCGAAATGCATTCTGGATGATGAATAACCAAGCCGAAATGGCAGAAAACCTGAAAATAATTCGAACTTATAAGAAGCTTAAAAGCCTGGGATTGAGAAAAATTTTTGGGTGGATTTTTAGAAAGTTTGAAAAGAAAATGCTTGCGAATTTGCATTCCGAAAAACCATCCCTTTTTCTATTTCAATTGTACAAATTAGGCTATATCTGCACTTTGAAAGAAGAATAAATTTTCTCTAATTTTTGCTCTTCATTTTCCCAATTGAAAACTTCAGCCGCCTTTTTTAAATTCTCCACATACGGCGATTTTCCTTCCTCCAACATTTCATGAATTAATTCTGCAATATGTTGAGGTGTATGATTTTGAATGGTTTTTCCGATGCCGAATTTTTCAATCGTATTTTTAATTTCAGGCAAATTCGTACCCAAAACCGGAATGCCCGCATGAGTATAGTCAAAAATTTTATTGGGCAAAGCATAGCGATAACTGATGCCGAAATCTTCTTCCAAACTCAAACCCAAATCCGCGCGTGGCGTGATGGATTTTAGTTGGGAAGGCGAAACTTGCCCGATGAATTTTACTGTATCTTCTAAATTCAATTCCGAAGTCAAAGCCTCAAATTCGGATTTTTTCGGGCCGACTCCCACAATCCATAATTGCGCATTTTCTACGAACTGCATGGCTTCAATCATCTTATCGATCCCACGGCTGAAATTCAAAACGCCCTGATAAATCAAAACCTTTTCCCCTGGTTTTAATTCGGGCAAAGAAAGATTTAATTCTTCCTTTATAGGTTGAACCATAGGGACATTCATAATTACTTCCGGACGTATTTTATAGGTCTTTTCAAACCAGTCCGCATAGCCTTCGCTCACCGTATAGAAAACTTTGATTTTCGGAACGATGAAACCTTCCAAAGCCTTCCAGATTTTCTTGCGAAACGGACGATTGTACAAAGTCGGAACTTCCGAAAAAATTTCATGGCTGTCAAAAACCAATTCGCATCCTTTGATTTTACTCACCAAGTAATTCGGCAAAAGCGCATCCAAATCATTGGCCAATAAAACATCTTCTTTATTAGTGATTTTCAGTAGTTTACGAAATAATTTCCAATTAAAATTCAGGTACATTTTCATTCCACTTTGCGCCGAAAGGGACAGAACATGAACCGGGTAGGGGAATTTCAATTCAGGATTTCCACGCAAATTGGTCGCCACCACTTCCACATCAAAACCAAATTTCATCAGAGAATTACAGACTTTCTGCACACGCTGATCGCCCTGATAATTATTGATGACCGAAGTGATGATTTTGCGTTTTTTCATACCTGTTGTCTGTTATGCGCTTTGAGTTGAGTGTTCAGTTTTACCTAATTAATACATAACTCCAAACTTTTAACCCTTCACTTTATTGTCCTTGAAAACTAAGAAATATAATTGGATGAAAACCAAAATCGCATTGGGGATAACCACCGGCCAGAATTGAAAATAAGTTCCATAAACAACAAAACACAAACAACCGATCATATTGATGATACGGATGAATTTAATTTTGTTGACAAGGAAAGAAGAAACGATAAAAACCGAGGCTGCATAGCCGATCCATTCAAATATATCGGGATTCATAAAGTCAAAATTTGAGCAAAAGTAGGGAATTTTCAGCTTTCGAACTCCGAGAAAAATTAGTTGTGCTGTATAATGTATTCTTGTAGAATGTGTTTTTGTCACCCGAAGCTCCTTGTCATCCAGACGATAGGAAGGATCTAAGGAGCGTATAGAGATTCATCACACTCATTCT
>LSQX01286472.1_pt2 | contig 33496 bp, 22 predicted proteins | sample 654561 | NCBI WGS metagenome assembly LSQX01 (sample SAMN04489861, study PRJNA283612) | anaerobic digester metagenome | isolation source: 4 biogas reactors fed with cattle manure at either 37C or 55C with and... | place: Denmark: Kongens Lyngby | collected 2014 | reverse complement strand
TTTAATGGGTACAAGTCAGGAAAAACATCAATCTCCCATTTTTTATTATCAAACATAAGAATATAACGTGTCTTTTCAATCTTCTGTTCTACGAGCTTTTCTAAAATCTCCTGAGCATCTGTTAGTGGAATTGTGTATTCAAACTCCAAACGCTTTATGCCCTCAAGTTTACTCTTAACTGTAATAAAAGCCTCTTCTCCCTGATGCCTTATTCTGACAACTTTGTTGGAATCGATATGTAAATATCCTTGAACTATTTTAAAAGATTCATCACAAATTTGTTTAGACCACTCTTGTTGATTTACCAAAAACTTTCTCTCTATTTCAAATGCCATTTTAAAAACTTTATTTATGCAAAAATATAAATTTGAATCAAGATAAAAAAATTACAGAAAATATATTTCAAGCATAATAAAATATCTATAAAATTAATTTTGAGAATATAATTCCAAAAACGAAACTATTTGATACATAAAGTGATAAGGCAATTCTTTGAAAAAACTTATCAACAATGGGGGCTTTTACAATAATTAATCCTATCTTTATCACTTCAAAAAAACATTTTACAAACCTCGAAAAGACATAATATAAATGACACAATTCACTCATTTACACGTACATACCAATTATTCGATTTTAGATGGTCAAGCATCTGTAGAAAAAATTGTTTCAAGGGCAAAAGAGCTTGGAATGGAGGCACTGGCTATTACAGACCATGGTTCAATGTATGGGGTGTTTGAATTTTATTCTGAATGTAAAAAGCAGGGAATAAAACCAATTATTGGTTGCGAAGTCTATATTACTTCAGGTTCCCGACACTCAAAATCTAGCAGAGAAGACAGAAGTGGATATCATTTGATTTTATTAGCTAAAAACAAATTGGGTTATGAAAATCTTTCAAAACTCGTATCCATAGGTCATACAGAAGGTTTTTATTACACACCCCGAATAGATTTTGAAGTTTTAGAAAAGTATAGCGAGGGACTTATAGCATCTTCTGCCTGTCTTGGGGGCGAAATTCCACAAGAAATAATGCGTAAAAACAACGCCCTCGATATAAATGATGAAAATATTGAAATTGAGAGTGCCATCGAAATATGCCAAAAATATACAAATATTTTTGGCGAAGATTTCTACCTCGAGCTACAAGACCACGGTCGTCCTGAGCAACACTACGTAAACAAAGCCCTAATAAAGATTTCTGAGAAAACTGGCATTCCGCTTGTGGCAACCAACGACACACACTTTGTCAGAAAAGAGGACTATGAGGCTCACACAGTTTTAATTTGCCTAAACACAAATAGAGATATTGACGATGTTGATGGAATGCACTACACTGGCAACGAATATTTGCGTTCCGCTAAGGAGATGTATGAGCTTTTTTACCATGTGCCTGTGGCATTGGAAAACACACAACAGATTGCCCATAAGGTGGAAGAGTTTCAGTTAAAACGTGATGTTGCACTTCCAAATTTTGAAATACCAGAGGGCTTCTCAGACCAACAAGAATATCTAGAACATATAACATGGGAAGGTGCTAAAGATCGTTGGGGTGAGTGTTCTGATGAGATTAAAGAACGCTTAAATTTTGAATTAGAAACTATCAAGCGAATGGGTTTTCCGGGCTATTTCTTAATAGTTTGGGATTTTATTAAAAAAGCTCGCGAAATGGGAGTACGTGTTGGACCAGGAAGAGGTTCTGCGGCTGGTTCCGCTGTGGCTTATGCAATTGGTATTACAGGCGTTGACCCCATTAAATATCAATTACTGTTTGAGAGATTTTTAAATCCTGAAAGAATCTCAATGCCCGATGTTGATATAGATTTTGATGATATCAACAGAGACAAGGTTTTGGAATATGTGATTAATAAATATGGTAGAGAAAAAGTTGCTCAAATTGTAACTTTTGGAACCATGGGTGCAAAATCGGTAATTAGAGACGTTTCCAGAATTTTGAAAGTGCCACTACAAGAGGCTGATAGGCTCGCAAAACTTGTTCCAGATGGACAACAAAAATTGGAAAACGTCATAAAAGAGGTGCCAGACCTGAAGTTTGAGTACGACTCAAAACCCGAAATTAAAAAGATGCTCGATCTGGCTCTTAGCCTCGAAGGAACGGTCAGAAGTACTGGTGTTCACGCCTGTGGCGTAATTATTGCCCCTGACGAACTTACAAAATTTGTTCCCATAGCTAGGGCAAAAGATTCGGAAATACCCGTTACACAATTTGAGGGAAATATTGTAGAAGGTGTTGGACTCCTAAAAATGGACTTCCTCGGACTGAAAACTTTATCCATAATAAATGACTCATTAGAAAATATTAAAAAACGTCATAATATTGATGTGGATATTGACAATATTGGTTTAAATGATCAAGAGACTTTTGATATTTTTGCCAAAGGGAATACAACAGCCATTTTCCAATTTGAGTCCGAAGGAATGAAAAAACATCTGCAAGAGCTCAAACCTACCAAATTTGAAGATATTATAGCCATGAGTGCCCTGTATAGGCCAGGTCCAATGAAGTATATTCCAGATTTTATTAATAGAAAACATGGCAAAGAAACTATAAAATACGACCTTCCCGAGATGGAAGATGTTCTTAAAGATACGTATGGAATTACAGTTTATCAAGAACAGGTGATGATACTGTCGCAGCGATTGGCAAACTTCACCAGAGGCGAAGCCGATACCCTCAGAAAAGCCATTGGAAAGAAACTGATAGACACAATGAATGAGATGAAATCCAAATTTGTGGAAGGCTGTCAATCCAACAATATTGATACCGTTAAAGCTGAAAAAATTTGGCACGACTGGGAAGCTTTTGCCGAATATGCTTTCAACAAGTCGCACTCTACTTGCTACAGTCTGATAGCATACCAAACTGCCTATCTTAAAGCCCACTACAAAGCCGAATTTATGGCTGCCAACTTGACCAACAACCTTGGAAAAATTGACGAAATTTCTAAACTTATCGACGATTGTCGCAGAAACGGAATTGAAGTCCTAGGACCTGATGTGATTGAATCGGAAATGAAGTTCACGGTGAACAACAATGGACAAATTAGATTTGGACTTGCTGCCATTAAGGGTGTGGGCGAGGCTGCCGTAGAAAACATTGTGCAAGAGAGAAACGAAAATGGACCATTTACGGGAATAATTGATTTTCTGACAAGAGTAAACCTTAGAAGTTGCAACAAGCGATGCATCGAGTCGTTGGCAAAGGCTGGAGCTTTCGACTCCTTTGAAGAGATTCACAGAGCACAATTTTTCCACACAGAAGATAATGATACCAACTTCTTGGAAAAATTGATAAGATATGCCGGCAACCTAAACGAAAACAAAAACTCACAACAAATATCACTATTCGACCTTGGAGATGAAGAGGATGCAATGCCAGAAATTGAATTTCCGAAATGTAATAAGTGGAGCAATATTGTACAGCTAAAACACGAACAAGATGTTACTGGGTTCTACATATCCGGACATCCATTGGACGATTATAAACTAGCAATTAGATTTTTTAGTAGGTTTAGAATACCGCATATTAAACATGCAATGGCTACAAGAAGAAATATTATTGGAAATGTGAGCGGAATTATCACCTCCACCCAACATCTGTTGAGTAGCAAAGGAACTAATTATGGAAGGTTTGAACTGGAAGATTATGACGACAAAATTGAGTTTACACTCTTTGGAAACGACTATCAGAATGTGAAAAACTTTTTGGAAGAAGGGAAAATTGTTAGTGTTAACTTTAGTGTGGTTTCCCCACCAAGATGGAAATTGGAAAACAATCCTACAGCCGAACATGAAGTGAAAGTTGAAAGCATTGAGTTGCTCTCTGAACTTGTGGATAAAAAATGTAAAATAATAGAAATTGACATTCATTCCGACAGTGTAAATATAGACTTAATAAAGTGGTATAACGCACTCTTTAAAAGGCATAACGGACCGCATAGCGTTTTGTTTAATCTTGTAAATAAAGAAAAAGAATATCATATTGTACTTAAATCAAACAATTACAGCGTGAATGCTGTTAGCTTAGGTGAAGAATTAGATAAAAATAATATTAGTTTTAAATTAAAATAGTAATCAAAAAAAACAAAATTATGGCTTTAGAATTAACAGACAGCAACTTTGAAGAATTGGTTTTAAAATCGGACAAACCAGTATTAGTAGATTTTTGGGCAGAATGGTGTGGACCATGCCGTCAGGTGGCCCCCATTGTGGAAGAATTATCAAAAGAATTTGAAGGAAAAGCTGTTATTGGGAAATTAGATGTTGACTCAAACTTTGATGTTACATCACAATTTGGAATTAGAAATATACCTACAATTTTATTCTTTAAAGGTGGAGAAATTGCCGACAAACAGGTGGGCTTTGCTCCTAAAGAGACCTTAGCTGCTAAACTTGAAGCTCTTATGTAATACCAATTGTAATAATAAAAAGTGTCGTAAAGAAATTTACGACACTTTTTATTTTGAACTAAAAATATATTATTCGTCAACCCTATCCGTAAATAATATTCCTTGCAAGTGGTCATATTCGTGTTGAAAACAAACCGATGTAAAATTGGTAGAACTATAACCCTCAAAGATGTTTTTCTCTTTTCCACCTTCAAGAATATAGTATTCTACAAAAATACTCGAGTGTCGGGTGGAGCTACCACCATATCCAGGCATAGACAAACAGCCATCCCATGGGAATTTTATTTGTCTTTCGGAAGCAAAAACAATATTGGGGTCTATAATAAATTGAAATGGTTTTTCGGGCAAATCAAAGCGTTTGAACCAAAACACACTACGACCAATTCCCACTTGTGGACCAGCAATACCAACCCCTCCAGACTCGTTCATGGTTACCAACATACGCTCTGCCAAACGACGTAAGACGGGGTCGGTGGCATCGGGCTTAATATCGATTGTAGGTGTTCTCAAAAAGAGAGAATCTTCCAAGTCGTCAACTAACAAAATCCTCATTGGCTCGTGGGCTTCGCCCGACATAATTAAGTCTATTTCATTTTGCGTCCAAGGCTTATATTTCTCTTCGGGCTGATTGTTGTTATCATTAATACCATTATCATCTGTATCTTTTTTACAAGAAAACAAAAGTGCTAAAAGCATAAAGCTTAACATCCAAAATTTAGGTGTTCTCATATCTCTATTTTTGGTTTAAAAATTCCACTAACTTTGCACTTGCAATGGCTCTATGACTAATTTTATTTTTCAAATCCAGATCCATTTCAGCAAAAGTAATATTATAATTTATGGGCTTAAATATTGGGTCGTAACCGAATCCCATTTCGCCACTTTTTTCTTCACAAATATGTCCCTCCACTTCGCCATCGAAAAAATATTTTTCTCCTTCAAAAATTAGACAAATTGTTGTTTTGAAACGTGCTGTCCTTTTTTCCATAGGCACAGATTTTAGCTTTTCAAGAACTTTGTTTGTATTGTCTTCAAAACTACAATTTTCACCAGCATATCGGGCTGAAAAAACACCAGGTTCTCCATTCAAAAAATCTATTTCCAAGCCTGTATCATCGGCAAAGCAATTATATCCAAATTTGTCATATACAAACTGTGCTTTTTGCAATGCATTTTCACGCAGAGTGGAGCCTGTTTCGGGAATATCGTCTGCATAATCCAAATCTTTCAACGACACGATATCCCATTTTTCAATCGAATGTTGAATTTCGCTTACCTTATGAATATTGTGCGAAGCAAAAACTATTTTATTCATTATTGCTCAACTAAAACACCACTTGAAGTAAATTCTAGTTCAGTTTCTTCTTGAGTACGTTTATCTACTAATGTAGCTTGATAGTATGTTTTCCTGTCAGCTTTTCTAACCATCCATGCCTCTTTCACCTCATTTCGTTTGCCATACTCTTTTCTGATATATTTTCTTATTCTCTCTGATAAGTTTTCGGGTAAAATTTTATTTGATGTGTACAGAATATTTCCCGACTCATCAAACCCTACTTTTGTGGTTTTGTTTCTATCGATAAATAGAGCTTCGTATGTTCCATATATTTCGTCCCATTCTGCTTGGGTAATTCTTGGATATTTTTGTTTAAAGGCATTTTGAATAGGATCTGGTACTATGAGTTTTATTACGCTAATTTCTTCTGTAACTTCCTCATTTACAATCTCTTCACCAGTGTCGTCGTATGAGCGAATGAAGTTTCCAAAAACATCAAAATAGAGGTCAGTTGCAACCTGATTTAAACCTTCGCGTTGAACTCTAACCTGATAAACTTTACCCATATCTTCATCTTCTATATAGAACGAGTTCTTTATACTTGTTCCAGGATAATTATTTAAAACATAGGAAGATACGGCCCCGGGCAACTCTTTGGCACTAATTTCACGATTTGTCATTTTGCTACCAGCATCTGAGATGTTTTCATAATCTTCCTCATAGGCTTTTCTGTATCTTCTGTCTATGCTACTATCTCCTTCGTCTTCATCTTCATCTTCAAATTCGGGTAAGAATGTCTTGAAGATATTTCCAGATCTATCAAAAAGAAGTCTTGTTTCATACTTTTCTTTTCTATATTTTCTTTCAATAATTACAGCCGAATAGCCATTGTTTTTATCAGCTCTCATAATTTTGTCAGCATATACCAAATTATATCCACGGTAGTGCTCATCGAGGAACTTGCTTACCTTAGCAAAAAGATTTTTGGGTCCCATTTCGGTACGAGTTTCCACCCATGCTCCATCTTCGTCAAAAGTGGCTATGGTGTTTGTTTCTCTAAACACACATTTCACTGTATATAATGTATCTTCCTTGCCTTTGAACCATTGTGGGTCTTTGGCACTTCTAAATCTTTTTGTGAAAGTTCTTTTTACAAGTTCTGGTAAGCTTGATTCGGAAATTAAATTCTCAGGAATGTCGGCTTGTTTAGCTTTTTTCTGTTTTCTCTCTTTTGGTTCTTTTGCATCTGGATTTGTGGCAACTCTTCTTTTGCGTGCCACTTCATCAGCAGTGGCTGTTTCTTGAATTGTAAAACCCGGAGGGTCGTTACGTTCCACCAAGTGCCCATTTATATCAAATTTGAGTGTTGACGGTTGTCCAACTCCAATACCAGAGCGTTTTACCTCTAAAAAATAGTAGTTTCTAATTTTGGGGTCTTGAGCAAATGAACTTTCAGAAATAGAGAAGTTAGGATACTCCTTATTTACATATTCTGTAATTACAGCCGGCAACTCTCTAACTGGTGCCTCAAATTTTGTAAGTTGCCATTCGCCATTTGAGTTAATAAAAACTCTCCCTCGCACCCTGTCTTCAACAACGTGTGCGACATAGAGATTATCTTCGATGTACCAATCTCTGAGTTTTGCCATGGGATATTCTTGTACTAATGTTTCTGAAACCTTAGTTGGCACATCGTTGGCATTTACTTTTTGCCCAAAAGCAGTTCCCGAAAATAGGAAGGTGCTAATGATTAATATTAAAACTACGAAAGAATTTCTTTTTGTGTGGTAAGTCATATCTTTTTAATTTTATTTGAAATTATCGAAAATTAAAGTTTGCTCGCGGTCGGGACCAAAGGACAATATTGTAATGGGAATATTGACCGATTCCTCAATAAGTTTAATGTAATTACTTAGTTCCACAGGCAAGTTTTTATCTTTTATCTCCTGATTCCAGCCTTTGATTTCCAAATATTTAGGTTCAATTTCCATTTCGTTATCAAAGGGTATTTCATCAGTTTCAACTCCATTTATGTTGTACTTGTTACAAACAGAAATTGTTTCAAATTTATTCAAAACATCTGCTTTCATCATTATTAAATCTGTAACGCCATTCAGCATGCAGGCATATTTTAGAAGAGGAATATCCATCCAGCCGCATCGGCGTGGACGTCCAGTTGTTGAGCCAAACTCATTTCCTTCAACTCTAAGCATATCGCCAACTTCGTCGTGCAACTCGGTGGTGAAAGGTCCAGAGCCAACTCTTGTGATGTAGGATTTGAAAATTCCGAATACTCTTCCAATTTTTGTGGGAGCAATTCCCAACCCGGTGCAAACACCTGCTGCAATAGTATTTGAAGATGTTACGTATGGATATGTCCCAAAATCTATGTCCAAAAGTGTTCCCTGTGCTCCTTCGGCCAAAATAGATTTTTTGGAATTTAATGCCTCATTCAAATAATATTCTGTATTAATAATATTATATGTTTTTAGCTCTTCAACTGCCAAAAACCATCTATTTTCATACTCTTCCAAGGTGAAGCCATCAAGTTTTACATCCGAATAGTCAACATCATAAGCATTTGCAATTCTTAAATGCTTTTTCTTTAATGTTTCATATTTTTGTTTGAAGTTTGGGTTTAGAATATCGCCCACCCTGAGTCCATCACGAGAAATTTTGTCAGTATATGTTGGTCCAATTCCTTTTAGAGTTGAGCCAATTTTTTTATCTCCTTTGCAAGTTTCATAAATATAATCTAGCAACTTGTGTGTGGGAGTTATAAGATGCGCTTTTTGCGAGACAAGCAAAATATCTTTAATATTACAAAAATCTTTGACCGATTCCACCTCTTTATAAATTAATATAGCTGGATCGATTATAACACCATTTCCAATAACATTTATTGTGTTCTCTCGGAAAATTCCAGAAGGAAGGGTGTGAAGGGTGAACTTTTGACCGTTAAACTCTAAGGTGTGTCCTGCATTTGGACCACCCTGAAATCGTGCCACAATGTCGTATTTGGGTGTTAATACATCAACAATTTTACCTTTTCCTTCGTCGCCCCACTGCAAACCCAACAATACATCTACTTTCATTAAATATCTTTTTAGTTTCTATTAATCTTTCGAATCCTTTTCTACGCAGTAAAAGGTAAGCGAATGATTGGTTATTTTAACATTAAATTCTTCCTCTAATCTCTCTTTAATATCATTAATTCTTGGATCAGAAAACTCATACATCTCGTTTGTATCGGTACAAATAAGATGGTCGTGATGTTTGAAGTTGAACGATTTTTCATACTGAGCATAATTTTTGTCAAACATATGTTTGGTAACCAAACCGCTATCTAAAAACAACTCCATAGAATTGTATAAAGTAGCTCTACTGACCAAATATTTGTTGTTTTTCATTCTTATATACAGCGATTCTATATCGAAATGTTCATCCGTAGAATAAATTTCTTTAAGAATCATAAATCGTTCTGGAGTTTTTCTGTGTCCTTTTTCTTCTAGATATTCTGTGAAAAACTCTTTAACTTCTTCAAAATCAACGTTTTGTCTATTTTTCAACATAATTTTCTCTCTTTTAGTCCTCTAAATTACAAAATTATTTTTATTTGTCCTTAGAATAAATAAAATTAAGCAAGAAAATGTTCAATATTTTATTTTTTATATGAATTAATTCTAATTACTTTATCTACTCCATCTAATTTTTTTAGTTTTTCCATCAAAATCATTAAAACTTCCAGTTCATGCAAATATAAGTAAACTGTTCCAGTAAAACTACCCTCACTGGTCTCAAATTCAACCGATCTGACGTTAATTTTCAGTTCTGTGGAAATTACATCGAAAATTCTTTTCATCAGTCCCATGGTGTCAATGCCTGTAACCCTTAAGCCTGTTAGAATTGAGACTTTTTCTTTGTTTTTCCACTTTGCTTTTACAATTAGGTTTCCATGTTGCGACATTTTGCTTATGGCTACTTTGCAGGTTGTTCTATGAATTTTTATCAGATTAGAGTCTTTAATAAATCCCACAACTGGGTCTCCAGCCAGCGGATTGCAGCAATCAGCAATGACATAATTTACTTCTTGGATATTTTCGTCTAGGACCATCGCCGTAGGGTCTTTTTTCATTTGTAAATTGATGGCTTCGTCCACATTCTTGGTGTTGCTCATCAAGTTTATCAGAGGTCGCAGGGTGATGTAATCCACAAAGGACATTTTCTTGGGTTTTTCGGCTTCAAAACTTCTCTTCAAGTCTAAGAAGCTGATTTCATCATTGTTGAACGCGTATAGAAAATCGTTTTTGTCTTTAAAGCCTATTCGTTGCGAAATATCTTGCAAAAGCTCTTCACTGTATGACATATTATTTTCCGACAGGTATTTAACAAATCTAAGTCGTCCCTCTTCAGTTTGAGTTTTTTTGTCAATTTTCAGGGCGTTGTTGATTCTATTTCTGGCTTTTGAGGTTATCACAAAATCCAACCAATCTGCCCTTGGTTTTTGCACTTTTGAAGTTATCACTTCCACCTGATCGCCACTTTTTAAAACATGTTTTATGGGCATTAGGCTGTAGTTCACTTTGGCACCAATGCAGCTATTCCCTAGTTCGGTGTGCACTGTGTATGCAAAATCTATAACGGTGGAACCCTTGGGCATAGTTTTCATTTCGCCCTTGGGTGTAAAGACAAAAATTTCGTCGGTGAACAGATTTGACTTAATTTCACTTAAAAAGTCTAATGCTGTTATTTCATCACTTTTGAGAATGTCTCTAATTTTCTCCAACCACTCATCTACGCCAGCTTCAAATTTTTGGTCTGCGTGACTTAAGTTTTTGTACTTCCAATGTGCTGCATATCCCTTTTCGGCAATTTCGTCCATTCGTCGGGAACGAATTTGTACCTCAACCCATTTTCCAGCACTGCTCATCACTGTTGTGTGCAAAGATTCATAACCATTGGCTTTGGGAATTGAAATCCAGTCGCGAAGCCTGTCGGGATTGGGACGATATAGCGAAGTAACAACTGTATAAACTTTCCAACAATCTACTTTTTCTCTCTCCACAGGAGAATCTACAATAATTCGGATGGCAAAAAGGTCGTAAACTTCTTCAAATGGAACCCCTTTTTTGCGCATTTTGTTCCAAATGGAACGTATGGATTTCACACGACTAACAATCTCGAATTCCAATCCTTCTTTTTCAAGAATTTTGTCTATTGGCTGTGTGAAGGCTTTAATAAACAAATCTCTCTCCTCTTTCGACTCACTAATTTGGCGAGAAATATTTTGAAACACTTCGGGTTCAAGATATTTCATTGAAAGGTCGTCCAACTCTGTTTTAAAGGAATAGAGTCCTAGTCTGTGTGCCAGAGGGGCGTAGAGGAATGCTGTTTCGGAGGCTATTTTTAGTTGCTTATCTCGGGGCATAGACTCCAATGTTCGCATATTGTGCAGTCTGTCGGCAAGTTTTATAAGGATAACTCTCACGTCATCTGAAAGAGTCATCAATATTTTTCTAAAATTTTCAGCTTGAAGTGAAGGAGTTTGCATATCCATCACATCGTCAATTTTTGTGAGTCCGTCTATGATTTTTGCCACATTGGAGCCAAATAGCTTTTCCACATCTTTCAGGGTGTAGTCGGTGTCTTCCACCAAGTCGTGCAGCAAGGCACAAATGGTGGCAGTGGCACCAAGACCAATATCGGCAACTACGATTCTGGCAACCTCTATGGGGTGATAGATATATGGTTCGCCACTTTTGCGTCGCATATCTTTATGACCCAAAACTGCCAAATTGAAAGCTTTACGAATTTCGCGTTTTTGCTCCTGTGTTGCTCTGTTTCGCAAAAGAGCAATTAGCTGCTTATACTTTTTTAGAATCTCTTTTCGTTCCTGATCAATATCTATAATATATTCCTTCATTTTCATCTTCTAAATTGACTTACAAATTTATAAAATAAACAAGAGAAACATAGCTATATTATAAATTTTTCTGTTTTATTATAACAAATGCTATTATGTACTCTAAAAGTTATAGTTTGGGCAGTTTTCTCTCTATTTGTTTTTATCTTGTTGATTAGTAGTGAGTTGGGAGTTTATTTAGTTTTGTTTTCGATTTTTGGTTATTTTGGCTCGATTTTTGCAATAAGATAAAAATATTTCACATGTTTTGTAAGTTCCTGAAAGTCAGTAAGTAAAAAATGTACTTTCGGGTCAAAATTTTGCTATTTTGGCTCGATTTTTGCAGTATTGTTAAGTTGATTATTAAAATTACTGACAATGAAACTATTTTTATTAACTCTTGCTCTAGTTGGAATTGCCATTGCGGGAATGGCAATCAAAATGTTTGTGAAAAAAGATGGTGAGTTCAAAAAATCTTGTAGCTCAGCAGATCCAAACTCTACACACTCATGCACTTGTCAGTCAAGCAAAAATACACAGTGTAATAATAAGTAATTTATGTATGTTTTAATAGTTTAGTTAATTTCCACCAATTTATTTGCTAAATCATCCGTAGCAAAGTCTTTTAGAGTGCCTGTTTTATCTTCATAAATAAAATAGGCACTTATTTTTTTATCTGGATTTTGTTCAATAAAATCCATTGATTTTTCTAAACCCATAACCATAAAGGCAGTGGCGTATGCATCTGCCAAACAAGCATTTTGGGCAATTACTGTGGCACTCAATAAGTTGTGCGAAATGGGCATCAGGGTTTTGGGGTCGATGGTGTGCGACTTGCGAACTCCCTCATCTATTATATATTTTCGGTATGTGCCAGAGGTAGCAATGGCTTGATTAGAGATTTCAATCTTGGAATATAGTTCTCGTTGGTCGTCCATGTTTTTGCTTGGACGCTCAATGCCTACAACCCACATTTTGCCATTGTTTTTTTTGCCCTTTGCCAATACCTCGCCGCCAATATCAACCAAATAGTTTTCAACCCCTTTGAATTCTAGAAATTCACCCACCAAATCTACGGCATAACCCTTGGCTATGGCATTGAAATTTAGCTGCATATCTGGATGTTTTTTGATAAGTTTCCCATCGATAATTTTCAACTTTTCAAAGCCAATAATTTCGCTAAGTTTAGAGATTTTTCCCATATCAATTTCATCGCTTTTTGTGGCTCCAAAGCCCCACGCTTCAACCATTGGCCCCACGCTAATATCAAATGCTCCATCGCTGTCTCGACTTACGCTTTGCGAAATCTCAAAAATGTTTACAAAATCTTCATTTAGCTCCACATCTTCATTTCTATTTATCTTGGAAATAATGGAATTTTCCACAAAAATAGAAGCTGTGAGATTAAAATTGTCCAAAATTGAGTCAATTTCAAATTTTTCTATTTTATGGTCGTGGTAGTATATTATGCTATAATATGTGCCTTGTGCTTCTCCTTTAATTTTATATTCTTGCCCTTGGGGCGAAAAGTTGCACGACTGAAGGATTATTGAAACTAAGATGAAAACATATGTTTTTTTCATAATTTAGAATTGGAGTTTTATTGGCTATTAATCTGAGAATAAGCCATTTTCATATTTATCTTCTCGCGAAATTCGGTGTAATCCGTTGGAATAATCTTCTTTTATAATGGAGATTAAGTATTCGTAATCGGAACTGTTTTTTATGAAATCTACCTTATTTGTATCAACAATTATTATGGGAACATCTGTCATAGCCGAGAAATATTGCATATATGCTTGTTGGATATTATTAAGATATTCAGCGGAGATATTTTGTTCGTAAGTTCGTCCACGATTTTTTATATTTTCCAAAAGCAAATCCACATCTTTGTATAGATAAACAATTTTGTCGGGTTTTGGAATAAAAGATGCTATTATTTCAAAAAGTTTTGTGTAGAGTGCAAATTCGTCATCTTTGAGGTTGTTGCTGGAAAAAATCAAGCATTTATCAATAAAATAATCCGAAATTGTGAAATTGCTAAAGAGTTTTGTTTGAGTTAAATCCTTTTTTAGCTGTCCAAATCTATCTGCCATAAAGGACATCTCTAAAGGGAAGGCATATCTTTCGGGGTTTTCGTAGAACTTGGGCAGAAAAGAGTTGTCGGCAAACTGTTCCAAGATTAAATTTGCATTAAAATCTTCAGCAATTTTTGTGCTTAAACTGGTCTTTCCTGCACCAATTGTTCCTTCAATTACAATATAATTGTCTTTCATTTTTTCAAAATGTTAGAACAAATGTACATAATCAAAACTAAATTATTGCTGGTTTAGTTATATTATTTTATTTTGCACCAATTAGTACTAGTATAATTATCTTGTTATCAATGTTTTGTAGGGTGGTTTATGGAATGTTTTAACCAATTTGTGAAAAAGTCGCGTTAAATCATCTAATTTGTGGTTTTATTTCGTATCTTTATGAAATAATTTGCAAATGGTATATATAATATATATATTTGTGATGTCAATGCACCAAGTTTTATGAATAGAGTTAGCAAATATTACCCTTTAAGATATTCTACTCTTGCGAAATTTTTATTTTTTGCTTTTGTTTTTCTATTCTCTTCTGCATATTTATATGCATCAAAATCCAAAAGAGACACGTTGCGTTCTACGGGACCATGGGTTTTTATAGAGAATAAGGGTCAGTGGGACAAAAATATAAATTTCAAGTCGGAGGTGAGAGGTGGAGCAATTTTCTTGGAAAATGATTGCTACACGGTTGTGGTGGAGGATATTTCGGCAATTAACAAGTTGATGGAGTATAAGTTTAACGGTGAATTGCCCGAAAACAAGGAAAATCTGAATACAATTATCAATTGTCATTCATACAAAGTTTTTTTCGAAAATTGCAATCCCAGCCCCAAAGTGAAATCTTTTTATCCATCCTTCGATTATAAGAATTATTATCTTGGAGATGACCGTAGCCGTTGGACTAGTGAGGTGAGATCCTATGGGAAGGTGAAATATGAAGAATTATGGAACGGGATTGATCTTTTTGTTTATTCTTCTGATAATAAATTCAAATATGATTTTGTTGTAGCCCCCGATGCTGATGTAAATCAAATTTCGTTGAGGTATTCTGGAGTTGACAAAATTTCACTCTCAAAGGGCGATTTGTTAATTTCGACCAGCGTGGGTTCCATTGTGGAGATGAAGCCATATGCATATCAAATTGTTCATGGTGAGCAAAAAGAGGTTGATTGTAAGTTTCAGCTAAAAAATAATATTTTGAGTTTTGTTTTGGGAAAATATGACCAGAGTTTAGAATTAATAATCGACCCTGTTTTAATTTTTTCCACCTACACTGGCTCGTTGGCTGATAATTGGGGATATACTGCCACTTATGATAAAAATGGATTTTTATATGCTGGCGGTTCGGTTTTTAATGTAGGTTATCCCACTACAGCGGGTGCTTTTCAGATTGACTATGGTACTGGAGTTTGCGACATTAGTATTACGAAATTTGACAGTGCAGGCACGCATTTAATTTATTCCACATATTTGGGAGGAAGCGGTTCGGAGGTGCCAAATAGTCTTATTGTGAATGAAAATGATGAGTTGTATGTTTTGGCTACAACGGGCTCGGCAAACTTTCCCACAACTTTGGGCTGTTATGACAACAGTTTTAATGGAGGTTCAAACTACACTTTGACCTATATTATAAGTTTTCCAAATGGCTCGGATATAGCCCTATGTAAGTTTAATTCCACCGGTACTCAGCTTTTGGGCTCTACATTTTTTGGAGGTAGCGGAAACGATGGTCTGAATACCATTCCTGTTTTGAAGAAAAATTATGCCGACGATGTCAGGGGCGAGGTGATGATTGACGAGCAATCTAACGTTTATGTGGTTAGTAGTACCACTTCGACTGATTTTCCGGTAACGGCAGGCTCCTTTCAAACGGTTTATGGCGGTGGAGATCAAGATGGTTGTGTTTTTAAATTTAATCACAATCTCACAAACCTAATTTGGAGTTCATACCTTGGTGGTGCTGGCGAAGATGGATGTTATAGCATTCAGCTCACTTCTGATAATGAGATGTATATTGGTGGTGGAACAAATTCAGTGAATTTTCCAACTACAAATGGTGTTTTGATGCCTGCTCACAAGGGTGGGGTTGATGGCTATATCACCAAAATAAACCAAAATGGGACAAGTGTCTTGGCTTCTACATACTATGGTTCATCGGCATACGACCAAGTTTATTTGGTAAAAAGCGACAGAGACAACTACATTTATGCCTTTGGTCAAACTGGGGCTTCTGGCACAACTTTCATTCAAAATGCAATTTGGAATAAGCCCGGAGGGGGGCAGTTTATTAGCAAAATTAGTCCAAACTTAGATGAGGTGGTTTGGTCCACAGCCTTTGGCTCATCCAGCAACAATTCGGGGCAGCCCGATATTTCGCCCACAGCACTTATGGTTGACTTGTGCAACAATATTTATATGTCGGGGTGGGGTAGTCCGGTATTGAATGGTTTTGGGGGAACAGTGGGAATGCCCATCACTGCCGATGCTTTTCAAACTACCACCGACAATAATGATTACTATTTTTTGGTAATAAAAGATGATGCTTCAGCACTGGTTTATGGGACATATTTTGGCGGTCCACACTCGCGGGAGCATGTTGATGGCGGCACTTGTAGGTTTGACAAAAAAGGAAGAATTTATCAAGCCATGTGTGCTGGTTGTGGTGGTAACAACGATTTACCTGTTTCGCCCGATGCATGGTCAACAACCAATAATAGCTTTAACTGCAATTTGGGAGCATTAAAATTCGACTTCAATCTTCCAGCCATAATTGCCGACTTCGATATGCCAGATATTGTTTGTGCACCAGCGGTGATAAATTTCCAAAACAATTCTCAAACCATAGAATCGGGTGTTACAACTTGGAAGTGGAGTTTTGGCGATGGGGCTACATCAACCATACATTCGCCCACACATACCTACTTAGAATCGGGAACTTATGATGTTACCCTAATAATTCAAAATTTAGGAAGTTGCAACTTTGCTGATACAATTACTAAACAGATAATTGTACTCTCAAACACCTTAGACACCCTTCCTGATAGGCATTTGTGCATTGGCTCATTTATCCAAATTGGAATACCACCTTCTGGAAATCCAGCAATCTCATATAACTGGACCCCCGGAAATGGATTGAATAATACTGTTATTTCGAACCCCATTGCAAACCCCTCAAATACAATCACTTATATGCTAAATGTAACAGATGGAGTTTGTATTGACACACTTCTGCAAACAGTTCATGTTTATGATTTGCAAGTAGATGCAGGAAGTGATATAGTAGTCTGTTTAGGCGATACAGCCCATCTTGTGGCTAATGCAGTTGGTGGAGCAACGCACTATTATTGGTCATCAAATGCGAACTATACAGATACAATAAACTTAAATTTCACATCAAATATTTTCAAAAAAGAGGTTACAGAAACTCAAACGTACTATGTCCATGCCACCAATGGATATTGCTCGGCATACGATAGTGTAACAGTTAGCATGTCGTATGCAGATATTTCTGCCCAAACACCATACACAATTTGTCAGGGCGACTCGGTTAAATTATCGGCAACAAATAATATTTCAGGACAATTTATCAACTATAATTGGGAGCCTGCATCTTCGGTACTTGCAGGTGGAAGTGGCTCATCACCTTGGGTAAATCCCACCAATACAACCACATACACAGTTACAGGGGTGAATAATCATGGGTGTAAAGACACAGCTAAAGTTACTGTAAATGTGAATAAAGTCCTCAGTAGCAACACTGTAAATAATGTAATTTGTTATGGCGATTGCAATGGAAGTGTTGAGGTAGAGGCCTATGGAGGCTCATCGCCCTATTCCTATTCGTGGTCTAGTTCCAGCACCAATACATCAAACAGTATTAATAATCTTTGTGCAGGGGTACATTATTTGACCATAACCGATGATATTGGTTGTAAAAAATTAGATACTTTCAATATACAGCAGCCATCGGAGCTTTTGATAGCCTTTGCCGATACCCAACAGGTTTTGTGTAATGGCGAATGTACTGGCGAGGTTAGAGCCGTTGTGCATGGCGGAGTTCCGCCATATTCCTACGCATGGATAAATGGGCAAACAACAGATTTAATTACAAATCTTTGTGCTGGCACATATCATATCACTGTAACCGATGCTCATCAATGTACTGCTACAAGTTTTTTCAAAATAATGGATACTTCCAGTTTTGATGCCGTGGGTAGTGCAATTCCTGTACGTTGTTTTGGCGAGTGTAATGGTGTAGCCACAGTGCTTGCCACAGAGGGTTTGCCGCCATATTCCTATCAGTGGAATATTGGTGCCGACAGCACAAGTTTTCACAATTTATGTGCAGGGGTATATAATGTAACCGTTACAGACGACAACAATTGCATCAGAAATGTTTTCATAAACGTGCCTGAACCTGCCCCCCTTAGCATCGACTCCGTTTATGAGCGAGAACCTTTGTGCTATGGTAGTGATAATGGAATTATCAAAATATTTGTCAGTGGTGGAACGCAACCCTATTCATACACTTGGAACGGCATTGCAGGGGCATACAATAATGAAACCCTTCTTGCAGGGACATATGAAATAAATATCACCGATGCTCGGGGTTGTGAAATAGATACTATTATAACACTCTCTCAACCGGAGAATCTACAAGTTTTAGTAAATACAACAAAAGTGCCCTGCGAAGAGGTCTGCATTGGCGAAGCATATGTCAGCATTAGCGGCGGAACAGAGCCATACTACTATCTATGGAGCAATGGTCAAAACTTAGTTACAGAGATAGGCGATCTGTGCAAAGGTAATTATTCTATCACCGTGAGCGACAGAAATAATTGTGCCGCAATGGCAGTTTTTAGCATCGAAGATTCTTCATATTTTTATACTGATGTGCAGGCGTGGAGCGATAGAGATACCATTTATCAATCCCAAAGTGTGCAGTTAGAATCAACCGAATTTGACGATTTTGGCTATCACTGGGAGCCAGCATCTTCGCTTGACAATAATACCATCAGAAATCCCATTGCAACGCCCTATGAAACAGTGATTTACACTGTAAATGTTATTGATGATTATGGTTGCATTTTGAGCGATACAGTCAGAATTGTGGTTTTGGAGGTAATTTGCGATGAGCCATATGTTTACGTGCCAAATGCCTTTACACCCGATGGCGATAATAAAAATGATATAGTTTTTGTTAGAAGCGAAATAGTTACCGACGTGAATTTTGCTATTTATGACCGCTGGGGCGAAAAAGTTTTCGAAACAACAGATATGAATGTGGGTTGGGATGGCACTTTTAGAGGTCGAAAATTAGACCCTGATGTCTATGTTTATTACCTAAATGCCACATGTTTGAACAAAGAGAAACTTATAAAGAAAGGAAATATTACCCTAATAAGATAGTGCAAAGTTTTATGAGAAATATTAAAATATCATTGATTTTTTTAATTAGTCTGCTCTTTGCAAAACTATCAGCACAAGATATACATTTCTCTCAATTTTGGCTTGCACCAATTCAGATAAACCCTGCCAATGTGGGTTTTTTCGAGGGTCAAACACGCATTGCTGCCCAGCATCGAACCCAGTGGAGAGCTGTTACCAAACCCTTTGTTACCTATGCCAGTTCTGTGGATTTACCCCTAATAAAACGAACTTACAGACAAGAGATTTTTGGCATAGGAGCATCTGTTTTTCATGATCATTCGGGAGACTCACGCTATGGCACAACACAATTAAATCTTTCAATGTCGTACATAAAAGGTTTGAACAGAAAAAATAACAATTTCCTCTCTGTGGGTCTGCAAGTGGGGGGTGCACAGCGGACAATAGACTACAGTGAACTCTACTTTGATGAGCAGTTTCACAATGGCAGGTTCAATGAAGATATGGCACATAGCGAGCAATTTGCAAAAGATAATTTTATTTTCGGAGATATTGGACTTGGCGTAAATTGGATTTATCAACCCCGAAACAGACAAGTTTGGAATTTGGGATTGGCACTATTTCATCTAAACAAGCCCAAACAATCACTCTTGAATGACAACAGTATTCGCTTGGATATGAAAATGATTTTTACGGCAAGTACAAGTTTGGCATTGGATAAAAATATAGATTTACATCCCATGATAATGGCTTCATTTCAAGGGGTTTACAGAGAAATAATTATAGGGGGAATGACCAAATATATTTTGGATAAAAATCCACTTTCCTACACAACCCTAAATATGGGGGTCTTTTACCGTGCTGCTGATGCCGCCTATTTTATGATTGGTGGCGAATATATGAACTTTAATTTTGGACTAAGTTATGATGTAAATATGTCGCGATTAAAAGTGGCAAGCCGATATAAAGGAGGCTGGGAATTGTCCGTAAATTATATATTTAACAGATATAAACCTCGAAGAATCAAGGAGGTACCTTGCCCAATATTCTAATTTAACTACTTATGAAAAAGAACAGAAATAGACTCCTTTCAAAATCCTTCCACTATATTTATGTTGTAAATATATTTTTATTTCTAATATTTAGCTTAGATATTGTGGCACAAGATGCCCAAAGTTTGACCTACAAAGCTGGATATGAGGCTTTTAGTGTAGGTGATTATCAAGAAGCAGCCATCTGTTTTGCACAATTAGTGAATGAAACTAATGGCAAAAATGCAAAATATCTATACTACTATTCTCACTCCTTAGAAAAATCTTTTGCCTATCAAGAGGCTGCAAAATGGTATGAAGTTTTGTATAAAATCGATAGCTTAAAAACCTATCCCGAAACTAAATTTCATTGGGCTCAAATGGTAAAACAGTTGGGCGATTACGAAAAAGCATCAAGACTTTTTAGGGAGTTTCAAAATGAGTATAAAGCTGAAGATAGTTACTATTTGGAACGTACAAAAATTGAAATTTCAGCTTGCCACGAAGCACAAATAATGATGAAACGACCCTTAGATGTGAAAATTGAGCATTTAAGCAAAAATATAAATACGCCATACTCAGAGTTTAATGCCCATCAACTGGGCGATACAGCACTATATTTTTCATCACTTCGACTATTAATTCCCGATAACGAAAATTCCATTTTCCCCAGTTTATATATCTCAAAAATATACTATTCCCGAATGTCCATGGCGGGATATTCTGCCCCCAAAGAGCTGCCCATTAGCATAAATAATCCCGAAACCCACAACGCAAATTTCTGCTTTAGTCCCGATAAAACAAGAATGTATTTCACTCGATGCAAAACCCAGTCAAAATCAAAGTTAAATTGCGAAATTTGGCTAAGCGAAATGCGTCATGGTAGGTGGCGTAAACCCCAAAAACTCAACCGCAGAATTAATGCCCCCGGCTCCACCACAACTCAGCCTTTTATTGTGGAACACAATGATCATGAAGTGCTATATTTTGTGTCGGATAGGGCAGGAGGATATGGCGGAATGGACATCTGGTACTCGGTTTATGAAGGTGGGAAATATTACGACCCCGTCAATTTGGGAAGCAATATAAATACCCCCGGAAATGAAATTACACCCTTCTACGATTTTCAAAAATCGACCCTCTATTTTAGCTCCGACTGGCACCCCGGCATGGGTGGCTACGACATCTTTTTTTCCGAGGGTGGACTAAATCAGTGGGGATTGGTGCATAATGTGGGCTATCCCCTAAATTCACCAGCCAACGACCTCTATTTCAGTGTGATAGAAGAGGATTCACTTGCCGGGTATTTCACCTCAAACCGAAAAGGATCCTACTTTTTATCGGGTGAAACCTGCTGCAACGACCTCTATTACTTTGAGTATAATTCAGCCGAAAAACCCCAAAGTATAGCCCTTGTAGATACCCTTTTTGTGGAATATGTGGACATGAGTTCCAAAATCAAAGAGCTTTTACCCCTGACACTCTATTTTCATAATGATGAACCCGACCCTGCCACCACAAAAACTGTAACCGATAAAAACTATAAAAATACCTTGGCTGACTATTTTGCCATGAAAGATATTTACAAAAAAGAGTACTCCAAAGGCTTGTCAGCACAAGATGCCCAAGTGGCAGAACAGGATATCGAAAACTTTTTTGATGAATTTGTAGGAAAAGGTTTTAGCGATTTAGAAAAATTTGCCCTCTGGCTAAAAGAAGATTTAGATAGAGGAATTAGTGCAAAAATAACCATTAGGGGGTACACAAGTCCCTTGCACACAGCTGATTATAATATGAAATTGGCAATGAGACGCATTTCAAGTCTGAAAAACTATATCCATGAATATGAAAATGGTCTCTTTATGCCATATATAAATGAAGAGAGAGGAAAACCTTCCTTAAAACTTTTAGATGCTCCCATTGGGAAAGAATTGGCAAGTCCTTTAGTGAGTGATAACCCCAACGACAAAAGAAATTCAATTTATAGTCGTGCCGCAGCTTTGGAACGCCGAATACAAATTGTGATGTACGAAACCGAAGAGGAAACTATGTCTAAAGACAGATCACCCAAAATTTTATTAGCCCAAAAAGAGATCGATTTTGGTAAATTAAAAAACAATCAAATCAATACTTTAGTGGTGCAATTTATGAATATTGGCGAAGAATTACTTGAGGTAAAAGAGGTAGTTTCACAACATCCAGCATTTAAAATAGTTTACACGCCACAGCAGTTGCAAAATATGCAAAAGGGAGAGTTTAGCCTAATTCTGATGTCGCAATTTGTGGAAGAATTATTAGATGAAGAAATCATAATTCGTAGCAATGCCCAAACCCCCGAAATTAAAATTAGAGTAAAAGCAAGTAGAGAATTGTAGATAGATATATTGAACAATTAAGAATGAACAATTATGAATTGTGAATTAATATTTTCATTATCAGTGTTGTGTCGTTTTCGTGGGTTGGAAAATGGAATATTTGTCATGTAGTACCGTTTGTAAAATAATAAAATAGTCTAAACTATTTTATTATTTTACAAACGTAAATGCCGATGGTTAAACTCAAATTAATCAATTGGAAATTTGAAAAATCGAACTACAAATACTTAATCGATTCAGACTTGATAAAATCGGGAATGAATTTGGTTTTAAATATATAGACCAATTTCCCAATCGATATAATAATAAATTCCTTTAAAAACTTTGTACTTTTTAGCTTTTATCTAGTAATTAATAGAGACTATATAAGAAAGCTTTACGCTAAATGGGGTTATTGACTTACTATCTCCTTGATGGTTTATGCTTTTTTGTGGCATTCCCATTCCTCCTCTTAAATTTACTTCATGGTATCTGTCGTACTCGGATAGCCAGCGGTAAGAGAACTCCAATGATGGTTGTAGCCAATGTTTTGTGCCATAAAATATTTCATCAGGATTGGGCGATTTTTCTGGTTTAAACTGCTCGGAGCTCACCACCGGAAAAATATTAAAATCGGCACCAGCACCCACCATCCAACCTTTCCAAACCTCTGTTTCGAAGGTAGATGCAACCCCAGAACTATATTGAATCATAAGTGGAACAGACAAGCTTCCGTAGGCTCCCGAGCCGTCATTGGCTTTTATATACGACAATCCTAAATTTATGGGCATTGCCAAAGATAGGCTGTGATCGTTGTCAATTCTCCAAAAAGCATACCTTATAATATATGTAAACGAAAGTGCATTCCAGCTGTTATTGTCGTAAACAGAAAATCTTTCCGGGTCGAATTTTACAACATTCACGCCAGTGGTGTCATAAAAAGGCACACTACTCATTGGTCCGCTAACATACTCTGTGAAGAGACTAAATCCGCAACTGTGAAAAAATCTGCTATATCTGATTTTCTCCTCTCCATATTCACTTTGAGAATATGCCTTTGCAGAAAGCATCAAAAATAGTATTAGAAAACCTAAATATCTTAAAAATTTCATTCTTTATATTTTGCTTATACTTATATAAGATACAAATATAAAATATTTTATGAAATATTGAAGCAAATATTTGAAATTACTCTAAATTTATATCTGCTAATTTGTCTAAGTCTTAAATGCCATTATGCTATGCTACATTAATTAATATGACAAATTGGGTAACAGACCGATAAATTATTTCGTCCCTAATGGGACGAAATTTTTCTTATTCTTTGTTTTCTACAAAGATTTCGTTCCTACGGAACGTGTTTTTTAATAGGGATAATATAACCTGCAAGGTCTTTCAGACCTTGTAGGTTTAAAATCAAGGAAATAAAGGTCTTCCCGATTTTGTAGGTTTAAAGCCAAAATACACCTACCCCAAAAGTATCAAACTCACAGCCATTATTGCCATTCCAGCAACCACTCCATAGATTGACCAGTGGTGTTTTCCAAATTTTTGTGCCGCAGGTAGAAGCTCGTCCAAAGAGATAAAAACCATTATTCCAGCCACAATTCCGAAAATAAAGCCCATTATATTATCGCTGAAAAAGTGCATTAAAAGGAAATATCCAGCAATGGCACCCAATGGCTCCGAAAGCCCCGAAAGGAAGGAGTAGCGTAGAGCTTTTCGCTTGCTTCCAGTGGCGTAATAAACTGGCACCGAAACAGCTATTCCCTCAGGGATATTATGAATGGCAATGGCGAAGGCAATAGTAATTCCCAACGATGGGTCTTCCACCGCCGAAACAAAGGTAGCCAAGCCTTCAGGAAAATTGTGAATGGTAATGGCTATGGCAGTGAATATTCCAATTCGCATAAAGCTTTTCTTTTGTAAGTCTTCTTTTTCTTTTTCCGAAAAGCTGTGCATATCGTGGGGATTGAAGGTGGAAGGCACTAAGGTATCTATAAGTCCAATTAGTAAAATTCCACCAAAAAATGATAGTATGGCATAGAGATTCCCCAATTTACTACCATAAATATTCGCTAACACCTCCTGCGATTCCACCAAAATTTCCACAAAAGAGACATATAGCATCACTCCAGCCGAAAGTCCAAGGGTGAAAGATAGAAATTTGGCGTTCATATCTTTTTTCATAAAGGCAATTATGCCACCAATTCCAGTGCTTAAGCCAGCCAAAAGGGTCAGAAGAAAAGCAAATAATATATTTTCGTTCATCATATTTTTAGTTTAGTATATAATGATTATTTGCCCTTTTTGTTCAAAAAAATAAAATGGATTTGAATTTATGTAAACATTAGCAGGCTCATTGCCATTATCGCCATGCCAATAATTACCCCTAAAATAGAGGTGTGATGCTTGCCATATTGATGGGCAGCGGGCAGAAGTTCGTCCAAGGAGATAAAAACCATAATTCCTGCCACCATTGCCGAAACTATTCCCATTATATGTCCGGGAAAGAAAAATTGAATTAAGAAATATCCCAAAACTGCTCCCACAGGCTCTGAAAGTCCAGATGCAAAAGATAGCCAAAATGCCTTTTTCCTGCTTTTGGTGGCGTAATATATTGGAACAGAAACTGCTATGCCTTCGGGGATATTGTGGATTGCCACTGCAAAAGCCACCGAATAGCCCAAATTTGGGTCGGAAATAGTGGCAATAAATGTGGCTAGTCCTTCAGGAAAATTGTGAATAGTAATGGCTATTGCTGTTAAAATTCCAGTTCGCATTAGTTTTTTTTGATTAGCTTCAGAATTTATATCCTCAACCAATCGCACTTCGTGGGGATTTTCTTCGGAAGGTATCAAAGCATCTATAATTCCAATAAGGGCAATTCCGCTAAAAAATGCCAAAAGTGTGTATATTTTACCATTTTTTGCTCCGTGGAGCAAAATCAGTACTTTTTGGGCATCGGGAAGTATCTCCACAAACGAGATATAAATCATAACTCCGGCAGAAAGTCCCAACGAAAATGCCAAAAAACTGGTGTTGGTTTTTTTAGCCAAAAGTGCGATAGCACTACCCAATCCTGTGGATAAACCCGCCAGAAGCGTAAGAGTAAATGCTAAAGCAAGGTTGCTCATTTATTTTTTATTTGTAACAATTTTCTGTAAACGATTTTATAAAGCTACAAGTTTCCTCATATTTTTCAATATAGCCCATATGTCCGCATTCGCCCAAAACCAAAATTTCGGAATATTGGGGCAGAGTGGCTTGCGTAATAAGTTGTGGAAAGGACATTCGAGGGTCTTCTTTGCCAAGTATAAACATTGCTGGAATTTTCAAATTTACCAAAGTCCCAATATGCTCTTTTCTCTCTCTCATTCCCAATAACGATGCTATAAGTGTCTCGGGTGCAGTGTTTTGAGCTCCCTTTTGGAGTATGGATATTTCGGTTTTAAATTTCTCACGATTGGGTTCTGCAAAAAGTTTATCAATAAAATTTGAGATATATCCCTCACGATTTTGCTCAATTAGTTGTACCGCTCTACTTCTGTTTTCTTTGGCTTCGGCGGTGTCTTCCAGTGCGTGGGAATGAAAAAGCCCGATGCCTTTAAAAATTTCTTGATGTCTTTCAACCAAATCCAACAAAACGTAGCCACCCATGGAGTGCCCAATCATAACAGCTTTTGCGACTCTTAGCTCTTTCAGAATATATTTTATCATATCCCCAATAACTTCCATAGTTAGGACATCGGCTATTAAATCGCTTTTTCCATGCCCTGGAAGTTCAATGCAAATAACATTGAAGTGCTTTGAAAGTGAGTCTTGCATATCTTTCCAGATATCAATTCTGCCTATAAATCCGTGAATTAAAACCAAGGCATCGCCACTTCCTTTTTGGCTGTATCTTATATTACTGCCTTGATAGTCAATGTGTTGAATATTCATAGTTTGTTTTTAAAAGCTAACATTTATCATAATAGGGTAGTGATCGGAGGGAAAATGTCCATGTTGAATTTCGTTGAGAGTACCATATTTGTTTACGGTAATATCTTTGGAAACCCAAATATAATCAATCCTCTCTTCCTTATTATGTTCTATTTTAAAGTCGTTGAATGTTGCAAATGTGCCATAGGGTTTTGCTTTTGAAGTTTTGTAAGAATCGGATAAAACATCTTTTTCATACATAATTTTCATGGGTTCATCGCTGGGAAATGCATTGAAATCGCCGATGCAAAAAACGCTTTTATTTTTAGCAATTTCTTCAATTTTTTGCAGTAAAAGCAGTGATGAATTTCTTCTTGCTTCTACGCCTTCGTGGTCGAAGTGTGAGTTGAAAACAAAGAAGATTTTACAGCTCTCTTTATGCTGAAATTTACCCCATGTGCAAATTCTGTTGCAGCAGGTTGCATCCCAACCTTTACTGGGTTTATCAGGAGTTTCGGAAAACCAAAAATCGCCACTGTCCAAAAGTTCAAATATGTCGGTTTTGTAGAATATTGCAGAATGTTCGCCGGCATCTTTGCCATCGTCTCTGCCTTTGCCAAAGTAGGAATAGCTTTCCAATTCTGCAATATCTTCCAATTGATTTTTTAGTCCCTCTTGAGTTCCGAAAATATCAAAATCATGAAACTGAATTAAACTTTTCACCATCTCTTTTCTGTATTTCCACGCATCTAAACCATCGTGTTCATTATCGTATCTGATGTTGTAAGATGCTATGTTTAAGTTCAGTTTTTGAACAGGTTTATTGCACGAAAAGAGTGATGTTACAATTATTGTAATTAGAATAATATTTTTAAGTTTCATCTTAATCTATCATATTTTCGCTCATAAATTTTTCCACCTCTTCTATGGTTTTTGGAACGGGTCTTCCCAGAACTCTGTATCCATTTTCGGTAACTAAAACGTCATCTTCAATTCTAATTCCGCCAAAATCCTTATATTTTTCCACCTCACCATAGTTTATAAATTCGGTGAATTTATTTTCATTTTTCCAAATATCTATAAGTGTAGGTACGAAATAAATTCCGGGTTCAACGGTTAGAACAAAGCCAGTTTTAAGCTCTTTCCCCATTCTCAAATATGCCGTTCCAAAAAGTTCGCTTCTTTTAGTTTTGTCATCATAACCCACAAAATCTTCTCCCAAATCTTCCATATCGTGAACGTCAAGTCCAATTTGGTGACCCAATCCGTGGGGCATAAACAGTGCGTGAACACCCAGTTCAACAGCCTTTTTGGTGTCGCCTTTCATTATGCCCAATTCTTTAAGTCCGTCAACAATTATTTCGCAAGCTAAGAAGTGAATATCGCGATAAAGCACGTTGGGTTTTATAGCCTCAATGGCTTTTATGTTTGCATCTACAACTATTTGATACACAGCTCTTTGTCTATCATTGAATTTGCCACCTACGGGGATTGTACGAGTGTAGTCGGAGCAGTAGTTCATCTCATTTTCTGCACCGCAGTCAACTAGCATCATTCTGCCAATTTCTAAGGTTTGACTGTGGTCGTGGTTGTGGAGAGTTTCACCATTTTGCGATAAAATAATTGGGAAAGAAACATTTCCACCTGCTGAGTGTGCAATACCTTCCAAAACGCCTGCTATTTCGGCCTCTTTACGACCTGCTTTTGCCATTTTCATGGCTGTAGTTTGCATTTTGTAGCCAGTTTCGCAAGCAATTTCCATCTGTTCGATTTCTATATCACTTTTCACTTCGCGTTGAGCCACTATGGCTTTAATCAAGTCGGTTGAAGCTTGTGATTTTAACTCATCAAAAGGAATATTTAATAGATTGTGTAGCTTTATTTTGCTTTCGCCTCTATATGGGGGCAAGTAGTGAATTTTGCGATTTTGTTTTTTTGCCTCTTCAACTACTTTATCAAAATTAGCGTAGGAGTCTGTATTTTCAATGGCAGATTTTTGTGCCAATTCAGTCATTTTGGGCTGGGGTCCCATCCAAATTATATCGTCAATTTCAAAATCATCACCATAAAGGGTACATTTTTTTGCGTCAACGTCTATTATCATGGCCATATTGGGCAGGTTTAGACCCACATAATATAAGAAGTTGCTATCTTGACGGAATTTGTAAGTGTTTGAGGGATAGTTCATTGAGCTTTCTTGGTTGCCCATAATTAGAATTATTCCACTATCAATTTTTTCTATTAATTGTGCTCTGCGGTTTTGGTAAATTTCTTTTTGGAACATATCTGTTTTGTTTTAATTTATACTACTATTTTTTATTTAAATTTGTGTTTGAAATTATTTATTTTTTGCCATAAGTGCCTCAATATCATCTATTTCTACCGGAACATTAGCCATTAGGTCTATGGGATTGTCGTCAACCACAATATCGGTTTCTATTCTAATGCCGATATTCTCTTCAAGGATATAAATTCCCGGTTCGCAACTAAGCACCATTCCTTTTTCGAAAATGGCATCTTTGCTACCCACATCGTGAACGTCTAAGCCTATAAAATGCGATGTTCCATGCATAAAATATTTTCTAAAAAGTGGTTGTTCAGGGTTTTGTTTGTCCACATCTTCCTGTTTTAAAAGTCCAATTTTAATAAGCTCTTTTTCCATTATTTTACACACTTCTGCATGTAATTTATTGATCGTATTTCCGGGAACAAACATCTTTTTTGCTTCATTGTAAACATTTAAGCAGGCTTGATAAACCTCTCTTTGTCGTGGCGAAAATTTTCCGTTTACGGGAATTGTTCTGGTTATATCGCCGGCATAATTGGCATATTCGGCACCAAAATCCATTAAAAGTAGATCGCCATCTTGCAGTTGTTTATTGTTGTTTATATAGTGCAAAACGCAACTGCTTCTGCCCGAAGCAATAATGGGGGGGAATGAGTGTCCTGTGGCTCTATTGCGAATCATTTCGGCTGTCATTTCAGCTTCCAATTCATACTCCCAAACGCCCGGTTTTACATGTTTTATGGTTTTGTAGAATGCCTTTTCTGTAATTTCGCAAGCACGTTTCAGAAGTTCAATTTCTTCAGTTTCTTTCACAGTTCTTAGTTCGTTTACAATGGGAGCAAAGCGCTGATATTGGTGCAGTGGAAATTTTTCCTTTAGCTCTTTGTAGAATCTTTTTTCGTTTCGCTCCACAACTGGCTGAAAACGAATATCTTCCGAAATGTTGAGGTATATGTTTTGCGATTGTGCCATCACATCGCGGAGAATGGCTTCAAAATCTTCAAGCCAGTAGATATTTTCTATTCCCGAAATCTCTTTAGCCTCCTCTTTGGTGTATTTGTGCCCTTCCCAAATGGCGATATGTTCGTTGGTTTTTTTCAAGAAAAGTGCTTCTCTATATTTCTTGTTGAGGTGCTGTGGTGCAATGATTAGGATGCTTTCCTCTTGGTCGATGCCAGAGAAATAGAGAAAATCTGAATTTTGCCTAAAGCTAAAATATTGGTCGGCAGTTCGTGGCATTTCGTCGTTAGAAACAAGTATAATGGCACTATTTTGATGAATTTTGTTTATTGCCTTTTGTCTATTTTTTATAAATAGCTGTTGGGGTATTTTGTCGTACTTCATGATTGAAAATTTTCACGAAAATAACTAAAACTGACCTATTTTCAAAGTTTTTTAGTCAATGATTGCGAAAATTAAAGAATATTAAAACAAAGGTCGTTTATTGAAAATTATATATCCGAAATTTAATCCAAAAATAAGCTTGTTTTCGTAGGCTGAATAGTAGTCTAATGTAAGGGATAAAGGTCCTGATTTTGTGGAATATACAATTCCAGATGAGATGATAAAAGCGAAGTGATCTAATGATTCTGAGAATTTAGCTATTTTGGCTTCTCCATTTTCGGCTCTCACAACGGGCATAATAGGTTGATAACCAAATGTTTCAATTCTTCCTTCTAATTTGCTAAAAATTGGGAAGATATTTTTCCAGCCCAAGGCTATATAGTTAAAATCGGAGTAGTTTCTGAGGAACAAAGTTTGCGATTGCTGTGTGGGGGTGAAGTGTGGCGATCTTAGTTTTGTTGCTACATAAGTGCTTGATAATGACTGTGTTGATGCCACGGCATCGGCAGAAAATCCCATTCTGTAATATTTTCCAAGAGGAAAATAGTTTTCATATTCAAATTTTCCGGCGAACCAGTAGTGGCTGTTTGAGCTTACATTTTGATTTATTGAGGTACTTCCGGGTAAATTTCTTTCAAGTCCGTTTACATATTTCACGGTGTAGGCAGTTTTTATGCCCTTGGAGGCAAAGGCTTGTCGGTTTAGGGTGTTGTGTTCTCTTTTGAAGTAGATGCTAATCATGTCAAAATAATTTCTGTCGTAGGTATCTAATCGGGTGAAATTGAATGTTTGATAGTAGTTGTCGCTGAGCTGAGCAATATTAACTCCAAGAGATAGTTTGGTTTTGTTGGAGCGTGGCGATGCAAATCCGAAGTGGAAATCCATAAAGCTTTCTCTCTTTTTCATAAAAGAAGGAGTTTCATCACCAAAAAACATCACATTTGTGTTGAAGTAATTAAAATTATTAAAGCCAGCAGAAATTTCTTGATAAAAGGGGTAATTGCTAGGATAATCCATTCTTATTCCACCAGAAACGGAGTTGTAGAAGCGTCCTACATAGGCATTTGTAAATACATTTAAACCTTGAATGTCATATTTCCTATATTTGCCTTGTAGAAAAAATGTTGTGAAAGTTCCAGATGAGATATTGCCTCCAAATTGGAATTCGAAATTATCGGGTTTTTTGGCATCAATCCAAAAGGTGTATTTTCCAGTTTCCTCGTTGAAAATCATTCTGGGGTAGGGGTCTTTGAGTTTGTTGTCGGCTACAAGCCTGAAATATTCTGTTTTTATTTCGTCTATGGAAACGGTGTCATTTCGTTTCATCATCAGGCTGCTGAGGTAGTCTCTCTGTTGATTTTCCAGTCCTGTTATGACAACTTTTTCTACATTAAAATCTTTTTCCTTTTGCTTAAAGTCGTTTCTTTTAAGGTCAATTTGCCACTGTGGAATGCTGTCATAAACGTACCATCTTATCTCTTCAATTTTACTTTTTGCAGCTGTGTAGCCATTTTCAATAAATCTATCTGTTTGCGAAAAGTCTGTAACGCTCACATCGTCAACCTCTGGTTCAATCATCACGGAGTGTCCGCAAATCATATCAAAGTCCTCTTTAAACATCAGCATGTTTTCTATAATTGACATAAGATTTTCGGGATCGGGGGTGGCGTTTTGTATGGCCACTTTGCTGCCAATAATCACGTCTGGAAAAAACTCGTCGTAGGCAACATCAGTGGGAAAATTATTTCTCATTCCGCCGTCGTACATCACGTCTCCGTCTATGCTAATGGGTTTGAAAAAGAAGGGGAAAGTCATGGAGGCTCTAACGGCATCGCGCAAGCTTCCGCTATGAAAAACTTGCCCAATATTTTCGTTTAGATTGAAGCCAACGCACCTGAAGGGAACAAAAAGATTGTTGAAATCTCCCTTTGCCACCGATTCGGCTTTACCGAACATTTCCATAAAGGCAAAGTCCATATGATAGGGCGAAACGATGTTTATGGGTATGGCTGAGCTAAGTTTTTCGTTGGGGTCGAATTTTATTTTCACCCACGCTGGATTGGTTTTTTCTTTTTTGAAATAATAGACATATTTTGGATTTATCTCACCCGATACCCAGTTTGCAAATTCGGGGTCGTTGAAAATATCTTCCATTTCGTCTGGATTGTAGCCCGAGGCATATAGAGCTCCAATAATGGCTCCTGCCGAAGTGCCAGCAATGTAGTCGATGGGAATGCCTTCTTCTTCCAATGCTCTGATAACGCCAATATGTGCAGCCCCTTTAGCTCCACCACCGCTTAGCACCAAAGCTACATTTTGTGAAAATGTGGTTTGAAGGGCGAAAAGCAGAAGAAATAAGCTAATATATGGTCTCATTGTTGACAATTTGTTGCAAATTTAGGTAATTTTTGCTTGCTATTAAAAAAAGGATGCCTAATAAAAGCCAAACTGATTAGTTGCGTATATTATTAGACACCCTTGAAGGTTTATAAAACAAATTCCTTTTGAGACTCTCTCTCTTAATAGATTAAAGTTAGTCTTCCGAAGAATCGATGTCGTTTGCCCATGTTATCATAGATAATAATTTCATAGACATATGAAGTGCTAATGTCATTTTCAACATCACGATCTCTGATAGTTCCGTCCCAACGCTGATAGTAGTTGTCGGTTTCAAAAACGAGCATTCCCCATCTATCCCAAATTTTCAGTCTGTAATCTTTGTCGGAGAATCCAACGGCTACGGGTCCCCATCTGTCGTTTTTACCATCGTCGTTGGGTGTGAAAGCATTTGGTATCCATATATTGAAGTCAATGTCTATAAGTACAGTTCCATAGGCGGTATCTATACATCCGTTAATATCGGTAACTATCATTGTAACTTCGTATTCACCTAGGTTTTGATATGTATATTTGGGGTTTTGGTTTGTACTTTGGAAGCCATCGCCGAACTCCCAGTGCCATGTTTCTATTTCACCTTCTGTCATATCTGTAAATCTAATTTCAGCATGGCTTATAGGAGCTATATTGGGTGAAATGTTGAAGGCTGCATCTGGTCCGGGAATACCTATAATTTCTATGGTATCGCTTATTGTACAGAAACCGTCGCTAACAACTACGATATATGTGCCGGGGTCTAGGCCTGTGGCTGAGCTGCTGTTTTGTGCTGGTTCTGTATCCCAAAGATAGGAGTAAACTCCAGAGCCACCGCTCACAAATGCTGTAACTTTTCCGGAACTAAGCAAGCAGGTGTCCATAACTATATTTGTAAATTCTAGGTCTGGTTTAGGATGATTTACAATTGTGTGTATGGCTTGTGCTGTACAGCTATTTTGGTCTGTAATTGTAACGGCATAGGTGCCTTCGGTGAGATTTGAAATAGTTTGTGTGTTGTGTTCTGTGCTCCATTGGAAGCTAATGGGTTCGATGCCACCAGTGTAATTGACTGTGATAGAGCCATTTACTTCATC
>LSQX01172140.1_pt1 | contig 33498 bp, 24 predicted proteins | sample 654561 | NCBI WGS metagenome assembly LSQX01 (sample SAMN04489861, study PRJNA283612) | anaerobic digester metagenome | isolation source: 4 biogas reactors fed with cattle manure at either 37C or 55C with and... | place: Denmark: Kongens Lyngby | collected 2014 | reverse complement strand
CACAATACCTGTTAACCCCGCCCGGTGCACACAATACCTGTTAACCCCGCCAGTGCACACAATACCTGTTAACCCCGCCCGGTGCAGACAATACCTGTTAACCCCGCCAGTGCACACAATACCTGTTAACCGTGACCAGTATTCACAGTATTTGTTAACTTTAACTGCCAAACCAGCAGAAAATCTTAACAAATGACTTGACTGACGGTTGTGAATCAAGAACATAAAAATATAAAACAACAGGATTCAGAGGACAGGATTGTGAAGATAGTCCTGTTCGGGGCAGGAAAACGCGGACTGAAACTGCTTGATTACCTGCTTTCAATGGACAATGTTGATATTGTTGCCATTTCTGACCCGATAAACGACTCAGCCCGGAGAGCAGCAGGCATCTGCAAGGAATCCGGAAGAAGGATTCCCGTTGTATATTCGACCGGCCGGGAATCTGTTGCGGAAATACTTGACAATGAAAATCCGGATGCAGTCATTATAACTACATACTGGGATTCCCATGCGGCCATTGCCCTTGAATCCATGCGCAGGAAAATATATCCCGGGATTGATGTGCCGGCTGCCCTCCGGATAGATGAGCTGTGGCAGCTGGTTGAAACATCCGAAAATACCGGAACTCCCTGCATGATGCTGGAAAACTGGAGTTTCCGGAAAGATAACCTTGCCGTACTTAACATGAAAAGGCTGGGAATGTTTGGAAAAATAGTTCATTGTCATTGTGCTCATTCGCACAACTGCATTGACCACTGGTTTTTCGACAGCGAAAACGGAGAAGCCCGATGGCAGGCAGAATATCTTTTAAAATACAATCGCATGCAGTATCCGACTCATGCCCTTGGACCTGTCATAAGCTGGATGGATATCAACCGGGGTGACAGCTTCAGTGAAATCTATACTGTTTCCTCCGCATCCCTCGGAATCAATGAATACTTCAGGAATAAGTTCGGTGAAGATCATCCGAACGCCAGGCTAAAATACCGGCAGGGAGATATTGTCACTTCAGTTCTTGGCACCAAAAGAGGAAAAACCCTGGTGATCAACAATGATCTCCAGCTGCCGCGGCCCTATGCAAACAGATGGATGCTGCAGGGTACAAAGGGAGTATATGATGAGGAAAAAAGTTCCATTTACCTCTCGGATTTCAGTCCGGAATATCAGAAATGGGAATCCTGGCAGCCCTATGAAGAAAAATACAATCACAGATGGTGGAAGACTGACTTCCCATCACCCTCTTTCAGAGGAGCTGATTACATAATGCTCAGCCAGTTTGTTGAGGCAGTGAGAAAAAGGGGACCTGTTCCCCTGGATGTCTATGATTCCGCTGTAATGTCAGCAACAATTGAATTATCGGGAATGTCGGTTAAAAAAAGAAAACCTGTTCCATTTCCTGATTTCACAAGGGGAAAGTGGCGGACCAACGAAGCCTGTTTTGCTGTCTGACACCATTCAGAAATCAAAGAAAAACAGAAATCCGTGATAAACAAAACCAAAAAATACAAACAGGGTAATAATATCAGCCGGGAAATTATTCCGGGACATACACGAAATCTGTAACGAAATTTTTACATCTTCTGAAAAAGAATCTTCATATCGTCACTCTTAATGTTCCTTATCCCCCGGATTACGGAGGCATGATAGATTGCTACCACAGGATCAGATGCCTGAATAAAACGGGGATAAAGGTCCACCTGCACGCCTATGAATACGGGCGGCCGCCCGCCGGTGAACTGGAGGAAATATGCAGCACTGTTTCCTATTATCCGCGGGATACCTCTTTCGGCAATCACCTTTCAGCCCTTCCCTATTCGGTTGTATCAAGAAACTCAAAAAAGCTGCTGGAGAATCTTGCAAAAGATGATTCACCCATCCTTTTTGACGGGATTCAGACAACACTGCTTCTTGCCAGACCTGTTCTGGCAGACCGGAAAAAGGCTGTCAGGCTGCATAATACAGAACCGTATTATTACCGTACACTCGCAAAGCACGAAAGGAATCCTGTAAAAAAAACATATTATCTGCTAGAGGCAGGCAGATTACAGCGCTATGAAAAAATACTGAAACACTCAGATTACCTTTTAACGATATCAATTGCCGATCACGATTATTACAACAGGAGGTTCCGGAATTCAATACTCTTGCCGTCATCACATCCCTTTGACAAAACAGAAATAAAAACGGGAAGGGGTCACCACATTCTGTATCATGCTGATCTGACAATAAGTGAAAACATTGCCGTTTCAAAACTTCTGATCAGAAAAGTTTTCTCCCGCATCCCCCACCCCTGTATAATTGCCGGTAAGAATCCGCCTCCTGCTCTTGAATCCGAAATCCGGAATCACGGAAACATAAAACTTATTCCCAATCCTGCCAGCGTTAAAATGAATGATCTGATAAAAGATGCCCAGATAAATATAATTCCGACCATGGCTGCCAACGGATTGAAACTCAAGCTTCTTATTTCGCTGTTCTCCGGCAGGCACTGCCTGGCAAACAGCACTGCCGTAAATGCTTCAGGATTGTACCCGCTTTGTCATATTGCCGACAGCGCTGAAGAGATGATCCGTAAAATAAATATTCTGTTTAATCAGCCATTCACTGCGGAAATGATTGAAGAGCGAAAAAAAGTACTGGCCCGGAAATACGACAATATGATCAATGCAGGGAAGCTGGCGGATCTCTTCTTTCCGGGGCATTGCACGAAGTGACAAAAGCCCCGATCTCCTTCCCGCAGAAGATCCCTGAGAAAGAATATGAGTATTGTTTCCCATGTTTGTTTGATACTAAAATCCAGATGCTGAGTTAGTTTTGTATCCTGTTCCCATAGTGCCGGATAAGCTTAAAATGACCGCAGTTTAAATTTGAAAAAAACAAATCATTTTTTTTGCATCATTGGAGAAAAAGATTAGATTTGAACCTTCCTTTATTCTATTTAGTAATTCATTTGACCTATACCTATGACAGACAATACCTCTACAAACACAATTAGCAGGAAGGACTATATCTATTCCATAACGGTAATAGGTGTATTCTTCTTCATTTTCGGTTTTGTCACCTGGCTGAATGGAATTCTTATTCCTTTCCTCAGAACAGCCTGTGAACTGAGTGATTTTGAAGCATATTTTGTCACGTTTGCCTTCTACATGTCCTACCTTCTGATGGCTTTACCCGCCTCAGCAGTCCTTCAGAAAACCGGATTCAAACTTGGAATGTCCATTGGCTGCTGGCTTATGGCCGCAGGCTCACTTGTTTTTATTCCTGCTGCATCAGCAAGGTCCTACGCACTGTTCCTCACCGGACTTTTTGTTACAGGAGGCGGACTGGCACTTCTTCAGACTGCAGTAAATCCATATATTACGATACTGGGACCCCGCGAAAGCGCTGCAAAAAGAATAAGCATCATGGGGATTGCCAACAAGTTCGCGGGAGCACTGGCTCCGCTGATCCTGGCAGGCATTGTCCTCAAGGACTCCAATATTCTTGATGAACAACTGGCAGCAGCTGTCGATGATGCAAGCCGGGCAGTTCTCCTTGATGAGATGGCACAACGGGTTATCTTACCCTACATTGTAATGTCCATTATCTATCTGCTCCTGGGCATGCTCATGAAATTCGTCAATCTGCCCGACGTCGAAGCTGAAGAGGTGGATGAAACAACCAGCGAAGCCCTCAGTAAAAGAACCTCGGTACTTCAGTTCCCTCATCTGGTAATCGGTGTTATAGCCCTTTTCTTTTATGTGGGAGTCGAAGTTATTGCAGGTGATACCATAATCAGATACGGACAATCCATTGATATACCCATGGAATCTGCAAAGTATTACACATCACTCACCATGCTTGGAATGATTATTGGTTATATAATGGGTATTATTTTGATCCCCAAATATCTCAAACAGGGTAATGCACTTAAGATATGTGCCATCCTTGGAGTGATCTTTTCACTGGGAGCCATTTTAGTGCCCCCTTCCGTATCATTCTCAATGACCTTTCTTGACCTGACAACATTCAAACCCATTCAACTTATTCTGCCTGTAACGGTCCTCTTTGTAGCTCTTCTGGGACTGGCAAACTCATTGATATGGCCGGCGATGTGGCCCCTGGCCCTCTACGGGCTCGGCAGGTTTACCAAAACTGCGGGTGCACTGCTGGTTATGGCAATTGCAGGAGGCGCTCTCATCCCCCTGCTCTATGGAAAACTTGCAGATATATACAATACACAAGCCGCTTACTGGATCTGCGTTCCCTGTTATCTGATAGTAATGTATTATGCATTCTGGGGTTATAAAGCAGGTCTGAAAAATGCCGGTTGATTTAAGGGAAATATTCAATTCGTTTACCCCCGAAGGCACATACCACAGCGGGGGTCCATATGGCACAGGCCATATACATGATACTTTCCGCATACAAACTGCCGAAAAGGACAGGGACGATTATATTCTTCAGAGACTGAACAACAGAATATTCAAAAATATAGCTGAACTTCAGCATAATATCGAAAGAGTTACTGTCCATTTAAGAAAAAAACTGGAAAAGATACCGGGTTCCAATATCAAAAGGGAATGCCTTCAGCTGATCCCCTCAAAAGAAGGGAGGAGCTGGATAACAGACGCTAATGGCAGTTACTGGAGAATGTATATCTTCATTTCCAACCACCGGTCCTATGACATAGTTGACAGTCCCGGCAAGGCTTTTGAAGGAGGAAAGGCAATAGGCAGGTTTCAGGCAATGCTTGCTGACCTGCCCGGCGAACCTCTTCATGATACGATACCTTTTTTTCATGATATTGAAAAACGGCTGGAGACTTTCTTCAGAACAGTAAAGGAAGATCCTGCCGGGAGAGTTAAAAATGTTGCCCCCGAGATTGATTTCATCATGAAAAGAACAGAAGAGATGAAAATTATACTGCAGCTCGGAAGGGAAGGCAGGATACCGGTCAGAATCACACACAACGATACAAAGTTCAATAACATACTACTCGATGAAAACGATAAGGCTTTGTGTGTTATCGACCTGGATACTGTGATGCCGGGATATGTCCACTATGACTTTGGTGATGCGATCCGGACCGCGGCAAACGTTGCCGCCGAAGATGAAAAGGATCTTTCAAGGGTCAGAATGGATATTGAACTCTACAAAGCCTACGCAACAGGATATCTTTCCGAGACCAGTGAGACACTCAATGCAGTGGAAAAAGAATATCTCGCCTTCTCACCGCGCCTCATTACCTACACTATCGCACTCAGATTCTTTACTGATTACATTGATGGAGACAATTATTTCAAGATCCACCATGAGCACCATAACCTTCAAAGGGCCAGGGCACAGTTCAGGCTTGTAGAAAGCATGGAGGAACAATATGGGGAAATGAAAAAAATAATCGCTCAGCTTAGCTAGAACAAGACTGTCTGGTATCCGGACAGCATTTTGTCAGATATTCGAATATTTCAGGTTTGTAAATTACTGACAATAAAATACCTGGAATCAATCAAAGTGCTGCGGTCGAACTTTTGTTTGGAATTATAAGCGGATTGACTAATTTTGACCCCGGAAACCCGGAGATCATTGAAAAATGGCAAATTCCTGCTGACGATACTTCGGAAAAATGCTAAATCAACATTAAATATGGATTTATCGGGTAAGAGTTACAAGGCTTTTCTCGAACGTCGTGAGGCATTAAAAAAACAATACAGTCCGGAACAGGCAGAAAAGCAGCATAGAAAAGGCAAACTGACTGCTCATGAGAGGATCAGCCTCTTTTTCGATCCGGGAACCTTTGAAGAGATAGACACATTTGTCACTCCTGCAGATCATCCTGTGGAATTCGGCAAAGTGGAAAGGACCTACGGCGACGGGGTGATTGTCGGATATGGCAAGGTAAACGGAAGACTCGTTTTTGCATATGCCCAGGACTTTACAGTTATGGGGGGGTCACTGGGAGTTGTTCATGCCAGGAAAATATCAAAAATACAGGAGATGGCGCTTAAAATGGGTTCTCCCATTGTGGGCATGATGGATTCCGGGGGGGCCAGGATACAGGAAGGAGTGGCAAGCCTCAGCAGCTATGCTTCAATATTTCACAACATAATACAGTCGTCCGGCATCATACCGCAGATATCAGTTATAATGGGTCCTGCTGCGGGAGGAGCAGTATACTCCCCTGCCCTCACCGACTTCGTTTTTATGGTAAACCATACCAGTTACATGTTTGTGACCGGGCCCAACGTAGTAAAGGAGGTTCTTAACGAAGATGTCACTTTTGACGATCTCGGGGGAGCCGGAATACATGCACGTAAAAGCGGCGTAGCACATATGATCTATGACGATGAGGAAAACACCATTTTAGCCCTTAAAAAATTCCTTTCCTATCTCCCGTCAAACAATGTGGAAAATCCCCCGCTGGTGCCCGATGACGGATCCGCGCAGGATGTATGTGAAAAACTCAGGGATATAGTACCCGACGATCCCAATAAGGCATATGACGTCAAGGATATAATTCAGCTTGTGGCTGACAGGAACAGCTTTTTTGAAACTGCGGAACTGTTTGCTCCGAACCTGGTTACTGGATTTGCCAGACTGAAAGGAAGAACTGTGGGCATAGTAGCAAACCAGCCAAAGGTTCTAGCCGGAGTCCTCGACATTGACTCATCTGTAAAAGGTGCCAGATTCATAAGGTTCTGCGATGCCTTCAATATTCCCATCATCACTTTCGAGGATGTTCCGGGTTTTCTTCCCGGAGCGGATCAGGAACATAACGGAATAATAAGGCATGGGGCAAAAATGCTTTTTGCATACAGTGAAGCAACGGTTCCAAAAATCACTGTCATTCTCAGAAAAGCCTACGGCGGTGCCTTTATCGTGATGAACAGCAAAAACCTGGGAGGAGACTTCAGTTTTGCCTGGCCGACCGCAGAAATAGCTGTTATGGGACCGGACGGTGCTGTGGCAATCCTTTACAGGAAAAAGCTGGCAGAAACAAAGAATCCGGCTGAACTCAAAAAGGAACTTACAAAAAAATACCGCGACAAGGTAGCAAACCCTTTCATTGCAGATGAGCTGGGATATATTGATGAAGTAATTGATCCGGCAGTTACAAGGAAAAAAGTACTTTCAGCATTGAATGCCCTGGGTAACAAATGGGTAAAAGTACCTGAAAGAAAACACGGAAATATTCCGCTGTAAAAAATCAATTGTATATCAAATCAATGACAGGTAATATTTCCGGGGAAACAGGGCTACATCTTTACAGGGTTTATATTCATATCCGTAAGTTTTAAAAAATATATATAAAATGTTGATACATAAGATTCTTATAGCAAACAGGGGCGAAATAGCGGTAAGAATAATGAAGAGCACGCGGAAAATGAACATTCCCGCGGTTGCCGTAAAAACCGCAACTGAACCCGATGCAATGTATCTTTCATTTGCCGATGAAGTATTTGACAATACCGATGATACATCAGAAATTCCGGTTTTTCTGGATATTGAGAAGCTGATCTCAATAGCTCACAGTACCGGGGCCAATGCCCTGCATCCGGGTTACGGATTCCTTGCTGAAAATGCTTATTTTGCCCAGAAATGCATTGAGAACGGTATAATCTTTATAGGTCCTTCCCCCGATGCCATTTATAAGATGGGAAATAAAACCATAGCCCGAAAACTTGCAATGCAGAATAAGATCCCCATGGCTATTGGAAGTGCAGGAAACATAGCAGATGAGGAAGAAGCACTTGTTTTTGCTGAAAGGATCGGTTATCCGGTTATAATAAAAGCTGCATCAGGCGGCGGCGGACGGGGCATGAGAATTGTTCGGGATGCAAACGAAATGGTTAAAATGTTTCCGCTTGCCGGACGGGAAGCGGAGAAAGCTTTCAAGGATCCTTCCGTATTCATTGAAAAGTATATAGAAAATCCAAAACATATTGAATTTCAGATACTCGGGGACAGCCATGGAAACATAATCCACCTCTACGAAAGAGAGTGTTCCATTCAGCGAAAACATCAGAAGCTTCTCGAAGAAGCTCCGTCATCGGTTCTCGACGATACCCTGAGAAACAAGATGGGAGAGATGGCTGTCAGGATAGCAAAGGCAGTGAATTATCATTCTGCCGGTACTGTTGAATTTCTTCTTGATTCGGAAAAGAATTTCTATTTCATGGAAATGAATACAAGAATACAGGTGGAACATCCCGTCACCGAAATCATAACAGGTATTGATCTTATTGAGCAGCAAATACGTATAGCCAACGGAGAAGCTCTTCAGCACAGGCAGGAAGATATAGAAATCAGGGGATGGGCCATTGAATGCAGGATCAATGCCGAAGATGTACAATCGGGCTTTTCACCTTCACCGGGACGAATAGAAAAGATGAGCATGCCTGACTATCCCTATGTAAGGGTTGATACCGGTGTGAGGGAGGGATCTGCCATTTCGGCCAACTTCGACTCCATGATAGCCAAGCTTATTATCAGCGGAAAAGACCGGAAGCAAGCAATAACAAGGTGCAAAATGGCCCTTGACAAGGTGTGGATAAAAGGGGCTAAAACAACCCTTCCTTTTTTCAGGCTTCTGGTCAGAAACCAGGATTTCCAGGAAGGAAATTACACTACAGCCTTTGTTGAAAAGGACCTGGACAAATACTATTTCAACAGTGAATATGAAGAAATGCTGGCCGCCTGGCTTGCCACCAAGCTGTTCATTGAAGAGAACCTGCAGGCAGACAGTATAAATGTGGATTTCAGTGAGGGAAAGGAAATGAGTCCCTGGCTGCTGAATAAAAGGATGAACCAGTTTTAAACAAAATGAAAGGATGAATGCCAGATTACAAATAAACAAACTCTTTGCCCTCTCATCGGAAAACAGGAAATTCAGCTTCAGGGTACCTTTAACGAACAAAATACGGATCGGCAAAAGGGAATATACTGTCCGGCTGAAGACGGATGAAAAATACGGCAGCTATATTTTATGGAAGAACAGGCGCTATCCGGTGGAGATCGTCAGATCGAGACAGAATAAATATGAAATATTATTCAATGACATCAGTTATGTTTTCACTGTAGAAACACCATTCTCACTCAAGAGAATGAAAATGATAAACACCGGCAGGGGGAAAAGCAGACATGAGTCTGTAAAGGCTCCCATGCCGGGCAAACTGATTGATGTTCTTGTCAGGGAAGGATCACCCATACTCCGGGGTGAAGCCCTTGTCATCCTCGAAGCAATGAAGATGCAGAACGAGATTCTCTCTCCTGTAAACGGTACAGTTCTGAAAATTCATGCCAGGCCCAATACAAATGTTATGAAAGATGATGTGCTGGTGGAAATAAAAACAGAATAGGCCTGGCTCTTATCCCCCTCCGGGTTTCATTTCAACGGAACTTCCTCCAGGACCTGACACAGCAGGTCATAAAATTTCTTCACTGAAGGTATATTCACCTTTTCATCGGGTGAATGAGGATGCAATATTGTCGGTCCGAATGAGATCATGTCAAGAGCCGGATATGTTCCCCCAATAATTGCACACTCAAGTCCCGCATGAATAGCCTTGACTTCCGGCTTTTCACCGAACATCCTGCTGTAAACATCAGTCATGATCCCGAGTATGGCTGAATTCATATTTGGTTTCCAGCCCGGATAACCGTCCGACATGCTGATCTTTGCATCTATAAGCTGAAAAACGGCTGCTATTTTCCAGGCTGTGGCCTCCTTGGAAGTATCCACGGAGCTCCTGCAGAGATTATGAACCTCAAAAGTCCCTCCCTCACATTTCACAATAGCCATATTATTGGATGTTTCAACCAGGTCCTTTACTGCCTGACTCATTCTCTGAACCCCGTTGGGGCATGCAAACACGGATCTTATAATCCTGTACTGATCCTTCCCGTTCATCACTTTTCCAGGCATTTCGCATTTTTCAGCAGAAAAGACAAGTTCAGGTTCCGTGTCAATAAATTCTTCCCTGTACATTTGCTCATAATCCCTGACAAATTTTTCAAAATCCTCTGCCTGTCCGCTCTTTACCAGGAGCACCGAATAGGATTCACGGGGTATGGCATTGCGGAGATTACCGCCGCCCGCTTCTGCCAGTATGATTCCAAAATCCGTTTCCGCCTGCATAAGGAAGCGGAACATCAGCTTGTTTGAATTGGCTCTGCCAAGCGCTATATCCACTCCGGAATGTCCTCCCCTGAGACCCTTTGCCTCAATTCTGTAAGCAAGCATTCCGGAAGGCGGCTCTTCCTCCCCGTATTCCATTGCAGCACTTATATCTATTCCCCCGGCACATCCGACACATAGTTCATCATCGTCCTCTGAATCAAGGTTAAGCAGGATATCTCCCTTAAGAAGGTCATTTTTAAGTCCGAACACGCCCGTCATACCGGTTTCCTCATCCACGGTAAACAATGCTTCAAGGGGTCCGTGACGGAGATTATCTGATGCAAGTACCGACATGGCAGCAGCCACCCCTATCCCGTTGTCTGCACCCAGGGTAGTTCCATCAGCCCGTACCCAGTCACCGTCTATAATGGTATCTATGGGATCTTTTTCAAAATCATGTTCCTTGTCACTGTTCTTCTGAGGTACCATATCGAGATGTGCCTGCAATATTACGCCTTTGCGGTTTTCCATCCCTTCTGTCGCCGGCTTGCGGATAACAACATTTCCAATCTCATCCACTATTGTCTCAAGATCATTATCCTTTCCGAACTGTACCATAAATTCAATTATCTCCTTTTCCTTCTTTGAGGGATGCGGTATCCGGGTAATATCATAAAAATATTTCCATACCGTCTTCGGTTCAAGTTTCAATATGCTTCCCATTTTTCCGTTCATGTATTTGATTATTAATTATTATTGTTTCCTGTAAATCGAGGAACTAAAAATAATGATAATAAATCAAAAATCTCACAAGAGAAATTGAATTTCTGCCGGGAATTCAAAAACAGGAAAAAAAATCATCACATTTTGAAATTATCAGCTGTTTAATTACTTTTGAGCGCTTTTTTATTGCAGTAAAATTCTGAAATAAAATTGCTTAAATACTGGAAGACATGAAGTTTTCATGGTTAAAGGAATTATTTCATAACCGTTTTTAATGTCGTTTCTATCAATAATAGTTGCGTTAGTTCTGATTTTCGATTTCATAAATGGTTTTCATGATTCCGCTAATTCAATTGCCTGTGTTGTTTCTACCAAAGTCCTTTCACCGATTGCAGCCGTAACAATGGCAGCATTTTTCAGCTTCATGGCATTTTTTGTATTTCATCTTAAGGTCGCCTCAACAATAAGCTATGGCGTTGTCAGGCCTGATGCAATTAACCTTAATGTAATAGCAGCAGCCACCGTGGCTGCAATAATCTGGAACTTACTGACATGGTGGTGGGGATTGCCCTCAAGTTCTTCCCATACTCTTGTGGGAGGTCTGATCGGTGCGGCAATAACCAGTTCAGGTTTCGGCTCAGTGATTACTTCAGGGGTCATAAAAATAATAGCTTTTATATTCATTGCCCCCCTCCTGGGCTTTATCCTCTCATACACCCTCTCCACATTGATCATGTGGATATTCCGTAAACTGTCTCCCTACACAATAGACAAATGGTTCAGGCGTCTGCAGATCATTTCAGCATCAAGCTTCAGCCTGGGACACGGAGGGAATGACGCACAAAAATCGATGGGACTCATCTGGGCAGCAATGATAATAACCGGTGCAGTTTCACAGGATGCGGAAATGCCTCCCATATGGGTTGTGTTGTCATGCTATTCTGCCCTGGCCCTGGGAACTCTTTTCGGAGGCTGGAGAATAGTAAAAACCATGGGGCAGAAAATAACCAAGATAAAGCCTTTTGAAGGTTTCTGTGCCGAAACAGCCGGATCACTGGCTCTTGTCACTGCAACCCACTGGGGTATACCTGTCAGTACCACACATACCATAACAGGTGCCATTATCGGAGTCGGGGCGCGCAAGGGAGTTACTGCAGTAAAATGGGGAATGACACGGAAAATTTACTGGGCATGGATTCTGACCATTCCGCTTTCAGGGATTATTGGCGGAATAACATATTTATTGTTTAATTATTTAAATTAATCCGGGAAAACTAATTCCATAATTATGAATATAGATAAAGTCCTGAAATTTTTTGTCCCAAAGGATCGTTCCTTCTATCCCTTGTTTGAAGAAGGTATCAACAATCTTGTAAAGGCAGCCGAATTGCTGAAGCTGATGCTTTCCGGCAATGATTATGACGAACATGAAAAATATCACCATCAGATCAAGGAAATTGAACTCAAGGGTGACATTATTACTGACAAGGCTTATGACCAGCTTAACAAAACATTCATCACCCCTTTTGACCGTGAGGATATTCATGAGCTTGTGGCAAGTATTGATGACGTCATTGATTCAATAAACGGTGTCAGTCGTACAATATGCCTTTACAAGCCGAAAAGACTCATGCCGGAGGCTGAACAGATGGCCATAATGGTATATGAAGCAGCTCTTCAGCTGCAGAAAATGGTGCATTATCTTGTTGACGCTGCAGCCAACAAGGATGAAATTACTGCTGCCTGCCAGAAGGTGACTGAAATTGAACGTAAAGCTGATGAATATTATTATGAAGCGGTTGCTGACCTGTTCGAAAAGGAAAAAGATTCCGTCGAACTCCTGAAAAACAACAAGATAATAGAAACCCTCGAACGTATTATTGATCAGGAGGAAGATGTCGCCGATGTGGTAAGGGCCATACTGATCAAAATGGCTTAGTACAGCTTTGCTGTTCCATCAGATTGCTGAAATTCGTCACCATTATGCTTTCCGGCCCGAGGGCAGTTCAAGGCCATAGCCCTGTATCCTGTCTGCTTTTTTAAGCTTATAGGCCAGGAAAATTGAAATAACCCCGCAGAAGACAAGGATAAAAATCGGTATGGTATAATCATAATTCAGCTCTCCTGCCCTGATAGCTTCCAGCTTCCCTTTATTTGCCAGGTCAAGAACCGCTCCTATTCCCCAGAAAAACAAACCCAGACCCCAGTTCTGAACAGTGAACATTGAAGCATACGCTGTGCCAAGCCGGTTTTCCGGTACAATCTTTGCCACAGAAGGCCACATGGCGGCAGGCACGAGGGAAAACGCCACTCCCAGGCTCAGGAGTCCGAGATATGCCAGTATCTTTACATTGAAAAGTGAGAGTGCAATATGTGCAAAAATAAGCAGTAAGGATCCCAGTATCATCAGTGAGGCACCGCGTCCTTTTTTATCCACATAATTCCCGAAAATCGGTGTAAAGAGTATTGTTCCCAGCGGTATGAGCGAAGCTGTTTTCGGTCCGTTTGAAAACCACAGCCTGAAGGTATCCTTCAAAAGGAACACAAACAACAGAAAGACTGCAAAAATCACAAGCATGGAAAGGTTTTTACCTCCGCGCGTTTTGATATATGACGGAATAAGTGAAAATGCCAGGCCGAATATAAAGAGGACAACAAATACACTGGAATTGCCTATGGCTTTGCTGCCGAACAATACTATGTTGCTGGCAGGATCATCAGGAAGCACGTAGCTGAATCCGAACTTGTTGACAAGCATATCGGGAGCATACTGTATAAATGGAAACACAGCCGCATAAAAGGACACACAAAGAAGTGCTATATAGATGAATGACGGATTAGTGGCAAGTTTAACAAGATCACTGAACCTGAATTCTTCCTCATCCTGACTGTCGTCGGCAGCCAGGCCCTCACGCTGCCTGTCAAGCTTTCTGTCAAAGAAGGTGTATATGATGAAAAGTATCAGTGCCAGGGCAATAAGCGTGGCTGCAAAAGTAACCGCTGGTGAAACATGCCCGTTTGCAATGTCGGGCGACACAGCAATACCCAGCGCCGACCCCAGTCTGCCAAAACCTATGTTGATAGCCATTGCCAGCGCCATCTCATAGCCTTTAAACCATTTTACAATGGTACGGGTTGCCACCACACAGGTGATTTCAAGTCCTGTACCAAACATTATTCTTCCGATTATCATAGCAGTAAGCATGGTCCCCTTATCGGATCCGAATACTCCTGCTGCCGCAAGAGCTGCCAGTCCGCCGCCAACTGCCGCAAGAGCCCCGAACACTATTCCTGCAAGGCGGATTCCCCATTTATCGAGAATTATACCCCCGACTATTATCATACCAAACATGTTGGCAATGGTGGTCAGGCCAATAAGTCTTCCAAATTCCTCGCTGGAAAACCCAAGTTCCGCTTCCATCAGTCCTTTCAGGCCGGAAAAAAAATCCTGAAACCAGTAAGTTGCAAACATCAGTGCACTCAGTAAAACCAGTACAAACCATCTCAAAGCGACTGAATCACGCAGTGTTCTTAAATTTGTTTCCATAAATTCCCAGAGCTTAATGGCCGTAAATGTAAAAAATAAAACAAATGAATTTCCTGATATTAATCTGCAATGAACATTGTCAGACCAAAATTGTTGTTATTTCAATAACTGATGATATCTAATTTTTTTTATCAATTCAGGAAATTACGGTTATTTTGCACTAATTAAAACAGAAAAATGAAAAAAGTATTCACACTATTGCTGGTAACAGTATTTTCGTCAGTACTGCTTTCCCAGGTCACAGCCCCGGCAACTGAAACGGGTGTCAGATGGTATTCAATTGAAGAAGCGGAAAAACTATATAACAAATCTCCCCGTCCAATATTTATTGACACCTATACTGACTGGTGCGGATGGTGTAAGAAAATGGACAATGAAACATTTACTGATCCTGTCATTGCCGATTTGCTGAACAGGAAATTTTATCCCGTGAAATTCGATGCAGAAGGAAAAAACAATATTACATTCCTGGGACAAACCTTTATCAATGACGGAAAAGCCGGAAAGGCTCATCAGCTTGCCGTAGCTCTTCTTCAGGGACAGCTATCCTATCCTACCGTGGTTTTTATGACCCGGGAGGATGACAGGTTTGCAGTTTCACCGGTACCCGGTTTCAGGGCTGCAAAAGATATGGAAGTCTTATTAAGTTTCTTTGCCGATAATGCCTATAAAACCCGGGAATGGGATGAGTTTCAGAAAAATTTTACAGGCAAACTGCAATAATCACTTACCAATTATGTAGTTGGCAGGCAGTTGCATGACTTTGCCAAACTGGCATACCAGCTTCCTTGAGTTGTATAATGTTTCATCTCCCAGCCTTACGGTAACATTTACAATATCAGGTATACGGTAATAGACCCTGCCGGGAACAGAAGACAGGGCATCAGCCGGATCAGCTGCAATAACTGCAATATCCCTTGTTTTTTCTTCAGGCATCAATTCCATAACCACCGGCATGCCGGATTCAGAATCCGCCGTTTCCGGACCTGTCACTTCTGAAAACCGGAATATTTCCACTTCTTCACCTACCATCCTTTTTTCGGGGACAATACTGTAGGTAAATGTTCTGATATCTATAATACTCTTACCTGTAAACAGTTCAGTAAGTTCCCTCTCCATCCGGTTAATCTCGTCAATGGCTGCACTGCTCTGGGGAAAAACATTGGCTTCACCCATAAGGATAAGAAACTTACCATCCCTCAGGTCCATGAGTCTTCTTGCAGCTCTTTCGGCAAGCTGGGCATCAGAGAATTTTTTCCTTTTTTCCACCGTGTACGGAATTCTGATAAACTGCTCGTCCACACTCACCCGTTTATAGACTGTATCAGTCTGAACCCTGTAATATTCATCCGAACCCAGGTCAAATGATCTGAACCTGCTTACATCAATTTCCTTACCGTCTGATTCATCAGTTATCCGGGATGATGTACGGGGATACAGATCAAATATCAGTCCTTCCTTTCTAAGTGCAAGATAATTCGGCTGAACCAGGGTATTACTTTCAATCACATAGAATTCCGAGGGATCTGCCTCTTCATGTGAGCTGACTGCAACACTCCTTACCGCCCAGTTTTCATTTTCATGCAGTATAACATTCCGGAGGCCAAGAAGCTCATCGGCATAGGCAGCATAAGGCCCGGGAAGCTCAATTGTTCTTTCAAGTTCAACCTTTACGGTAAACATGGTTCTTGGCAGGGCATAAACCAGGCTGCCGTCCCTCAGCACTGTTGTATCAGTAAGCGGTGTCACCCTTGTATACGGTTTCGATGATGTCCGTAAAAGGGAACAGGAGGCGGCAAAGAATATTATTATTAAGCTGGTAAGTAATAATCCTGTTTTTTTCATCTGTGTGATTTTTATTATTCAATAATCAAAAAACTTATCCTGCTAAGATAAGGCTTTACAGCTTTTGTTTCTTAAAACGTCAGATCTCTCCTCTTATTCTCCTGTAAGCTTCAGAAATTCCGTCAACTATATCAGAAGCAACAAGGGCATCAGGGGATAATTTTTCTGCAGCAACATCACCGGCAAGACCATGAAGAAAAACACCGCTTACTGCTGCATTCACTGTATCATATCCCCGGGCCAGAAGGGAGAGTATCATTCCGGTAAGAACATCACCGCTTCCGGCTGTTGCCATCCCCGGGTTGCCGGTACTGTTAAACCAGACATTACCCGACGGATCGCTGACCGAAGTATAGGCACCTTTAAGCACTACAACACATTTATAACTGACTGAAAACTCAAGCTGTCTTTCAAGACGCTGAAAACCCGATGCGGTCCTGCCGGCAAGTCTTTCAAATTCTTTAGGATGTGGTGTCAGTATTGTTTTCTCCGGCAGGCTGTCAAGCCACTTCCTGTTCAGGGACAATAAATTCAGGGCATCAGCATCAATAACAACAGGCCTGGTGCACGAAAGAAGAAATCTGCCAAGAGCCTCGCCTGACTCTTTTCCGGTTCCCATACCGGGACCGATCCCGTAAGCGTCAAACGCTTCGGAAAGATCAATACCGGAAATATGATTATCCTCCCTGTCAGGTATGACCATAGCTTCCGGAACAGTGCTCTGCAGAATTATATTTCCGCCTGCCGGGACATGACAGCTTATCAGTCCGGCACCTGTCCGCATCGCAGCCCTGGCAGCAAGGACAACTGCACCCATTTTTCCACGGGAGCCTCCGATCAGAAGACCATGTCCGTATATACCTTTATGATCAAACCTGTTTCTGGTTTTCAAAACAGATGCCACCTGGGATTTCTCCACAAATTCCCAGGGAGTTTTTATCGAAGCTACAGCCCTGGCATCAAGTCCAATGGGCAGGACAAACCATTCTCCGGTATATATTTCATTTTCCCTGAACAAAAATGACAGTTTTGGAAACTGGAAACTGAGAGTATAATCAGCCTTGACAATGCTGTTATGATCATTCGACAGATTATCCTCTCCCATCAGTCCGGAAGGAATATCAACAGCTATCACGGTCCTTCCGCTTTGATTGATCATCCTGATCACCTCTGAAGCAAGTCCGGTCACGGGCCGGGACAGTCCTGAACCAAATATCGCATCAACTATGACATCCCCTGAGCCGGTCGCCGGAAACTGTTCCGCCAAATCAATGACAGTAAACGGAACCCGGGTTAATTTCTGAAGCCTTTCCCTGTTAATCTTCCAGTCCGGCGTAGTATTGTCACTGAAGTGAACATAATACAGTTCCGGTTTATAACCCTGTCCTTCAAGCAATCTTGCAAGAGCCAGTCCGTCACCGCCGTTGTTGCCGGGTCCGGCAAAAATCAGTATTCGCCTGAAACGCGGAAATCTCTCCCTGTACCACCCAAGGAGTTTCATTGCCGCACGTTCCATCAGATCAACGGAAGCTACCGGTTCATGTTTTATGGTGTAATCATCAATCTCCCTGATCTGTGCTGAGTTGAATATCTTCATCAGTACAATACATTTTACCACAAATTTAATCTCTAAAACCAATAATTAAAAAAGATTAATATATTTGTTTCCTGCCGCTATCGTAGCGGCAGGACCGGTTTTCCGGCAGTTTGTTTTTTAACCTTCAGGTCAGCAACACATTGTAAATGAATATAAAATTGAATTTATGCTAAAAAATCATCCCAGGGGATTACTTGTTGCCTTTTTCTCAAACATGGGTGAAAGGTTTGGCTTCTATACCATGATGGCCATCCTGGTGCTTTTTCTTCAGGCTAAATATGATCTTACAGCCAAAGCAGCAGGCGACATCTACAGCTGGTTCTATTTTGCCATTTATGCACTCGCCCTTTTAGGCGGCATTCTGGCAGATTCCACAAAAAAATACAAACTTGTCATACTTGCCGGAATAGTAGTAATGTTTGTCGGTTATTTTGTAATGGCCATACCCGGCATGACACTAACGGTTACCCTTGTCGGACTCGGAACCATTGCACTGGGCAATGGTCTTTTCAAGGGAAATCTTCAGGCAGTGGTCGGCCAGATGTATGATGACCCCAAATATTCAAAACTAAGGGATACAGCCTTTATGATTTTTTATATGGGCATCAACGTTGGTGCTTTTTTTGCACCCCATGCTGCCGACGGCATGCGGAACTGGTGGCTGAAAACCAACGGCTTTCTGCATGATGCAAGCCTTCCTTCCCTCTGTCATCAGTTCAACAAGGGTACGCTGACCGATATTACCACCTTTCAGCAGCTTGCCGGAAAAGTTAGTCTCAACGGCCCTGTCAGTGATCTTTCTGCTTTTGCCAATGATTATCTTGAAGTATTTTCCAGGGGTTACAATTATGCTTTTGCCGTGGCAGCCGGTGCAATGATAGTTTCACTGCTGGTATATGTGATTTTCAATAAAATGCTGCCCAGCAAGGACAGGGTTGTATCAGTTGCCAGTGAAGAGAAGAAAGTTGTCAAAACAGCTGAAAAGATTGATTTCAAAGCTCTTCCCATTGCAGCAGCAATTGCAGCCATGGGAATCACCGCATTCCTGCTTCAGCTGCTGAGTCAGATAGATATTGCAACGGGACTTGCCTTCGGACTCTTTGCAGGCTTTGTCACATGGATAATCCTCAGTTCACAAAAAGATGAAAGGGCAAGAGTAACTGCACTGGTACTGGTTTTCTTTGTTGCTATTTTCTTCTGGATGTCATTTCACCAGAACGGCCTTACACTAACACTGTTTGCAAGGGATTATACAGTCAAGCAGGTGGGTCCGTTTACCGGATTGTTTTTCACACTGCCTTCAATCCTTGCCTTTATCGCCGCCATTGCAGGTATAATTATGCTGTTCTTCAAAAGCCAGCCGCGGAATTTCAGGATCACCGGGGCAGTATTATTTGCTGCAGGTCTTTGGTTTTCTGTTTTTTTCCTTACAGGTTTTGATCCCACCACCCTGCTCGGAAGATTCCTTGACCCTTTTGGTCCGCAGAATGCCATATCACCGGAAATTTTCCAGCAGTTCAATCCTCTGTTCATTGTGGCACTTACCTTCCCGGTACTTGCATTCTTTTCCTGGCTTAACAAAAAAGGAATTGAACCCTCAACACCAAAGAAAATAGGTATCGGATTGCTGATTGCTTCCGTCGGATTTCTTATTGTACTTATAGGGTCCATCGGTGTGCCCTCGCCGGCATCGCTGGACGGAGCGCCGGTAGCGGACAGTGACAGGGTATCACCGTACTGGCTGATAAACAGCTATCTGATCCTTACAGTGGCAGAACTGTTCCTGAGCCCGATGGGACTGTCCTTTGTGTCAAAAGTTGCTCCTTCAAGGTTCCAGGGCCTTATGCAGGGCGGATGGCTGCTGGCTACTGCCGCAGGCAACAAGCTTCTTTTTATAGGAACACTGCTTTGGGACAAGATACAGCTCAGTACACTCTGGCTGATATTCATCGCCTGCCTGTTGCTTTCAGCAGTATTTATCTTCTCAATTTTAAAAAGACTTGAAAAGGCTTCCGGCAGCTAGACCACAATATTTTAATAAACGAATTTTTACAGGGCGTTATTTTCAACAACGCCCTTTTACGATAAAAAAATGAACGGAATATGAAAGTCCTGAAATTCGGGGGCTCATCACTGGGAACGCCGGAGAGTATAAGAAAAGTAAAGGAAATCATAAGGCGTAACAGTCTTCCATGCATTGTTGTTGTTTCAGCCTTTGAAGGAGTAACCGACCATTTGTCCCGGATCGCGGAACTCGCATCACATGGAAAGGAGGAGTATGCTGAAAGCCTTGAAAAACTGATTTCAGTCCAGCGGGAATTTGCTTCCGGACTCCTGGACAGGGAAGATGATCTGAACAGGGCAAACAAACACATCGATAATATTTTCAATGAACTCGGGGAGGCCCTGAGGGGATTCTATCTCCTGCGCGAATCTACAGGTCATGCCCAGGAGCAGATACTTGCAAGCGGTGAAAGGATATCCTCCTTTATAATCAGTCTGTACCTGGAAGATTCTCTTCATATTGATTCCAGGGAACTGATAAAAACGGAAGGCAGGCCGGGAAATGCAATTGTTGATTTTCCGCTCAGCAATTCTCTTATCAGGGCAGCACTTGAAAATACCGATAAGCTTGTGGTACTCCCCGGCTATATTTCGAGTAACCATCAGGGCGACACCACCACCCTTGGAAGGGGAGGATCCGATTATACGGCAGCAATTGTGGCTGCCGCATTAAAGTCAGAAATCCTTGAAATATGGAAGGATGTGGACGGCTTTATGACTGCCGACCCCAAAAAGGTAGAAAAAGCCTATACAATTGAAAGCCTGACCTATTCCGAGGCAATGGAACTTTCACACTTCGGTGCAAAGGTAATTTACACCCCTACCCTCAGACCTGTTTTCCGAAAAAACATCCCTGTACTGGTTAAAAACACTTTCAAACCGGAAGCTGAAGGAACCCTGATAAATAATGACCATAGTGATCATGACGGAAGTCTTATCAAAGGAATATCCTCGGTTGATCACATAGACCTTGTCACCCTTCAGGGACCTGCAATGGTTGGAGTTACAGGAATATCAGCAAGACTGTTCGGAGCACTGGCAAAAAGCGAGGTCAATATCATCCTTATAACACAGGCCTCATCAGAATATTCAATCACTTTCGCCGTTAAACCCTCTGATTCCGGGGCAGCAACAGAAGCTATAGCAAAAGAATTTGAACGTGAAATTTCCGCTTTCGGGGAGCTGAGGATCATTGTTGAAAAGGATCTGTCAATTATTGCCATTGTGGGAGAAAAAATGAAAAATACTCCCGGCATCTCAGCCACATTGTTCAGAGCACTGGGAAGCAGTGGAATTAATGTGATTGCTACCGCACAGGGTTCATCGGAACTTAATATTTCAGTGGTAATAAAGTCGGAAAGTCTCAAAAAGGCACTGAACGTCATACATGAAGGCTTTTTCCTCTCACGTATCAGGGAATTGAATCTGTTCATTGCCGGAACTGGGCTTGTCGGAACAAGCCTGCTTAAACAGCTCGGGAAGCAGCAAAAAGTTCTTCTTGACGATTACAAGCTGAATCTGAGGCTTACAGGCATTACCAACTCCCGCAGAATGTTAACTGAAGCCGGAGGTATCAGGCTCGAATCATTCCGCGAAACACTTAAGGATGAAGGGAAGAAAGCAGATATTGCACTTTTCATCCGTAACATGAAAAACATGAATCTCAGGAATTCAGTGTTCATCGATTGCACGGCCAATGAAAAGGTTGCTGCCCGGTATGCAGAAATCCTTGAAGCCTACATCTCTGTGGTAGCTGCAAATAAAATAGCCTGTTCATCGGATTATTCCTACTACCATCAGCTTAAAAGCACAGCCGCGGAAAGAGATGTCAGATTCATTTACGAAACCACGGTTGGTGCAGGTCTGCCAATTATCAAAACAATAAACGATTTGGTACTCAGTGGAGATAAGATTCTCAGGATTGAAGCCGTACTGTCAGGAACCCTCAATTTCATATTCAATGAAATGAACATTTCCCTGCCACTGAGCAAGGCCATAAAACTGGCCAGGGAAAAAGGATATTCTGAACCGGATCCCCGGATAGATCTGAGCGGAACGGATGTTGTAAGAAAAATCCTCATCCTTGCCCGTGAGTCAGGATATAAATTGGAATACAAGGATGTTGTTGTAAAAAAGTTTCTCCCCGATGAATGCTTCAGCGGTAACATAAATGATTTTTACAAAAAGGTTGAATCCCTGGATGATGAATTTGAAAGAAAGCGCATTGAGCTTGAAAGACAAAACAGGAAATGGAGATTCACCGCAACTCTTGATCAGGGTAAGGCAAAAGTGGAACTTGTGACAGTCGGACCCGACCATCCTTCATTTTTCCTTGAAGGCAGCAACAACATTGTTCTGCTGACCACGAAAAGGTATTGTGAGCTGCCAATGGTGATAAAGGGTTATGGAGCAGGAGCAGATGTCACTGCTGCCGGCGTATTTGCAGATCTCATGAGAGTGATAAATGTATAGCATTAATAATTAAAAATATATCGTTGGAAGAGAGAATCAAGTATTATTCAACCAATCTGAAAGCGCCGGAAGTATCATTCCGGGAGGCCCTGATGAGAGGCATAGCACCTGACGGGGGCTTGTACATGCCCCGGTTCATTCCGTCACTCAGCCCGGAAGAACTATCAGGCTACCGCGGGAAAGATTATCCTGAAACAGCTTTCAGCTTTCTGTACAAATTCCTGAAAACCGAGATTGAAGCAGAGGTACTGATCTCACTGTGCAGGGATGCATATAATTTTGACATACCCATCGAAGCTGCAGGGACAAGATCCTATATACTCCGTCTGGACCAGGGTCCGACAGCATCTTTTAAGGATTTTGCCGCAAGGATGATGGCCCGTCTCATGAACCATTTTACCGCCGGCGAAAAGAAGCATTATACCATCCTCACGGCAACATCGGGAGATACGGGCAGTGCTGTTGCAAGTGCCTTTCACGGTTTGTCAAATATCAATGTCATTATTCTTTTTCCTCTCGGAGAAGTAAGCGATACCCAGAGAAAACAGATGACCACCCTCCACGGAAACGTCAAAGTGATAGGGATCAATGGAAAATTCGACGACTGTCAGCATATTGTTAAAAAAGCATTTCTCGACAAATCCCTGTCGGATCTCAACCTGACATCAGCAAATTCAATCAATATAGGAAGATTGCTCCCCCAGTCTGTTTATTACATATATGCATGGTCGCGCACAGCTTCCCTGCCGGTTATATTCAGCGTTCCATCAGGCAATTACGGAAATCTTATGGGAGGGATAATTGCCAGGGAGGCAGGACTGCCTGTCAAAAAGTTCATTATTGCCACCAATGAAAATGACGAAGTTCCGGAATATCTCCGGACCGGAGTATACAAAATAATCGCACCATCGAGAAATTGCATCTCAAGTGCCATGAACGTGGGCCATCCCAGCAACCTTGCAAGAATTGTAGCCCTGTACGGAGGGATGATGGATGAACAGGGTAATATTCTTAAACCACCTGACCTGGAACGGATGAGAAGGGATTTTCATGGTATTTCGGTATCGGATAATACTACCAGGGAAACCATAGCTTCCTCTTACAGGGATCACGGAATACTTTTTGAACCTCACGGAGCAGTGGCATGGAAAGGGCTTGAACACTATCGCGGGATGGGATCACCGGAAAAAGAGGACGAAACTGTTTATATTTCCCTGGAAACAGCACATCCTGCAAAATTTCCCGGCGAGATAGAAAGGATCCTTGATTATACTCCCCCGGGTCATCCTTCACTTGAGAATCTGGAAAAACTTGAAGAGGATTATACTCAGATGGAAAATGATTACGGATCATTCGTCCGGTATATTTTCAAACACAGTTAACATATAAAACATGTATATTATTTGCAGCGACCTTGAAGGAGTACTTGTACCGGAAGTATGGATCAATGTTGCAGAAAAAACAGGTATTGAAGAGCTTAAATTAACAACCCGTGATATAAATGATTATGATGTGCTTATGAAAAGAAGACTGGAGATACTCAGTCAGCACGGCATAAGCATCGAAGATATCCGGACTGTCATTTCCGGCCTTGAACCCCTGCCGGGAGCAGTAGATTTTATCAACTGGCTCCACGGAAAAGCACAACTGATAATAGTATCAGATACCTTCAGGGAATTTGCCGGTCCCCTTATGAAAAAGATGGGCTGGCCTCCCCTGCTCTGCCATCACCTCACAATAAACAGGGAAGGCATGATTACTGATTACAATCTTCGTCAGCCGGAGGCAAAAATGAAAGTTGTTGAAGCATTTCAGAAGCTGAATTTCAAAGTTATAGCTATTGGTGACTCATACAATGACATTCAGATGCTGCGTAAGGCAGAAAGGGGAATACTTTTCAGGCCTCCTCAGAATGTGATTGCCGACAACAGGGATCTCGTGGCAGTGAAGACTTATGATGACCTGATGGAAATAATCAGTGAAAAACTTGGTACAGGCTGAAACAAGTCCCTGTCTTTTACTCAAGGATTCCGGTAGTGTACCTGAATGCAATAGCGGTCTGATCCTTTGCCAGTCCTGATATGATCACCATCAAATCATCCTTCCACGAAAGGAATATGGTGCCATTGTAGCCGTCAGTAAAAACAAATCGGTTTTCATCCCCCGGAAATGTCTCCACACCGGCTGTGTTAAGATATGCTTTTGCCATGTCACGTATTTCCTCTGCAGAATCCTTTTGTATCAGGTAGATATTGAAACTGTCATTTCCGGTTTCGTAGGACGCCATGAATGCAGAACTAAGAATACTGTGTCCCAGCACATTATCGTTGATATAAACTTCTTCCCCGGAAACTTTCCCTTCAGCGGGAAACCTGGCCAGCAGTGCCGGCATTGTACTTTCTCCGGGAAGCATGTCTGCCACCCTGTATGCAAGTGTTTCAGCAGCCTGAAGTATTTTTGCCTTCTGCGAATATGTTCTGATCTTCACATAGAAGTTTCCCTTAAAAAAATTAATGGCTCCGTCAACATTGTATCCCTGTGCTCCCAGCCTCAGAAAATTAAAGTAAGGAGAACGCTCCGATGCATAAATACCAAAAGCCATGGTATGATTTTCATGCCTGTAAATCTCAAGCTTTATGGAGTTTTTTCCCTTCCTGTATTCCGCAACGTTAAGGTCCCTGAAACCCAGAGCAAGAAATCCGTCAGCAGCTCCGTTTATAAAATCCCACAAATTATCAGGCAGATAGACCGGATATTCAGTTACTGTTCTGAATCCCCGAAGATCAGGAAATGCAAAATCCTGACCGGCAGCGGGAGGTGACAGTAACATAAAAACAAGTGGGAAGATCAGCAGTTTTTTCATTTTTTTCAAAATTATGATATTCAGGCAAGAAAATCAGATGGCACACTGTGAAGTCTTGAAATATCTGCAATTTTTTCCTTCAGGTCAAAATTCCGGAAACAGCTTACATTACAGATATCACATCCATCGCATGGATTTTCACCTGTTCCCAGTTCAGCAAGTAAATTTTTGGCCATAGCCGGGTTGCCGTATCCGTATGCATACATATAGGCACGCATTATGTCCCTTACGGGCAGGTTTTTTACACAATCAGCAATACAATGGCTGCATCCGGAACAAATCAGTCCAGGGTCATCCAGCGAAGCTGTGAGTTCAGACCTTTCCTGTTCGGAGAGTGTAAAATCCTCCATTATTCCTGCATTCATATCCACCTGTTCAAATGCAGTCATACCCGGTATGGTTGTATGAACATCAGGATTCTGCAGTACCCATTTAAGGGCAGCTGTCGCATTCACGGGCTTTGTCCTTTCCCTGTCGAGGAATCCGCCGGCAAGTGTTTTCATTGCCACAATACCGATACCGGCTGAAGCAGCCTTCCGGATTGCAGCATTCAGCTCCGGAACATATGCAAGCCGGTAATTGTATTGTGTCAGTATTACATCCCATACATCCTGATCCGCTGCAGCATTTATCACTTCAGGTTCATTGCTGTGAGTGGAAAAACCTATATATTTTATCCTGCCCTCCTGTTTCAGTTTTTTAACAGTATCTATTACGGGTTTGTATTCCAGATATTCCGGATTGCTTACATCATGAACATAGAGAATATCCACATAGTCCATTTTGAGTCTCGACATACTCACATTAAAAAATTCCATGAACTTTTCAGATGTTGCCTGGTTATCCGGTCGCCCCTGCCTGTCCCGGGAAGTTCTCACTTTTGTGGAGATAATAAATGAATCTCGCCGGTAATTTCTGAAAAAATTCCCGAGCATCACCTCACTCTTTCCTCCAAGATAACCATTGGCCGTATCAAAAAGCCTCATTCCCCTGTCATATGCAGCCTGGCAGAGATTCGGATTATCTGAACGCATTACCCCGAAGCTGACCACGGGCAGTCTGATTCCCGTTCTGCCGAGTGTCCTGTAAATAAGATCCCGGGTCTGCTGCGGAGCCGGTATCATTACCGGGGATATTGCAATTGCCCCCGCACCTGCAACACCTTTTTTAAAAAATCCTCTTCTTGATATTTTAGTCATATTGATTATTTTAAATCTCTGATTCTTATTTCAATGCCTGAATTCCTGAGCAGCTCTGCCAGTTTTCCGGTATCAGTTTCCCCGTAATGGTAAGGATACAATATTTCCGGCCTGAAAGCCAGTGCAGCATCTGCAACCATTTCAGGGCTCATGGTATATGGAAGGTTCATGGGCAAAAAAGCAACATGAATATCTTTTAAAGCTTTCATTTCCGGTGTGTTTTCCGTATCACCGGCAACATAAAATCTTTTATCGCCAATGGTAAGAATAAAACCGATCCCGACACCCTTAGGATGAAAAGGGAGTCCCGGTGATCTCATATTGACTATATTATAAGCGGGAACAGCTTCAATTACAATTCCGCCGGCACTTCGCACATCTCCGGCAGCCATTGCCTGTGCCCAGTTAATTTCCGAAGCCGCAGTGCCGTTGCTGAACATAATTGTATCCTCTTTTTTGAGAGTGGCAATAAGTTCCGGATCAAGATGATCATAATGTTCATGTGTAACCAGTATCAGGTCGGCCTCCGGAAGATTTTCATAACTGCCGGAGCTTCTGACCGGATCAATATGAATACAGAAATCATTCACCCTGAACATCAGCGAACCGTGTCCTATAAAGAACATTTCGACATCACCAGCCGGGGTTTTTATTGTATCGGAGGCAGGTAAATCCCTGAAGTTTGATCCTGAAGTCATTGTAGTTAAGATTAAAATGATTAAAATCTGTATGCCCCTTTTCATTAATCATGGTTTATTCGTCATACAAAAACATCTGTAAAAATAGTAATCTCTGATGGTTTATCAAATTTATGTCTTAAGGCTGCAGGTAAATGGAGTAAAATTAATAACTTGCATTTGAATTAAGGTTAATGGATCAATTAATTGACATTGATGCATTCAGGGTATATAAAAAAGTCACTGTTTCTGCTTGGCATTCTGTTTATCACCCCGGTTATGCATGGTCAGACCGGTAAAAACTGTACGATCAGTTTCAGAGGTGAAAAGCAGGAAAATGATGTTGTTGTATCCGCACGTTCAATACGCATTGATTATTCCATACCGGAAATCAATCTCAGGGAGTTTAAAAATGATAAGGGATCATTTTACAGGATCCATATCCCGGGTCACACACAGACATCGGAAACCGGCAGTCCCGAGCTTCCTGTTTTCAGCAAACTGATTACAATACCGGCAGGACATACATACAGCATCAGAATAACAGATGTAGAGGCAGAAAAGATAGATCCCGGCAAAAAAAATATCGAAGGAGTTCTTTTCCCTGCCCAGGAAAGTGAATCCAAGGCTTCAGGGAATACAAAACAACAGTTTTCGATGAACAAAACGATGTATGCAAAACGGGAATTTATATCTTCAGATACTGTTTCAATAGCATCAATCGGTACCATAAGGGGAAAAAACATTGCCAGTCTTCTTATATCTCCTGTGAGATATAATCCTCATCTTAATGTCGTTGAGGCAATAACATCAATGAAGATAGAGATCCGTTTCAGCGGAACCGGAACAGCTTCAAAAACCTATCCTGAATCCACTGTCTTCCGGAAAACACTGGAAAAAGGGATTCTCAATTATGCCAAAAGTTCAGATTTACCGGTGTTTTCAGAAAAGCCCCTCAGAATGGTTATTCTCACCGACACAGCCTTCAGGCATCACCTTGAACCTCTGATCCGCTGGAAAACCATAAAGGGTTTCAGGATTGATGTTTTATACAGGGGCGCTGAATATGCCGGTCAGACCTACAAGGAAATTAAAAATTCCCTCACCGATCTGTATTATTCCTCAACAGCTGATAATCCTCCTCCCGAATACCTGCTCATCGTCGGCAATACGTCAAAGATACCATATTACGGGAAAGAAAACGTAACAGATTTGTATTACGGTGAATTTGACGGCAATGGAGACTATTTTCCTGAAATGTTTATCGGGAGGCTCCCGGTAGCAGATACCAATGAGCTTAAGGGTGTGGTTGACAAGATTATCAGGTATGAAAAATTTGAATATGCCGATTCCAACAGATTCCATTCAAATGCAATGATCACCTCGGGCCATGATGCAAGCTATGCCGACTACATGAACGGCCAGATAAAATATGTGATCGAAAATTACCTGAACGAGGAAAACAACATAAACGGATATCATTTCTATTATCCCCAGACTCCGCAGTCAGCCCACAAGGAGTCTGTCATCAGTCTGATTAACCAGGGATTGTCCTTTGTCAACTATACCGGACACGGATCATCAACAGCCTGGCTTCATATCAACATAGATACATCGGATGTACGAAAACTGAGAAACACCAACATGTACCCCTTCATTATAAGTAATGCCTGCCAGACATCCCAGTTTAATATTAACTCACTGGGAAACAGGATGGTGCTTGCCAGAGAAAAGGGAGCTATCGGATTCATCGGCTGTTCAAACGATTCGTACTGGAACGAGGACTTTTACTGGGCTGTCGGTGCATGTACCCCTTCAAGCAATCCCACTTATGAAACAACCGGTCTGGGTGCATTTGACCGGCTTTTCCACACTCACGGCGAAGCCCGGACTGACTGGTATACCACCATGGGACAAATAGTTTATTCAGGTAATATGTCTGTAAGTGAAAGTACTACCTGGCGTAAAAAATATTACTGGGAAACATACAATCTTGTGGGCGATCCGAGCATGATACCTATTATAGGGACTCCGGACACATTCAGGACAATCCTGCCGGACACTTTGCCCAACGGTATCAAATCATGGACATTCATGGCCGAACCGGGATCCTATGTTGCCATTTCAAATTCAGGCAGCCTCTGGGATGCATCTCATACAAAACCCTCAGGATCAATAACACTAAAATTTCCGGGCGTATCAGATGATTCATGCCTGGTGGTGATGACCGGACAGAATAAAATTCCGCTTATAAAAACCATTTATTTCTCAAATGTTGCCAGGGGATTTCTCAACCTGGCCGAAGCAAAGATAAATGACACATCAGGCAACAATGACGGAAAAGCCGATTTCGGGGAAAACCTCTCTGTTGATCTTAAAATTGCCAACCTCGGCCTTACCGATTCAAAAAATTTATATGCGAAAATCTCTTCTTCATCAGAATACATCACGCTGACAAGCGATTCTGTAATGATTGGTGACCTGCCTGCAGGGCATGAAATAACGGTGAACAATAAATTACTTCTAAAGGTTTCTGAAAACATTGTTGACAAAAGCCTGGTGACCCTTGACATAATACTGAAAGACGAGGTTGAGACAAGGGAATTGAAAATTGATTTTTACATTCATGCCCCTGACCTTGACATACTTGGATTTTATCTTAATGATGAAGCAACAGGAAATGGTGACCAGGTTGCCAACCCCGGTGAGACCTTCCACCTTGTCTTCTCGGTGAAAAATGACGGAAGCAGCAGTACCTCGGGCAAATTTTCATTATCAAGCACAGATCCTGAAATAAGCATTCTGGAGCCGGGCAAAAATTCAGGAATACTGCAGGACGGGGTTCTTACCGAGATACCGGTACTTGTCCAGCTTTCCCCGTCTGTAAAATCGGGTACAACAATTACTGTCAAAGCTGTGCTCAACTGCGGACCCTATACTGTTGAAAAAGATTTCACCTTCCGTGTCGGCCGGATCAGGGAATCTTTTGAAGGCTCTTCATTCAGCGTGTTCCCCTGGATAAACATCAGTCCCAGGCCCTGGACAATTACAGATGCCGGATCAACAGACGGCAACCTGTCAGCCCGGTCCGGGATAATAGGCCACAATGAATCTTCATCCTTGATAATAAAGACGTATTATGATACTCCCGACACACTTAAATTTCATTATACTGTTTCATCGGAGCCAAACTACGACTATTTTGCCTTTTATCTGAATGATGAGGAGTTACTCCGCAAATCGGGAGAAATACCCTGGCAAAGGAAGGTGATACCGGTACCTGCCGGCTATAACAAATTTGAATGGCGTTACAAAAAAGATCAGTCCGTATCGCAGGGCAGGGATTGCGCAATGCTTGATATGATTGATTTTGCAGGACCGGGTGGTGTGACGTACATTGAAAGGGATCTGGTGACTGAAAGGATTATTAGTCCTGTACAGAAAGATAAACCCGGATGGGAAAAGGTTATTGTCAAAATGGTCAATGAAAGCCTTGAGCCAATCCATGGCTTCAATCTCGCATATTCCCTGAACGGCGGCATGCCTGTCAGGCAACATTTCACTGACACTCTTTCCAGTTTTGGCGATTCAGTCCTTGTAAAATTTGATGTTTATGCAAATTTGGCGCGCTACGGAGTTTATGACCTGGTTATATACAGCTATGACAACAATGATAATTGCCAGGCAAATGACACATTGAGGATAAACATTGAAAACATAAATATTGATGAACCTCTTCTGGTAAAGGGCAATCCCTTTGCCGATAAGCTGGTTGTAGAAATCAATGCCGAAGCCGAAAACGAAAACGATGACAGGGCAAGGATCTCGCTTTTCAACAGTCAGGGTGGAAAACTCATTGATATTGAAGAAAACATACACCCGGGAACTAATGAAATAACTATCAGAACTGAAAAGCTTCTTCCCGGACATTATTACCTGAGGGTTGATTATGCGGGCCGGAGCAGGGCAGTACCTGTAATCAAAGCACGGCGCTGATCTCTTCACTCATACCATAACAGATTCAGTCCCGTTAAACAATGAAATATACTGTTTATGACTCCTACAAGGGAAAGCGCACTTGAACTCCTGAAGAAATATAACAGGACAGACAGCCTGATAAAGCATGCTCTTGCCGTGGAGGCTGTAATGAGATACATGGCAGGAAAATGGAATGAAGACCAGGAAAAGTGGGGCATTGTCGGTCTGATTCATGACCTTGATTATGAGATGTATCCCGAACAGCATTGTATAATGACGAAGAAGATACTGGAGGAAAATGACTGGCCTGAAGAATATATACGTGCCGTATTAAGTCACGGATGGGGCCTGGTTACTGATACTGAACCGGTCACACTTATGGAAAAGACCCTTTATGCCATGGATGAGCTGACAGGACTGGTTGCCACCACTGCATTGGTAAGACCGTCAAAAAGTGTGCTTGACATGAAGGCAAGGTCTGTAAAAAAGAAGTGGAATGACAAGAGGTTTGCTGCAGGCGTAAACAGAACAGTGATAGAAAAAGGAGCTGAGATGCTGGGTCTTACACTGGACGAACTTATAACTGACTGCATAATGGGAATGAGGGAAGTTGCCGAACAGATCGGGCTGAAAGGGAATCTTACGAAATAAAGGAGAACCTGCCGAACAGATCGGGCTGAAAGGGTATTAAAATACAGCCTGAAAGCGTATTTCAATACCCTGATCCTGTATGACAGCCGGACTTTTTAAAGTTGTCTTATTCTGATATTTCTGAACCACACATCATTGCCATGATCCTGCAGTCCGATATAACCTTCTCTTGCAGTGTCAATGAACCATGGCCATTCTGCAAATTTGGAACCGGCACACATTTTTTTCCAGTCATCAGTCCATAAATGGAATTCAACAACGTTTGCACCATTCTGGTTAAATACTACAGTACCTTGGTAGACAAGTATTTTTACCGAATTCCATTGTCCAACAGCTTTTGTATTCTGTGGCCTGGCAGGGATGAGATCGTACAAAGAGCCAGCCATCCGGTTGCCATTGACTCCCAGTTTGGCATCCGGGTGCCGGTCATTGTCCAGTATCTGCATTTCAGGTGCTGACTTGTAAATGGGTTCACCGGGTATTTCCTGGGCAAGAATAAAGATTCCGCTGTTTCCGCCTTCGGAAATCTTCCATTCAAGTGACAATTCAAAATCAGAAAGTTTCTTATCATAGATAATATCACCGCCGCTGCCTCCGGCTTCTCCTCCTCCGGAACCGATACAGCGAAGTGTTCCGTCAACAATCTCCCATCCTTTTTCCGGAAAAGCGGTTTTATTATAACCACGCCATCCTTCTGTTGACTTACCATCAAAAATAGTTATCCAGTCTTCCCCGGCAATATTCTTCTTTTTTCCTGAAGATGCACATGATGTGAATCCGGCCATAAGCATAATTACCAAAAAAATATTTAAATATTTCATGATCATTTCTTTTTCTGACAGTTAAGGGTAAAAACGCGATGCAGGGCAAATTCACTGCCTCAGGCACCGCGTTTACAATCAATAATACATTATTATGCAGGCATGTCGGGCAGTGACCATCCATCCCGGTACTTATGCCTTATCATCTCAGAAGCGAATTCCCTTGCATTCATCGGGTCAGTCCATTTCTTGCGGAATGTGGGATGCCCGTCAGTAATTGTGAACGCATCTTCAATGCAGACCCTTACAGTTTCGGAATCAGTAATGTTAGTGAATTCCATCTTTTCACCGTCCCATTCCAGTTCCTTGTTAAGGCCCTGAAGCCTGACGGCAAGAACTCCCATTACAACCATTTCATTGAAGGGACCTGCTTCTGCAAAATCCGATTTGGTAGCTACCCTGCTTTCCGGGCTTTCCTTGCATGCCCGGACCCAATCCATTTCATGACCTCCCCTCATCGCATTTTCGATTCTTCTTTCAGTTTTCGGCACAACCGGTACACGGCCGGAGATGAGCCAGGGGTCCTTTCCGTAGCATCCGCATATCAGCTTATCTTTTGTACCATGGAAAATAACACCGCCGCCGGCATCGTTCATGTCTTTGCCTGCAGGCCATCCTGCTGGTTTGGGAGGCTGAAGGCCACCGTCATACCATATAACCTCCACCTGCGGAAGTTTCATTTTTGCTCTTCTGTCTGATACTCTTGCCGGGTATACCAGGCTGACCATCTGGGCATTGGGTGCACAATCCGCCAGAAGAAGTGTGGAGCTTCCCTGGGCTCTTATCGGATACTGCAGCTTCAGGCCCTTGAAAACCGGGTGAAGGATATGACATGCCATATCTCCCAGTGCGCCGGTACCGAAATCCCACCAGCCTCTCCAGTTCCATGGATGATAAATGCTGTTGTAAGGACGCATCGGGGCCGGGCCGATAAACAGATCCCAGTTGAGGGTTTC
>LSQX01048578.1_pt1 | contig 33507 bp, 19 predicted proteins | sample 654561 | NCBI WGS metagenome assembly LSQX01 (sample SAMN04489861, study PRJNA283612) | anaerobic digester metagenome | isolation source: 4 biogas reactors fed with cattle manure at either 37C or 55C with and... | place: Denmark: Kongens Lyngby | collected 2014 | reverse complement strand
GTAAGTGCACAAGCCCAGCAGAAGATATATCGGCTGCGCAAGTATGCAGTAGCATCTGCAGTGTGCCTACGTTGAGGCCACATCCGCCTCGGTCGCCGCCAAGTGGGACATGTGCATTTTTTGGCCATACACTGCGGCGACTCATCCCGGGCAGGACACGCAAACTTTGTCTCTGAAGAGTGCCGCAGCGTCTTGCTTCAGGCATCTATGGGTGCCTGAGCGACCCCATGCAGTCCAGGCGCAATCTGAGCTCCATGGTCTCCAGCCCGTATACTAACACTCTCTGGTCACCGTAGTCATCGGGCAAAACCCCACAGCAACAACCCGGAGACAGTCACCAGTTCATCTGCCTATTCGTGAGAGTGAGCGGAGCTGACTGGCTCACCCATCAACGCGATATAGACAGCAAATGTGTGCGTGTCAACAGAAGTGTGGGGGGCATAGTAGACGGTCACAGGGCTGTGAAGCTCAGTGCTATCCGCAAACTAAGACCGGATGGTAGCGTCAGGTGGTTCGGCAGGCCTGCAATCCCCGCTCACACATGATATGATCCGCTTCTGCGGAGCGTTTATTATGCGAAATGCTCTCTCTTCTAGCAGGATTGCGGTAGCGGACAGCGAAGGGCAAATTGACATGACGCAGTGACAGTTCCGGACCGTCAACAGCGGCAGGTAGTACGTTGATGCGGTAGGCGGCAAAGTAAAGCAACATCGGAGGCGAGTATGGCGGCACAGGTCCTAGTACATCTGACATCTGCTGTAGGCCTTGCTGGGGGCCTGGAACAGACCTATCGCGAGCAGTTTGCAGAGTACGGCCCTGACGGTATGGCTCTGCTGGTACCAACCAACGCGGCCGCTGCGATAGTGCGCAGACAAGTACTCTGCGGGGAAGCTAATATCGGCGCGCTGGTCGATCCGCGCATCATGACTTTCGCTGAGCTGGCTGAAAGTGTGCTGGTAGCCAATCACAGCCACTACCGGCGGATAAGCCCGCTGCAGCAGCGAATGCTGGTGGCCGAGTTGCTGGCCTTGCTGCACCACAGTCAGGGGTTAGCTCATCTGAGCGAGACTTATGCCATGCCCGGTACCGCCAATTCTATGTGCGCGCTGCTCGAAGAGCTCAAACATGCAGGCATAAGCTCTGCAGATTTCGAGACTATAGTGCAAAACTGCTGCCCGGGCAATCAGGCAAACGCAGATGTAGCAGCCGTCTTTTTCGCGTACCAGGAGCGGCTGCAGGAGTTGGAGCTGTACGATGTCCCCGGACTGCTCGGGCATGCTGTAGAACTTTTGCACGCCGAGAATAGGCAGCCGCTGCAAGATTTGAAGGTGCTACTGCTGGATGGCTTCCGGAGCTTCACGGCCGTCCAGATGGAGATGATCGCTAAACTGGCGACCTTCGTGGAGCGCGTCGAGATACGGCTCTGGCGGGATGAGAATAGGCCGGAGATGACCCCACTGTTTGAAGCCACTATAGCGCAGCTCCAGAACATCCTGTCATCTCTTGAGGTGCAGGAAGACGACAGCTCCTCGGAGGCAGACGAGAGCAATTTGAGCCACCTGCGTCAGCATATGTTCGCATCGCAAGCGCCCCCGGCAGGTGAGGTAGATGCCTCAGTGCAGGTGCTGGAAGCTGCCGGAGGTGTAGTCGGCGAGTGCCGTGAGGTGGCCCGCCGCATCAAGCTGCTCCTGACCGGTGCGCAGGAAGCGGGCACAGATAGGCCACGGGCAAATCAGGTGGTAGTGATGCTGCGCTCGTGGGATTCGGGCCATGCAGACGCGCTGCGGCAGGTTCTGACCTGGTATGGCATCCCCGCCGAATTCAGCCGCGGCCCGGCGCTGGCCTCGGTGCCTGCCGTGCAGGCGGCACTCGATGTGCTAGATGTGGTATCCAGCCGGTGGCGACGCCAGGATGTACTGAAACTGCTGGGCAGCAACTATGTGCAGTGCCTGCCCGGAGATGGCGTGCAGATCAAGTCCCGCCAGTTCGAAAAGCTGACACTGGAGGCGGGCATCATCGGCGGCTCTGATGCTCCAGAGCCCTGGGAGGACTGGGCGGCCGGTTTCGCGCGTCTCGGTACGCGACTGCAAAGCGAGCGTACACAGCGACAGCAGCTCGATTCTGATTTCAACATCTCATCAAACCCTGAATGGAGCGAGCAGACGCAGGAGGATGATGATGGCAACCGTTTGCGTCCGCTGACGACTATCGATGCCCTGATAGGCTATGTCGAGCAGTGCAGCAAGGTGGTAGGTGGCCTGCGGAAGCTGCTCCAGCCGCTATTAGGTGCCCAATCGATGGCAAATGCAGCGAAGAAGTTTAGTGACATCCTGAAAAATCTGAACATAGTCGGCGCAGTTGACAGTGCCGATGTGAGGCAGGCAGCCAAAGATCAGCAAGGCCTCACCCAGCTATCGGAGCTACTGGCCGAGATTGCTGAGGCGCCGGTAGACCCTCCCGAGAGCTCTGATGCCCCGGCTGAAGCGGAGGCAACAGCCGCTACCATGTTGCCCACGGAGTTTGCCTCTCTGGTACGTCGGGCGTGCTCAGAGATGCGTCTGCAGATAGCCGGTCGGCGCGGGGTAGGTGTGCAGGTTCTGGACATGACCGAGGCCGGGTTCGAACAGTTCGAGGTGCTCTTCATCTGCGGCATGCGCGATGGGCTGCTGCCGCGTAGAGGCCCTGCAGATGTCTTCTATCCTGATGCCGATCGGGCCTCCCTGCAGGAGGAAAATCCGGGGCTGCGCCCCCGTTCCGGCCAGATTCATGACGACAAACAGCTACTGCATGCAGCGCTGTCGGCGGCGCGGAAGCAAGTGTGGCTGACGTATCCGTTGACCGAAGCTGATGGCTCACCGGTCTTGCGTTCTCCGTACGTAGATGAAGTGCTGCGGCACTGGGAGGAGAGCGACGAATCGCCATCAGAGCTAGTGCACACCCGCCGCCAGTCGCAGGTAATCGAACAGCTCAAGGGCGCCTGCCACTACCTGGAGGTTCTGGAGGCGGTGCAAGCAATGCAGGCGCATCCTCCACAACTGCAAGATACGCAGATACAGGAAGTGCTAAACGAGCTGGCGTCGGGCTCAGACTCCGGCGGCCTCCCCGAGCCCGCTCAGATATGTGAGCTCTCGCAGATCGGTTGGCAGAGGGCCGATGCGTCCGAAAACAGCGCCTTCGCGGGTATCATCAGCAACGCTGCCATCACCGCCGATTTGGCCACAAGCTATGGTCAGGATTACATCTTCTCGGCCAGCAGCCTGAACAGCTATGCCGCCTGCCCGATGCAGTTCTACTTCCGCTATGTGCTGGGCCTCGAGGGGCTGGAAGAGCCTACTGACGATACCGACATCCGCGATCTGGGCCTGCTGGCCCACCGCATCCTGAGCGCGTTCTACGGCCAGCGCACCATCGGTACTGACAACGATGCACCACTGACAAACGAAGACCTCCCGGCAGCCTACGAGCAACTCGAGCAGGTCATAAATGGCATAGCCGACAGTTGGGCGCAGACGGTATTCGGTGCCCGCGGTGTGTGGGAGATGGCCATAGAGCGGATGAGACAGGATCTGCGTGCGGTACTCAAGTGTGACGCTGAGAAAAACAGCGCTACAGGCGGAACCGGAGCGCAGCTCCCACCACGTCGAGTGCGGGCTGTGGAGGTCAGGTACGGGCAAAGCGGCGGTCTGCCCATCTGCACCGATGCAACTATCGGCCCTATCAGAGTGCAAGGCAGCATAGACCGCATAGACCTGGCCGAAGCGGACGGCAATAGCAAACGGTGGGTGCTGTGGGACTACAAGAGCAGCGATGGCCCGACCAAAAAACTCGTCACCTCGGGTATCGATGTCCAGCTTCCGCTGTACGCGATGGCCGTCGAGCAGATGTACCCTGGCGAGGCTGCTGGCTTTCTGCTGTGGGGCTACTGGCAAGTGCGTAGGCCAGTAGGTTGGCGCACACGCCTCTTGGCAAGCTCAACAGCAGGAGATGGGACGCCTCTTCTCGATGCCACGATCGCTCAGGCCAGGCAAATGATTGGCCAACACGTATCGGGTATACGTTCCGGAAAATTCCCCCCCGAACCGCATGATGGCGTCAAGCCATGTCGCTACTGCGATTTCGGAGATATATGCGGCAACCGTAAGAGCAGAAAGTAGCAAGCATAGCAGAAAAGAGGCATGTGATGACTGAGACACTATCAGGCGATACTGTGGTTCACGATGACGATACTCTGCGAGAGAGTATCGTAAGCAACGTCGAACAGCATCAGTTTCTCAGTGCCGGCGCCGGTGCGGGCAAAACCACCATACTCGTCGAGCACTACCTCCATCTGCTAGGCGAAGGCTATAAACCTGCACAGATAGTGGCGGTCACCTTCACCGAGAAGGCGGCCGCTGAGATGAAGCAGCGGCTGCGTGAAGAGTGCCGTGTCCGGGCCCAACAGCAGACAGCCAGCGGTGACGCGGCCTCTGCCGTCTCCGCAAGCCCTGGCGTAGACTGGGAATCGCTGGTACATGAGCTGGAGGCTGCCCCGATCAGCACTATCCACGGCTTTTGTGCGCGTCTGCTCCGAGAACATGCACTGGTAGCGAGCCTGGATCCGGAGTTCACGGTGCTCGATCAAACCGATGCAGAGTTGCTACTGGAGGAGACCATACGACGGCATCTACTCACCCGCCTTGGCTCTGAGCAGACTGCCAGGACGCTCGCGATGACGCTGGGCTATGGCGATCTGGTACGTGTTCTGATCGCGCTCGGGAAGGAGCGAGTGAAGCTCGAAGGCGTGCTGGTTGACACCGCCTACCAGTCGCCAGATGAGCTACTGAGCAGGTGGCAGGAGATGGCGGAGGAGCGGAAGGTCAGAGTGCTCAGGAAAATACTCGAGCATGAGCAGTTCGCCCCTTCCCTACAGCACATCCTCGATACGCAAGGCCCTGAGGGCGACAAGCTCGAAGAGCGAAGACAGCAGTTATGCGAAATTATCTACAGTCACCAGCTTCATCTGTACAGTACATACGAACTTACGCCGGCGCGCTACAATCAGGTGTTAGCCGCACTGGAAGAATTGCTCGAAGTTCCTGCCACAAATGTGGGTTCGAACAATGCCTGGAGCGCACTCGGTCTGGATATGAACGCTATGAAGGCCGCCCAGCGTTTGTTCATACACAAATCCGAGGGTCTCCTCGGACAACTCAAAAACGATATCAATAGTGTCACTTGGAACAGCGAAGTGGAGGAAGAGAGTGCCGAGCTGACCTTTGCGCTGGTGCAAGAACTGAAGGCGGCTCTTGAGGCGTATGCCGCGGCCAAGAAGCAGATGGGCGCTGTAGATTTCGAGGATCTGCTGGAGCTCACCCGGAAACTGTGGGCCGATTCTCCGGAGACGCTGGAGCGTGCCGGTGCGGCTATCTGCCATCTACTCATCGACGAGTTTCAGGACACGAACACGCTGCAAAAACAGGTGCTGTGGCCGCTGGTGACTGGAGAGCAGTATGACCCGGTGGTCGCCCCGCATCTGGCTGAGACCGGGGGGCGCTGTCTGTTCATCGTAGGTGATGCCAAGCAGTCCATCTACCGTTTCCGAGGCGCGGATGTGACAGTGTTCAACACCACGCGTGACGAGATGAGTTCACAGGACTGTTGCGTCATCCATGAGCTGACGCGCAACTTCCGCTCCAACGCCAGCCTGGTAGAAGTGTACAACCGACTGTTTAGCCATGAAGCGGTGATGGGGACTGATGAGAAGGAGAAGTGGGAAGCGACCTATGTAAACATGGAAATTGCCCTCCCGCCTTTGCCAGAAGACCAGCATCCCGTCGAGGTGCATGTAATTGCCGCCCAAAGCGCGTCAAGTGGCGAGGGCTCCGAAGCCGCTGATAGCGCCGACATGCAAGAGTTGCGCAAGCGAGAGGCCAGGTGGATCGCCGGCCGACTCGTGAAGATGATAGATGACAGTCAAATGCAGGTTCGGCACAAAAGCGGCACCGAGGAGTGCTGGGAGCCGGTCAGGCCCGGCGATGTAGCCATCCTGCTGCGTGCCATGACCGATGTACATATCTACGAGCAGGCACTGCGCCATGCGGGACTGCCCTACTACCTCGTAGTCGGGCGCGGCTTTTTCGACGCTCAAGAGGTGCAGGATGTCGCCAACTTCCTAAAGACACTGGAAAACGAACTCGATGATGTGGCTCTCGTCGGCGCCCTGCGTTCACTGATGATCGGGCTGTCAGACGAGACTCTGTATCATCTCAGCCGCCTGAATGCGCCTTCGTGGTGGGCGCGCCTGCAGCAGGCCGCCCTAGCCCTAGCAAATGGCGAAGCTTCCGACGCGCAGGCTGATGAGATGTCCGCGCATACTGATGAGACGATACAGGTCATCGAAGAGTCTCAGCTGCAGCGCATCAGGCGGGCCTATGCACTCTTCACGGAGCTGCGGGCGAAAAAGAACCGTCTGCCGCTGCCGGCTCTGGTGCAGGAAGTCGTGGATCGCACCGGCTTCAGCGCGACTTTGGCGGGCCAGTTCAGCGGCGCTCAGCTCGTGTCGAACGTACGCAAGCTCGTGGAGCTAGCCGGGCAATTCCAGAGCCAGGGGCAAGCTACTGGCCACGCCGGTCTGCGTGATTTCATCGAACACATCACGCGTCTCACCATGAGGCAGGAGCGCGAGGGGCAGGCCCCGATCGAAGAGGAGAGCGGCGACTCCATCAAGCTGATCACTTACCATTCAGCCAAGGGGCTGCAGTGGCCAGTGGTGGTACTGCCAGATTTGTGCCGCGGAGCGGGTGGTGATAAGTCAGCCTATCGCTTCCATCCGGCCAGCGGTTTTGCAGTCAAAAGCTTCCCTGTGCAGGCTGTTAAAGACGACGCAAAAAATATCTGGCCCTCTGTCGCTGCGGAGATAAAAGAAGCTGATGAACGGGAGGAGAAAGCCGAAAAACGGCGGCTCTTTTACGTAGGAGCTACCCGTGCCAGAGACCTGCTGATACTCTCGGCTGTCACGAAGCTGACTGGAAAAGGAAACATCTCACAGGACGCCTCCGACAGTCCGCTGGGCTGGGTAAGCGAGGCTCTGAACACAGAGATCTGGACAGATGCGGGTAGCAACTCTGCCGATGAAACGCTGTGGAAATGGCATGAAGAGGGGCTGCAGCTCAGCGACTGCCTGGAGATCAGCGATGAGCAATACCAACCCCCGGCGTTACCCACGACAGGTTCGGTGGACGAACTGCTGCCGCATATCGTAGGGCAGGTCGGTCCGGTTGCCAAGACGCTGGAGGGGCAGCTCCGCTTCACCGCCACTGAGCTTTCCCTGTACCACCACTGCCCGCGCATGTACGAGCTGCAAAACCGCCTGGGCCTGCCGGGCATGGCACCTGTCTTCGGCGCCACCTCGCAAGCGGCACTCAACGCGATGGAGTTGGGCACAGTCGTACACCGGGTGCTGCAACTGGTAGGTAGCGGCGGTGTGGACAAGCTTGGTGAGCTGGTGCCTCTTGTAGACACGCCCCCCGCCTTGCCACTGGGCACCGAGTTCGACCGGCGGGCGGCCGAGCAGGCGGCATCTATCCACGCTCATGTACTCCACTTCGTCAACTCCGACCTGTACGATAATCTGTTTCAAGCCGATAGCGACCTGCGTTCCGAGGTGGGCTTGAGCGTTCTGCTAACAGTTGGTGGGCAACAGGTCATGATCGAGGGAAAGGTGGATGCGTTAGTGCATACTGCCGACGGGCAGTATCATCTGCTGGACTACAAAACTGGACAGTTCGATGAGGCCATGCATGAGCAGTATCGGGTGCAGTTGGGGCTGTACTGCTACGCCGTGGAACAGGCGACGGGGTATTGCCCGGCCACTGCCAACCTGGTGTACCTGACTCAAAGTGACTGTGTTGTGCAAGAGGAGGAGGTTTGCCAGATAAAGCAGTATGCACTGGACGCGGCCGGAAATGCGATTTGTGGCATCTGGGCTCACCAGTTCGAGCAATAACACGGACAACTGCGGCTACTGTCACCAGCATCAGTACTGTGAAGGGCATCCCACCATCTCAGACTGATCGCGGCTTTGGCATCATACAGAGTGCCTTGGTACCGGTGTAGCCGTCGCAGGCTGCCGGCCAGGCCAGGGGTTGAAGGCAGGCATCTTCTCCACAACCGATTGAGCACATGCCCTCATCATGCCCGTGACAGCACGTGAAGGCCGCGTATCTCCGACCCCGGGGACGGCTCACACTCACCATCGCCCCCTCCGAGTATGCCATCTGCCATAGGAGCTCCCCGGATCTTCGGGGTGCTCACCCACACTTTTGATGACTAGCTGACTATCAAAGTGAGGCGCGCAATATCGCGGACGTGGTCGGGCAGTCGGAAGAGGGGCTACCAACAACGGATAGCTGTCGGCTTTCGCTGCCATGTGTAGCCCCTTCATGCTTCCTTCTGCCCTACACCATCACAGTCTTCAACTCTTCGAGGCACCAGTTCCGCTCGGCATCGGTGCTGCAGGTGGTAATCAGGCGGATCTCCACACCCTTGCTGCCATCACTATGTATGACCAAAATCTCGTTGACAGCGGTATTACCACCAGACTTTGGCCTGCTGATGGGAGTATTGGCCAGCTCGATCGTTTCTACTCTCTTCACCCAGGGCAGTTCGGCAAGCTGCTGGAAGCGCGTTTTGGCTCCATTTGGACGGTGATGGTCAGGGGCTATTTTCAGCTTGTCAGCCGGATTAATACCGCTGTCAGGCGGCTGCTCCATTTCTTCAGGTGGCGTGGATTTGAAGCCCTGGTGAAGCAGTTCGAGTATGGGGCTGAGTTCGACGTATTCTTTCCCGTCAATCTCTACCCTGATCAGCAGGTCGGCAATGCGTTTGTCCACCTGGTAGTTACAGACCCGCCGCCACTCGACCATCTCTCCTTTTTCTGCCAATGCATTGAAAAGCCAATAATTTTCCAGCCACAGCCCGCGGTCAAAAGCTACCGGCAGAGGCTGCAGTTCGATACACTGAGCGAAATGCTCAAACAGATATACCACCGGCACATCCATGACCTGGCCAATCAATCCGGCAAAGCTGATTTGCGCCTTGTAGCCGCCGGTAGCGTTTATCACGCGCTTTGCTTCCGGCCATTTAGTTTCTGCGCTCTTCAGGCACTCTATCGCCTGCGTGACCAGCGACTTTAGCCCCTGGTTGGCGAAGCTCTTGTAGTCTTCACCATTGAGCTGGCTCACTCTGGCCATCTGCACATCTTCAATCTTTGGCCCCTGCCACTTTGGCAGGTACTGGCACAGCACCTGTCCCACCCACTCTCCCTCATCGGTGTCAGAGACGAGCAATTGGACTGCTGCCGGCGCTTCAGGAGTGCCAGTGGATAGTTGGGTGCCGCTGAGCAGGGCTGCAAGCGAGTTGATTTCTGCACCGCATTCGCGGTCTTCCGGTTTGTGCTTCCGCAAGAAGGCCACTACTTGCCGCTCATCTGGTAACTTGCCATCACTTATCTCGAACTTATTGCGTATTTGGCCTAACAAGGATACACCCACGGTGGTCAAGACGTAGGTTCTCACAACGCATCACCTCTATGTGCACTGCAACCGGCCGCAGTAATTCAGGAGTTTTCCCGGTCTACTTCAGGAGGGCTCCACCACGCGAACTGCCTGGAGCGTCCTCCCGGCGAAACTCAAACCTCACATCGCGCCATATCAGCCTCCCAGCTCCTCCAGCATTGCCTCCAATCTTTCTTTGAGGCAAGGCCGCTCCGGTTTCTTGCTTCGCCGGTTTGTCAGATTCGAATAGCCAGCAATCTTTTCCAGAGTCTCAGCCACCGCTTGCCGCTTCAGCTCTGTATCGTGTATGTTCTCCAGCAGATTCAGAAAATGTCCCTGGCGTCCGAGATTGGGCTCATCACCTGCGTCCAGCCATCCCTGCAGCTTCATGAAGTAAGCGTGCAACTGTTCCGGCATGTCGCTGAGCGTTGGGTCAGGAGGAGGGGGAAGATCGTACGGCTCCGGCTCGCTGAAATAGCCGTATCCGGCCGCTGTCTTTGCGCCAGCGCCAAGCACCTGAAGGCCCTTTTGCAGCCATTCGGCGGCCAGGCAGACATCGTCGGCAGAAGTCTGCTCAGTCAACTTCGCAACACAGAATCTGAACACCGTGTCTGGTGCGACTGCGAGGAAGTAGACAGGAACCGGATTTTCCCAATCGCCAGGCGCACTGACCGCTTCACCGCTCTGGCCGCCCGAGACATAGTATTCACGGTGATGGTTGTTGAGAATATCAACTTCGACCGTCGGCCCGGCTTCCGGCCAGATTTCGGGCCATGCGTCAAGAAAGAGCACCGTGCCAGCCGCAGATTGGCTGCCAAATATCGTCCCGATCTGGTCTTTTTTCTCCGGATCAGTCTCTTCCAGGGCAGCATAGGCGTGCGCCAGCCCCTTCAGGCCTGTGGCCGGTAGATATGGGAAGCCGTAAATGGGGTGCAGGCACAAAGATGCGTTCTCGACCGCCGTCGCCCGCGACAGATGTGCGGCCAAACGCCAGATGGTCTTCTGCCGCCATACGTTGGCATCAGATACAAGTGCGGCCAGTTCATCCCACTCGCTCTTGAGAATGCCAGATTTGGGATCTACGAGGGACGCGTCTTGCCCAGTTCCAGTGATGGCATTGGCCACACAGTCCAGATGCTTCTTTTGATCGGTCTGCTCGTATGAGGTAATAAATTTACTGTCAGCATACGCTACAAACCGGTCCAGAAGTAGCCCCGGGTGAAGTTTGCAGCGATGCGTCTTACGAAATGCGGCAACAGCAGCCGCCGTCTTCTTAGGTAGCGGATAGTATGCCATTTTACTGCCCCTCTCCGCCTTGATCGGCTTCAGGTGCGTCATCCGATTTGACGCCCGCACCCTCCAGATAGCGCGTCAGCCAGGTGATCGCCGCAAGCGCCTCATCAGTGGCACGCATCATGGTCTCCAGCTCGCCCTCGCGTATCACTTCCAGAAGGGCACCGGAGGGGGTTTCACCCTTACTTCTGGCCGGCCCGGGCAGCCCCATCATGACCAGAACCAAATCGGACAATTCGTTGACTGCCTGGCGCTCTGTAGACTGCGCATCATGGCGCGCACACACAAATGCGATCGCCTGGCCGAGGCCCGAGATATAGATGCGCGCCGTGGTCTTCTTCAGAGTGCCAAGATACTTTTCGGCTCCAGTATCGCAGTGCCACTTCGCACTGTCCTCGCCAAATCTATCTGTCAGCACAGTGTAGACTTCGCTCGACCGCTCCTGCTCACGCGTTTTCATTGCTGTGTACCTCCCCTCAGCATATAAGAGCTACACAAACCCTTGCCGGTAGTAGCATCACCGCCGAATTGCATCAACCGGCGGTGCGCCCACTCGGCAGCCTTGCTCATAACACTTCCGGCATCTCCTATTTCACTCCGCGTGCTGAACGGCTGATCGGCAAGCAGCGCACTGTACATGATGGTCTCTGGCGGGAGAGCTTCAACGCTGAAAAGAGCACCGCTCGCCACTGTTTTGGTGGTCGGATCCAGGCGGTTGCGGGTCACTACCTGGGTTCGATACTGTACCGCGAAATTAAACACTTCGTCCCCCACAATCAGGAGGTGTGTGGGCAGTTGCACCCCAACAGGAGATAGAAGCTTGTTTAGTTCGGCGGCGAGAGCCTGTCCAGGATTGCCATCCAGCTCAACAGTCATATCTTCCAAGACAGCCACCTGTTGCTCCTGCTGGTCGAAAAACAGTGCCTCCGGACACTCACAGCCGGGTATACCTGCGTTCCCGTCAAACCAGGGCGTATCTACGCCCGCCAGAGCACAATTGTCGGCAAACCGGCGTATGGCACTATCACACGTTAGCAGTGCGTACACGCCTTTGAGTGATCGCACCGGAAAAGCAAGAATCTGTGCATCTGTAACCGTCAGGGCACCGGCAAATCCTCCATCACCGCCGACCGCCGGGCCGAAAACAGCATTTATGTCAGGGTCATTGTCAGCAGATACCGGATCGGCACTGTTCACGCTTCGGCGTGCCACATCTCTCATGACACCCTTGATGCCCGAGCCCTGTATCATCGGCCATTTGGTGTGCACTTCTCGCTGGATCGGCAGATCTACCGGGCCGATTGCCGTGCCAGCCCCGGCATGAAGCGCCGTTCGGGCCCTCAGTAGCAGTATTGCACCAGCCATAATTACCACACTCCTCTCAAGCAGTATCCCCAGCCGACAGCGGCTTCCCTGGGGCTATCACTCTGACAAGTCCCATGCGGGTCATCACTACTTTGCCATCGTGGCTCTTCCAAAAAGTACACCGATCCGGCCGGCACACCGTATCGGGTAGGCATAGGCAGGTCCAGCGACAGATCCCATCCTGAGAAAGCTCGAGGACTGCCCACCGCCGCAGCGACGACACGCGTCCCCCAACTGATGCTGTGAGGCTTCCAATGGCCACCGCCAAAAATGGCAGGTGTGGCGAAATACAGCAGCGGTCTCCCGCCATTTGCCGGGGCGTCCAGTGCACCACGGTACTTGGTGAGCTCGACACGTGCTACACGCCCCTCGCCACCCAGACGCAGCCAGGGCTTCTGCTCCGTGAAAGTGCGTAGAGCACTTTCAGCGTCAGCGCCGGGCAATATGACGTCAACTTCAAGTGCTCTCTTCTTTTCCAAGCGCGTGAACGTGGAGGTGTACAGTAGCCCCTCCTCAGCCGCCAGAGTCGTCGGCGATATGCCGACACCTACCCGTGTCTCGGGCATGAAATGCTGGTCTGAACTCGCATTTTCGACCTGCTTTTGCAGAGGCGCCGTGCCCTTTTCGAGGTATTTTTTAAGTGTCGCCTCATCAATAAAGTAACCGTCAAGGTGCTTGCATGTTTTGTCACTTCCAGAAGTCAGCGGTCGAGGCACTTCTTCGGGCCAACACGATACTGCTTTCTCATCTACCGGTTTGAGGCTGGAGATGCCGTCATCGCCTATGCGGACGATAGTGCGCGGCATGGGGTAGTAGCGCAACCCCTCGCCCTCGCTGCTTGCCAAAAACGGCCCCTGGATAGCGGCATCCACGGCCCAGGAGCCGTTGCTGCAGGCCTGCCTTAAGGCATCATCGGTCCCCTCGCCATCTTCCGGCGTCTCTGCGGGTTGCGCGTTGCGTCTGGTCCGTAGAGCTCGGAGCTTCCTAAAATCAGCCCCGCAAGCTTGAAGCATATAGGTGCGCACGGCACCGGCCACCGTACGCGGTAGTGGAAAGCCTGATTTCGAGTCAGCGGCGCTTATGCCGAAATAGCGAGTTTCCCGGAACATCAGCACATCAGCCGGATACAGGCGCAAAGTCACTTTATGCAGTTCAATCACGCCCCCTCGTCAAAAAGCTCATGATCAGACAGTACTTGCAGAACTCATCGAGAACCTTCTGAGCAAAACATTTTCCGCTTTTGGACGGGAATGCCGCCAGATCTTCAGGCCGCAGATGGCGCTGCTTGGCAAGCTGCAGATGGCGCTGGTGGATTGTGTCTGTCAATCGCACCCACAGCTCCTGAATGTAACCTCGCAGATTCTCTTTGGCGTCGCCAGTCTGTGCTAACAGGCGATTGATTTCAGCAGCTACCGGCCCTGACACTTCCATGCGCCTGGTGGCATGAGAAACCATGAGACCAACCGCATCTGGGAGCAGCGAGTCAGAGACATCCGGAACCGTACCCCAGAGCTTATAGACCCAGCGGTCACTGACGCCCGCTTCGAAAAGCTGCTGCAGCCTGGCCATATGCGCGATTTCCGGCCACTCCACTGTGGTGGACATACTCGAGCCGGAACTCTTCATGACGGTCACACCCAGGGCGTCGCGGCCCCAATCTTTGGCCTGGTCACAGGCCTGACGCGCTGCCTGCAGGCCTGTGCGAAGATCCTGCATATAATGCAGGATGCAGATACCGGCGCTTGCGGTCGAAGCTGGCCCACTATCTCCAGTGTTGGTCGCAAACTGTGGATAGCTTTCACGCAGCTCTCTGGCACATGCGAGCACATTCGCCGCCGGCAGCAAAGCCAGGACATCATCACCACCGGCATACACAAGTACACCGCGGTGCTCGTTGACTATGTCTTCCGCCTGACCTGCGAAATCCAGCAACTGGATGCTAACAGCAGAGTGGTAGCCTTCTGTCAGCGGCGTCTTATCACCGCCCAGCCACTTGCCCACCTCATCACCGTCAAGGCTGAGTATGGCGTAGTAACGTGGCGGGGCGCTCATATCGCTCTCGCGAGCTCTGCTAAACAGGCTGCTTCGTGCAGCATCTAGATTGGCAGCTTGCTCACGGATTGCTTCAGGTGTGCGCTCGAAATGCGTGCCGCGGGCGAGCGCTTCCACAGAGATGTTGTCCATCACCAGGTAGCGCATCTCCGTATCACGGCCACCACCAAGCTCACTTTGTAGGCTCTCAACTGCCTCTTCAAATGCTGCTGTTTCTTGTGGCAACTGCCCTTTCACCTGCGCCCACCAGGCGGAGGTGGCGATGCCGGCAGTGTCCATCACCGGCTCCTGCAGAGAACTCAGACCGGCGTCGAGCCCGCTGAACCGCTTCACCAGCGATACTGCGCACAGCCGATCGCGCTCACCCAGATAAATTCCCTCCCGAGAAAAGCCTGCCACCCCTTCTGTGCTCCAGAATCGATCAGCATCTCTCAGTCCGATCGGTCCCATCTGCTCAAGGCGACCAAGCAAAGCACACTTGTGGCGTTTTGTCCCATGGTTGCCAGGGAAATGCCTCACGTGCTTTTTGGCGGCAAAAAGCATCTGCATGATCTTCCACTGCTCGGCCAAGCCGATGCCGCCGGTCGGGGCAGCGCCAAATAGCGCCTCGTAAGTTTCCGGCGTCATGTCAGCAAGAGGCACCACGACGCTGATGATATCCCAGTAGCGCTCAATCTGCGCATCCCAGTCGCAATCCCACCCTGTAAAAGCCGCATCGAAGCCGGGCTTCAGTGCGGCGTGCACGGTCGCGGCGATTTCCTTCCAGCGAGCCTGCACCGCATTTCGGCACTCCTCCTCGGCATTACTGGCATCCTCCACGCTATCGAACCTCATCACGAACTGGTTCGGGATGCTCCCGGGCCCCTGCCCTGAAGGAGGGGGGGTCGGGAACACCGCTGTCCCCTCCAGAGTACGCGCCCTATCAAACGCCTGATAGGTGAGGTGTGACAACAGCCACGAACCAGCCTTGAGGTCGCGAACCGTACGCGCCGCCTCCACAAAATCCTGCACCGGCGTCAAGCTGAAAGAAAGCATGGCACTATTCATCGGATCACCTCCCACTGTGAACCTGTCAACAGTCTAAACAAGTCGCGGATAGCCTTATCGTCTGGTGTCTGCAGAGGGCCCCGCCGATCGCCCTGCAACACAACCTTATAGCCATTGGGTAGGAATTGCCCCGGTAGCCATGCGACCAAAGGTACGTACCTGTTGCCCGCGATCTTGAGAACTTTGAAAAACACGGGGGAGGCCCTGCGCCCGGCAGTCTGGCCAGGCCCTGCAACATCAATTCTTAGGTGCTGGTTGTTGCCTGCAGAAAACCGGTAGTTGTGAGGCAAACCGAAGGCTGCACCCTGAGTAGCACGATTGGCGCCTGAAGCAGGTGGTTTGCTTCGATACTCATACATCAACTCAAAGTCAGCGCCCACAGGCAAACCTTTTTCAGCATGCTCGAATTGAGCTCCCAAGCTCCGGCGCAGCTTATAGAACGCTTCGCTCCCAGCTATGAGACAGTCTTCCCAACTGCCCGTCGGCTGAGCGCCAATCCTGATCAACGCCTTCTGTGAAAATGCAGTGTGTGCAGGGAGATGGGCGTGGTTCCATGCAGATCCGATAGCGTTTAGCATCTTGCCAATTGCCTCAGCAACGGCGCGACTACTCTGTAAGTCTGTGATATGAGGAACCTTCTGCGACAGTTGTGTAGCCAGTTGGAGACTTCCAAAACCTCGCCGGGACCGCCGCCCAAAGCCACCGAAAGCTGACAGTAGCCAGGCCGCTATGCGTACCTCTGACCATTGCTCCTCGCTGAGTGCCGGTGGGGCAATTAGTCGAAACGCGAACTCCTGGCCGGCACGTATTCGCTGTGTGCCTGCACCATAAGCCATGTAGTACAGTGGCACCTTAGCATGAACGTTGTAGTTTTTGTCTTCGGTATTATGGTCGCCGTGCTTCCCCAACGGCACTACTCTTAGCCCCTGTCCTTTTCTGGTGGAGCCGAAGATCTGCTCCTCGGCGTCGAACAGGGCGCGTGGGCTCAGATGAGGCTTCATTGTGCGCCACCAGAAGCGTAGCAGCGCCTTAAGTGTCGGTGGGCGCAGGCCATCCGTCTTTTCGGCATCCGCCCCTCCTGCATACGCGGGCGTAACAAGTGTGAACGTCACGTCAATAGTCCGAGATGCCAAGCGACTCACCATCCCCTCTGTGTGCTGGTGTACCTGCTACAGCGGCGACAAGACCTGCTCATACTCAATTTGCACCTCCTCAACCGGCTGCAACGCTTACAGTTGCTTGATAGCTGTTCTCCTCAAGCCATGAAATCCTTTCTCTGGTATATATATTTTACATTTTCATTACTCAATTTATGTCTATTATAACAGGCTTGCTGTGCAGCAGTTTCATGAAGTGTGAAATTGTCATACAGGCATTCTTGCATCTGGCGCCGAATATATCCGTAATACATATGGTGTCTGGAGGGCTCTGTGGGCCCATGCCGACATCCCGTGTCGCAAGCATTATCGCTGGCAAAGCTCAGGAATTCGCTCGGGAGGATCGTAAAATACATGCCTGGCCGCACTTCCTGTACATGATCGGCGGCGCTTTGTGGCTGAACAATCTACCCGTTCGGTGAAACCCAGCAACACTGCTGAAACGCAGTTGACAGGGGGCATAGTGACAACTACGATGCCTGGCGCGGGAGGCAAATGAGTAGGAAACCACGAACTGGCCATCCGTCTACTGCCATAACCGCTGATGGCTATGAAATTGTGTCAACAAATGCTCGTCCTCTGGCCTGCCTGAAGCGCCATTAGGAGGCATCAGAGCTGTGCATTGCACATATGGAGAGGAGAAACCGTTGCCGTGACCACCACGGCGAAGGACCGCCTGTCGCTACACGCAATCGAAGAAAAATGAAGTAAGCACACAAGCGAAAATAAGACACTTGCCCGTTCGATTCGTGACTATGTCACTCGGTACATGATGCAAGCGAGGTAGCCTCGATAGCCATCAGCAGCAATGCTGGCACACCAGAATCAGGGTTGTGCCCATCAAGGACGACACCCGAGCCTGACAACAGATTGAAGCGACTACATTTGTGGAGGCGCCAAATGGACAACCTCACTACGATGCTTGTCAGTGTCACTGTTGTTTTAGTCGCATGCACCACGATACTGGGCCAGGAAATCAGTTACTTTGAGTCGTTCGAAAACGGTATCCCTGACTACTTCGTCCCTTCGCGCCCCGACAGTCTCAGCCTCAGCCCCTGGCACTACAAACACGGCGAAAATTCGCTGCGCTGGAACTGGCAGGCAGGCGAAGAGTTGATCATCCACCACGGCATCGGAGATGTGGAGCGCCGAGGCGAGTTCGGTACCAGAGCCAGCTTCTCAGTGTGGCTATATACCGAAGAGCCAATCGCAAGTGAGTTGCTATTCGAGTTCAGAGAAGGTGAGACAGTCACCGGTTCGTTCCGCTTTCCCCTGCACCTCACCGGCTGGAGGCAGGGGCGGCCCTTCTATCATGCATTCCCCGAAGGTCAACCAACCTCCGAAGTGGACAATATCCGCATAGTAGCAGCCACTGACACTCCGGAAGGGACCGTCTTTCTGGATTTCATCAAGTACAACACCCTCACATATGGCTGGCACCAGGTCATCCCCGAAAAGGAAGCGCAGTGGCAACGGCCTACGCCCGATGACCAGCGCTTCTCGCTGCCTGAGCAGGTCAGCGATGAGGAGCTGGCGGCGATACGCAAGCTCATAGGGCCCGATGAAGGGCCAGGGATCGGGCAGGCACAGGTCGATAACATATGCGAACAAATTGAGGCGCTGGGCATTGTCCGTGATGAGCATGGTGTGCGCGGCCCGGGAATTGACGGCCACTATCAATTTTTCGCTTCAGCACGAGAGGCGGCTGCAGCAGGGGCTCGACCTTCTTCGGCGTACTGGCCTGACGAGCATGGGCCCGGATGGGAAGACATGCAAACCCCGGCAGCGATGTCCAGCCTGGCTCAACATGCCGCCAGCGCGTATCGCGCCAGCAACGATGCAGAGCAACGCAAACGCCTGGCTGATGCCTACCTGCTGTTAGCAGATCACCTGCATGACCAGGCATTCCAGGCTGGTTCCGGATTCCAGTGGAACTGGTGGGTTGGCGGAGCCTGGGCGCACTCAGTGTTCCTGATGCGCGATGTGCTTGCACAGACAGGCCGGCTGGGGCCACACGTGGACTATCTGCTGCATGCCTGGGGCGGTGGCGAGCTCTTCCAGGAAGGCGCCCCACCCTCTCACATGGACTTCTACAACCTGTGGGCCCCAAGCCTGCTCCGTCAGTGCCTCTTGCAGGTCGAACCTGCCGAACAGGTGCGCTGGCTCAATGCCTTCAAAAGTATGCTCGAACGCTCAATTCTGCAGCCCACAAGCGCGTTCAAGATCGATGGTTCAGCGTACCATCACTCTGCCCACTACCCCAGCTATGCAAACGGCGCGCACCGAAGCCTGTCCACTCTGATACTGCAGATGCGTGGCACACCATGGAGTATCAGCCCTGAAGTGCATGAACGGGTGCGCAGAGCAATAATAGCCCAGCGAATCTTCTGCAACACGATTGATGTGCCGACAGCGCTTCAGGGACGCAGTACCATGCGGGCCATACAGATGGCCGCCCCGGCGCTGGGGACACTCGCACTTGCCGGCACCCCTGACGGACTGGATGAGGTTGACCGTGAATTGGCAGCTGCCTACTTGCGCGTGGTGCCAGATGCTGCCGATGAGGAGCCATATCGCGATCTGGATATCGCGCCTGAGCCACATCCGGAGGGGACCTTCGTGATGCCCTACGCGGGCCTCCTGTCACATCGGCGTGATGACTGGCTGGTCAGCCTCCGAGGGCAGAGCAAGTACGTGTGGGCAAGCGAGAGAGAGGATCACCACAACCGCTTCGGAGTTTTTCAGAGCCTGGGCCAACTGGAGGTTCTGGCTGGCGGAGACCCCGTCAACGCAAGCGATAGCGGGCGTCAACAGGCCGGTTGGGATTGGGCACGATTTGAAGGGACGACAGTGCCTCACCTGCCCCAGCCACGACTGGCTGAAGCCTGGCCCGGCAGCGTCACCTATTCGCCGGAAACCTTCATGGGCGGCCTCTCCCACAGAGGCAGCCAGGGCGTTTTCGGCATGATACTCAACCAATCTGTCCGACCTGACATCAATTTTTCGGGCAGAAAAAGCTGGTTTTTTGTGGACAATCAGATCATCTGCCTGGGTTCAGATATCTTCTGCGACGAGTCGGAACACCCCATGCAGACTACTGTGTGCCAGAAGGGTCTGGTCCCCAACGACGAGGGGCAGCTCCCGGCTATCATGATTGACGGAGACGAGGTCACCGCATTTCCGGACGAGCAGGAACTCGATCCTGCCCACCCGCACTGGCTTATAGATGCCTACCAGGTCGGATACCATCTGCCCGCAGGACAGATGACCTCAGTCGTCCGGCGGCATCAGGCCAGTCGTGGCGGCTGGGATAACGAGGACACTGAAGGCGATATGCTGACTGCGTGGATTGACCACGGCATCGCGCCGACTGACGCCACTTACGAATACATGATGGTAGTACGTGCCACACCCGACATGATGCAAAGCCTGAGTGCCCGGCCGCCGTACCAGGTCATCCAGCGCGATCAGAACGCACATATCATCCGACATACGGCAACCGGCCTGTGGGGCTGCGTGCTGTTCGCTGAGCAGGAACTTGCCGCCCACACGTCCGATGGCGACACGCTGCCGGTGAGATCAGTTGACCGCGCCTGTCTGGTCATGGCCGAGACGGCTGATGATGGACAGTTGCACCTGAGCATAGCCGACCCCGACCTGAACCTGGTCGGCGGTGTAAACGAAGCACGGACAATACAGATCACACTGCGCGGGCAGTGGCGACTGCTTGAGGCCAGGGCAACGGTGTGTGCATGGGAACTCGAAGGCGCTGCCGACAAAGCAAAAGTAGTCGCGGCAGATGCTGACGAGACGGTACTGGAGATCATCTGCGAGCACGGCGCGAGCTACGATCTGACACTGGCACGAGGATGAAGATAGCGGACTCCAGCCGACTGGCGAGTGCTATGTGGTCTCGTCTCCTGCCAGAGGCGTTTGAGTGCTATCCCAGTACAGATGGCACGTAGCAAACTCTTCTCGGGCTGAGCGTGCCTGACCCGGACCTCTGAACCTGGTCGGTGGCGCAAACGAAGCACGGGCAATGCAGATTCACACTGCGCGGCCAGTGGCGACTGCTCGAGACCAGGGCAACGGTGTGTGCACGGGAACTCGAAGACGCTGCCGACAAAGCAAAAGTAGTCGCGGCAGATGCTGACGAGACGGTACTGGAGATCATCTGCAAGCATGGAGCGAGCTATGACCTGACCCTGGCACGCAGATGAAGATAGTGGGCTTCCAACCGACTGGCGAGTGCTATGGTGGTCTCGTCTCCTGCCAGAGGCGTTTGAGTGTCATCCCACAGTACAGATGGCGCGTGCAAACTCTTCTCGGGCTGAGCGTGGCGAGCACACATGGGTAGCGTTGCGCAGCGAATTGCCGCTAAACCCGAGATGGCAAGGCTGATGGCCGGTACTCTGCCAGTCATACTGTGTCTTACCTGGGGCAGGGCATAGCAGGCAGTTCGGTCCGAAAGGACCCGCACAGGCTACTGTCGGTCGCCCGTTGCGGGCTATACGGCAGTCAAACCGCGCTCGGCCTGCCGCCATCTATGGCCCTGCCCGCCAAACCCAGGTTGCGGGCAACTGCTCGGCGCATGTGCCAGACCGGTCAATTCGCGCCGGGCGATGGCGTCCGGACAAATCCCACTCCATCAGTAGACGCCTCAGCCGTCTGCGCTGGGCCGAAGGCCACCAGGTCGGTGTACTCCGGCCACTGCACTCTTACAGCGTGTGCGTTGATGCGCTCTACCCGGGGCAAGACACCGTCATCGCGCCGTGGATATAGGAGTGCCAGGAAGGCCGGCGCTTCGGCAGTGGTCAGCTCGGCCTGCAGTTGCCGGTTAGTGGACACAGCGGCGATGCGGCTGCGACGGAATTCGTTCACTATCTGTGCATACTCCAAATCGGCCGCCGCAAAGAGCGTGACATGCATCTCCCATCCGGTGCTCTCATCTACCACCAGTGGGTACTCACCGTCGAGTTCCAGGCGCGCCGCATCAGACATGTTCAGCAGCCAGGTGTAGCTATGCGGCTCGCCATCAGCTTCGACCTCGTCATATATCACCGCATACGGGCCGTGTCCGCCACGAACGAAGTAAACATGCCGGTCGAACAACCTCAAGGTCGGATTGCCGTACAGGTCGCCCGCTGAACCACAAGCATATGTGGCTATCTCCCCAGGCTCATAGGCGGTGATGCGCCCTTCGGTGCACCGCACGGTCTGCCCCTGACCATCGAAGAGCAGTGAGTTGTGATCCTTTGTCTCTCCCGCACCATAGCCAGTGTCGAAAGCCAGGGTGCTCTCACCGGCATAGAGCGCGAAGTGGTTGGCATCGAACTGGCTGTGGCCCCGATCGGGCTGGCCTCCGCTGAGAAAAGAAAACAACACTCCGTCCTCCTGCCAGGAGCTGCGCATGCTCACAAGCCCTCTGCGTGTGAACTGGCGGCTCAACGGGAACTGCAAATCGTCGGGTGACACCGCACTCGGAGCCAGTCCCCGCCATAAGAGCACGTACGGCAGGTCTGCCATCCACGTCATCCATGTGTCGCCGAACACGTTTTGGCCATCGTGACGATGCCCCTCTACAGTGTCCCATAGCCATGTCAAGGCCGGGTCATCGATAGCAGAGGCAAACAGTGGCAGGAAGACTGTGTGTGCGTCGAAGTGGGCGTCGTTTATGTTGTTGAAGTACTCACCATTCGGCCGCATTTCGTACAGGTAGTAGTACGGCGTCCGCTGGATAGGATTTGGTGGGCCCGAGAGCACATCGGGACCGCCGGCTCGCCGCATCGCCTCGATGAGAAATGAACCGTAGTACAGGCTGGCACTGGCATATCCAGGGCCCTCCAGCCCTGCCCCATCTACGCCCAGACCGATCTGCAGGCCCTTGTGTACTCCATCGAAAAACAGCTCGACCCAGGCATCTTCCTGCTCGGTGGGCAGGCCGGTCTCACCATAGACGGCCAGAGCCAGCAATCCACCCGCCGCATTTCCGATAAGATGCATGTTGTGGCCCAGAATTGCTGGATAGTCTGCCCGATCTAGCGTTTCCTGCATGTACGGATATAGATACGCCAGATAAGTGTGGACAATGTAATCACGAACCTCCTGGCGCTCCTGCTCGCTGAGATGGTCATATAGCAGGTCGTAGAAGACCGCCAGTGCGCGGCTGGAGTGACCGGCATCCAGTGGCTGAGCCAGCCAACCGTCATATGGTTGGCCATAGTTGTCGCCGCCTATGCCATCAATTACCCTCTCACGCACTATCGTCATCACTATGTTGCGCGCACCCTCGATGTATTTCTGCTCGCCGGACAGCACGCCGGCCCATGCCAACTCCTCGTAGCGTTTGGTCAGCATCCACGCGCCGGGGCGAGTCTCCCAGTAGTTAACCTCACCGCCCTGATGGCGGATGAGATTTGTGCGCTCGGGCCAGTTGACATAGTGTGGCGATTCCGGATCCAGGTAGGCGTCACACTTCTCCAGCAGGCGCTGGTAGGCTATCTGCTCATAGCCGCTGTGCAACCGTGCCCGAACCGCATCGAGTTCGGCGGCTGTACATAGCAGACGAGGATGCTCTGCACTGTCGGAGTAGTAACCGTATATCGGGGCTGTCTGCAGCGAAAGCACCCCCACCAGCGGCAGGATACCCCACAATAGCTGCGACCATCGCGTGCCACTCATAATCGCACCACCATTTTCACGGTGCAAAAACACCTGTAATCAGACGGCCACTGACAGCTCGATAGCGTAAAATCCACCTCTTCATCGGCCTGACGTCACAGCCCCGACAGACATCGCCCACTGTCTTTCGCGTGTGGTCTTTTGTGTCTGTGTCACAGCCTTCTCGTACCACGTACCATGTCACTGAACCGCGTTATCATGCTATCACCGGTCAGTACGGCTCCTCGATCTCGTAGCCGAACGCCCGCACCACCGACAGGGGCACCCCGGCTTTCGTGTAGTCTTCAGCGGTATCTGAGACCCGGGTTGTGGCGAAACGCCGGATCCAGCGGTCTCCGACGCGCTCATAGAGCGCCGCATAGGCCTTGAAACTGAAGCCCATGTCATCATCTAACCACCACGGCACCCATGCAGATGCCCAACTACCTTTGACCTGCGATACCCCGAGCAAGTAGTCCCATCCGAACCTCTCATCCGTACGCGTGGCGGCTTCTGCGGCCAGTATACCCGCCACCAGGTCCGGGGAGACGCCATGTGCGATCACTATGGCCCTGGAGTTGTCACGCGTAACTACAACATGCGGGATGTAGTTGAGGTATTCGGTCTGGATCGCAGATGACACGTACTCCACCTGGCAGCCCAGCGCCTCGCTCACGAAGCGCACCGGCACGCAGGTGATGCCTCCGTAGACTTGCGCCGGGCGGGCAAGCTTCACGGTCTTGCCGTTCACGGTCGCGGTATTGGCGCCGACCTTCAGGCTTACTGTCCGCGAACCATCACTGATGGTAATCAGACCGCTTTTGAAGGTCACCTGCGCACCAAGCCACTCCCCGATAGCGCGCAGCGGCAAAAGCACCGTGCCTCCGGCATTGTAGCCGTGAGCGTCAAGCAGTATGTCATAGCGCCCCACTTGCGGCGTTGCGACGGCCAGCGAAGCGAGCAGTAGAGCTGTTAGCACGATCGCTATGAAGTTGCGCACGGTCTTCCCACTCCTCCGTTTTGGCTCCTATGCAATCCACATCCCGCACACAGCACTTGAAGCTAACCGATTGTCACCGAGACAGCTCGGGCTTGCCGACCTCGAGTGCCCTGTTGCCCCAGACTGTTTGCAGTGATAGGTGCCTGGCATTATCGCATCACGCAAATGCAGTATATAGATACCGAAAGCATACCCAAAACATAGACACAACCGGTTTCGCGATAGTCTCTGGCCCAAAATGGCGGTGCCGGTATCGCCCAGCGGTATCGTTCAGATGGTGTTCACCGCTCAAGAGGATGATCAGCTCATCTCATCTTCTCCAGAAGCCATGGTGATATCTCGGTATCTATCTGGCGAGTGGCGAAGCTGTGAGCGTCCTCGCTCAACAGAAGCCACATCACCGGAACGTCTATATCAGGCTATCCACATCACACCCGCAAGCTAGCCACGCTGGCAGGATATGAGCTCTCCACATGGCGCTACCTATAGCCTGATCTGTACTGACAACGGACGGACGACACTGCTGCTGGCCTGGTAGGCGCTCACATCTCGCGTGCCAAAGATATGTCATAGCTCGCACCATGTTGGCACACGATCTCCAGCACAGTCCTGTCGGCATCTGAAGCGACAACGCTGACATGGTCTGAGGCGCCTTCCAGTTCCCAGGCACAGACCCGTCCACCAACCTCCGCCAATCGCCAGGCACCGCGCAACTCGATCTGCATCGGACGCGGCTGGTTGCCTCCGTCCTGCAAATTCAGATCCGGGTCAGCCACACTGAGCTGCAGTCGCCCGTCACGAATTGCACCGGCCATGACCAGACAGGGCTGGTCCACCGCCTGGACAGGTAGCACCTCAGAGCCGTCTACATGCGGGGTCACCTGCTGCGGGACGAAAAAGACACACCCCCACTTGCTTGCCGCAGTATGCCTGACTATGTGCGCGTGGCTGCTGCGCTCGACTACCTGATAGGGTGGGCTTGCGCAATACTCTTGCATCGCCTCCGGAGTGGCCTTCACCACTACCATGTACTCGTAGCTGGCATCGCTCGGGGAAGTACCATGGTCAATCCAGGCGACCAGGAAGCTGCCCCTGGTATCCTCCAGGTCGCTCACATCCCGGCTAGTCTGTTCCCGGCGTGCCACGACGACACTGTGACCTGGAGGGACGTAGTAGCCGGTCTGCTGAACGTCAATCAACCAGTGTGGCGCACCCGCTGGGAGCTCTCGCTGCTCAGGCAGGCCTGTGAATTGTGCCCCATCGAGCACTGTGGCTGGCAGATGGCCTTCTTCGTTCGGGCGCAAAGCCTTCTGGCAGAGCGTAGTCTGGGTAGGATACTCAGCCTCATCGCAGTGGATGTTCGACCCCAGACAGATGATCAGGTCGTCGAAAAAGAACCAGCTCTTGTTGCCTGTGAGGGTAGTCGCAGGCATGATCGGCTGGTTCATGACCATGGCAAAAATACCGTCATATCCGAGATGTGAGAGCCCACCCACAAACGTCTCCTGCGAGCGTTCCGTACCAGGGGAAGCCCAGCCCTGCTCCAGGCGTTGCAGAGGAAGCTGAGGAACAGTGGTGCCTTCAAATCGCGCCCAGTCCCATCCAGACTGCTCATACCCGCTTCCTTCCAGGCTGACCGGCTCGCCGCCAGCCAGTACCTCCAGGTGCCCCAGGCCCAGGAAAAGCCCGTAGCAATTGCGTCGCGCCTGGCGTTCACTCCCCCACACGTACCTGCTCTGTCCCTTCACGCTGACCAGCCAATTGTCGCGTCTGTGGCACAACAGACCCGCATATGGCATCACGAACGTGCCATACGGATCTGCTTCGGGCTTCATCCCCAGGCTGAAGTAGGGCTCATCACTGACGGCTTCGGGCGCCAGACGTAGATAGACAGCAGCCACTTCCGGATCAACCGCCTGCGTACCATCCGGTGTTCCGAAGCGTGCCAGATCGTCGAGGGCTTGCACGCCGTATGGGAGGATGCCGCCTATGTCACGCACAAAAGGGCTGCGCCCACACAGCGAAAGCGGTCTGTCATACTTGTTGCAGTATATCCTCTGGGCCAGCATAGCCCGGCTCAGACGTGCATGTGCTTCGGGGCTGAGCCGCCAGGGGGTGTCGGCCACTCTTCGGAAGACCTTCACGAAGTTCGGGAAGGCGCCATGGGCATAGGAATGGTAGTGCCCGCCATGGTGGTAGGAAGAGCCGTCAATCTTGAGGGCACCCTGCGGCTGAAGTATCGACCGCTCCAGCATGGCTTTCCAGGCGTTCAGCCACCGCACGAGCTCACGCGGATCGGTGTGCACAAGTGACAGTGTGAGCAAACGGTCAACGAAATATGAATAGAAATCCATGTTCGAGCGAACAGGTGAATCGCCTTCAACGAAAAAGTCATCGCCACCCCAGCGTCGCAGCGCTCCATCCAGATGTGGCTCCAGACGCCCGCTATCCTCCAAAACCTCGGCCATCCGCACTACTGCCGGCATGTCCAGCGTTTCGCCCTGATCATCGAGGTAGTCGGCGACAAGCAAGAACGCATCGGCCAGAAGCGTACGCTGCTGCACATCGTCGCTTGCCAGATACGCGTTGCCGATCTGATTGGCCAGGGCCACAACCTCTGCTGGCCCATGGATTTCAGGCGCGTCAGGCCCCAGTTCATCAGGCCAGTAACGCACGTCTTTTCCGCCATACTGCCCGGGTGCGGCAACGAAATAGCTCCGGCTATCCAGCCCAGGGCCGCGTACGCCGTACCTGTCACGCACGATACCCAGAGCTTCGAGCTTGCCAATCAGATCGCTTACCCGTGCATCATCCAGTCCTTTTGCCTCCGCAGGCGCACCTTTGAGCTGGCTGATACCGGCCAGTTCTGCCTCAGTCACCTGTTCGGGCCTGGGAAAGCGCTGTTCGTCGGGTATCGGACGCCGTCGTCGGGCGATTTCTTCAGGGATGATCGGCCCGGCGATGAAGTAAGTTAGAGTGTTGTACTTGATGAAATCGAAAAACACTCTACCTCTAGCTACCCCACTCGGAGCGATGATGCGGATGTTGTCTACCGCCGATGTTGGTTGCCCCTGGGGAAAGCCGTCATAGAACAGGCGCCCCTGCCGCCACCCGGTAAACTGTAGTGGGAAACGGAACGACCCGGTGACCTTATCGCCCTCGCGAAACTCAAACAACAGCGCATCGGCCACCGGCTGCTCCACGTAGAGCCATACTGAAAAGCTTGCGCGGTTGAGAAAGCCACCGGTGCGAGTGACATCACCAATCCGTTGGCGGATCGTCAACTCTTCACCCTTGCGCCAATCCCAGCGCAGGGAGGCCTCACCATGCTTGCAGTGCCAGGTGCCCGTGCTCAAACTGCCGGGGCGGGTAGCCGTGAAGTAGTCCGGCACCCCATCTTCAAACGACTCAAAGTACTTCGCACTCTGGCCTGGAGCTGGGGCGCAGACAAGCGCTGCGAGCGCCAGGACGAACAGCATAGCGCTGGCGTTTCTCATTTCGGGCCACCCTCCGTAGGAGATGGTTGCCAGAACGTCAGATTGCCTGCATGGCCTCGCTGGCGGGCTCAGCTACAAACCGCCTACTCGGACGCTGTCTTCCCGGTCCGCGTCCGCCTGTTGCGACGGCTCGGCTGTCATGCGCGAACGCTTATGCTCGCCGGGCATGACCGATGCACCCAAACCGCTAGGGAGCTCTTGCACCCGACTCGAACATCAGGAGCAAATGCTGGCACACGACGCCAGCTACGCACCCATCATGTCCAAAATATGGCCGGACCACGGACCGCGTTGGCTATCCTATCTGCATGGCCCGGTCCACAGAAGTGCACATGCTAATCCCAGCTATCCGATATCACCCTATCTCTGTCACATGGGCCCGCAGGCATACGCTTTTGAACGCATCTTATCATCTTATCGCTGGATGTGGATGCGTCTTACGGACGTTTATCGGCTGGATGGCCCAGCCAGTGGCACCGAATAATAGTAGCTACTCTTCTATGGTGAAAAGTATTCTGGTCTTGGCGCCAGAGCCCTCACTGCTGACTGTCACAAGATGTTTCTCATCGGAGCTCTTGAACTCCCACTCATCTCCGCCCATGATACCCAGTTCGAAGCCGTTGTTGCTCCAGTCAGGAGCCTCAAGCTTCTCCATATAGAACGCTTTGACATCCCGGTAGCTGGCGTCAGTCCAAAAGGTTGCAACAGTTTTGCCTTCCTCGGCAGCGGCCCCTTCGGTTTCAGCGCCTTCGAACAGTGGAGCGCCCACCTGCTCGACTATCGCTTCTGGAGTCGCCGCTTCAGCAGTCGGCGTCTCGACAACCGGTTCATCCGAAGGCAGTGGCGGAAGCTCGAAAGGAGTCTCGTCAATCGGGGCGGGCTTCTTGCTGCACGACGCCAGCGACACAACCAACACCAACACCAGCAGTAGCACGACAGGAGTACTGATCTTCATGGCGTTTCCTTTCCTGACAGCGGTTGTTCCGGGCTGGCACAAGTCCCGGGGTTCGATTGACCCCTCAAATGGGGTTGTCGACGACTGTTCGTGACTCTTTCTTCACCTGCGAAAATACTCCTTTCCAACGCATAAGACAATTTTCGCACGGAATTGAGCTCATCAGCATGACTATCGCGCACGGTTTTTGCAAACCGCAAACCAGACAGCATGCCTACTTGTATAGCATAGGGCATGTTCCATGGTTGCCAGAAGGCAATTGCTAATTGCTTGCATATGAGTACTACATGAGTAAAAAATGAGTACCAATCATGGGCGAAACATGGATATGGGCGAAGCACACCATACGGACAGGAGCGGCAATCACTGTGGGCTCCTAGAGATCCGTGAACGCAGCACCAGGCAGCTCAGAACGAGTGATTTTCAGATGGATAGAGGTCTGTATCAGAAACGGTATACTGACAGGCTGTGAACATAAGCTGCACTCATAGCCTAAACTTACCATTCGACGCGGCATCAAATATCGCTCTCGCACTGATAGCCAACGGAGTTCCATCAGCATTGACGCTCATGCTATAATTAATAGTTGTACCATAGCGAAAATTGGCCGTGCCGGTGGCTACAGAATGCGGACATATCACGCGTTTTGCACAGAGTTTGCTCTGATGCACTCCGTCGAGCCCGAATACTCACATCCGGAGGTGACATCTGTGTAACAGACCAGGAATGCGCGTGAAAGTGAGCCTGGCAGTAATCATCTCAGCCTCACCACATACTTCCTATTTATGTGAGGAGACATGGCCATGAGCAAGAAAACCGGTTTCACGCTGATTGAACTGTTGGTGGTCATCGCGATTATCGCGATCCTCGCTGCAATTTTGTTCCCCGTTTTCGCACGCGCTCGCGCCAAAGCTCGCCAGACCACCTGTCTGAGCAACCTCAAGAACCTCGCCTTGGCACACCACATGTACACTCAGGACTTTGATGAGACCTTTCCAATGTGTTACATGTACAGCTTCGGGAGTCCGGTTCTCAACGAGTTTGATGGCAACGCCCGTCTCTGGGTCTACTGGTTAGATTCGGTCAAACCCTATGTGATGAACAAGGACGTCTACAAATGTCCTGAGACCAAAGAAGACTGGTGCAGTTTCGCTCGCAACATTGAATTGGGCTATTACAACATTTACGCTGTTGACCCGACACCGAGGACAGACCGGAAGTATTTGGGAGTAAGCCTCAGCAACATCAAAAAGCCCGCTGAATTCATGATGATTGCCGACAGACCGAATTGGAGTTGGAGCTATTACCACATGTGGAACGGCATATGGACCAACCCGGCCAACCCCTACTATGAGCAATTCTGGCTTGACCGGCACAATGGTGGGATGAATGCCGCGTTTGTTGACGGTCATGCTAAGTGGTACTCCCGCAATCAATTTGGTGCGGTAGATTACGGCGGAACTTTGTACTGGTTCCTTGGTACAGACGGCTGAGCGCCCATACGACGTCCGAATGGTGCCATGCAGGCAAAATGGTACCATGATATCAGATGGTTCTGGGGAGCATAGACGGCGCATAAAACAAGGCTAGATAAGACAAATATGGCATAGGTACCCGCCTGCCGCAAAGCGGTTCATGGCAGAAATCGCACCCACCGCATCAAGTCATATGTACGGTGCACCTATGCCAATATCATGACGTCCGCCGAAAAAAGAAGGGCTGATGATGACATCACTTGCTTGCTGTGAGATGATTCGTAGCGCGGCCATCTGCGGATTGCTGGTCTTAGCGTTTTCCTGTGGAGCTGCGATTGCCCAGACGCGCGACCTGGGCGGCGGCTTTCGGGACCATGGCCCGTTTGCTCGAGCTACCACCAGCCGCGGCACAGTGTGCACCGTTGACGGTGAGGGACGAAATGTAATCCTGGTATGGCTGTTCGACCACCGCTACTCGTACGCTCTGGCTGTGATTGATGCTGCGACGGGCGATGTTGAACTGGTCCCCCGCCCCATCCCCAATGATGCACCTTTCGCCTCGATTCTGGGCAGCAATGGTCGCTACTATACCTACATGGGCGGTCACTTCATCGAGTTTGACCCGCTCAAGCGCGAGTTCACCTTCGTCGAGGAAGGCCCATCACGCGCTGCGATGAGCATGACCGAAGATGACAACGGCACCATCTGGGCGGGCCTCTACCCTGGCGGCGATGTTGTCAGTTACAACCCCGAAACCGGGGAGTATCGCGTGTGGGGACCGCTCGGCCAACACCCTTCCCAACGGTACCCGCGCACGATCGCAGCCGATGACCAGGGCTGGATTTATATGGCCATTGGCCATGCAGAAGGACAGGTTTTCATACTGGACCCGGGTACAGGCCAGGTCAGCACACTCATACCCGAAGAGTTCACCCGTGCGAATAAAGGTGTGGGAGTGCGACGCCATCTAGACGGGAAAGTCTACGCATGGGCCCCATACGGTGACGAAGACCGCCGCTGGTTTGAGCTGCATGGTGGCCAGGTGACTGTGCTTGACGAGGCTCCACGCTACAACCCCAGGCCAATCATCGCCGACACGCAAGGCCTCTTCCACCGTGATCTTCCCAACGGTGAAAAGGTGCAGGAGCTCGATTTAATTGAGGGCAAACTGGTGGTGGAGAATCCCGAGACCGGCGATCTACGCGAGCTCAGCTTTGAAATCGAGGGTGAAGGCGGCGCTGCGATGGGTGTCGGCCTCGCGCCAGATAACACTATCGTCGGCGGCACATATATACCTTCGTGGTTTTTCAACTATGACCCACGTACAGACAACTGGACACGTGAAGGCTGCTACGGGCAGTGGAACGTCACGACCTCTGCCGGTGGTCGCCTCTATGTGGCCAGCTACACCGAGGGAGTACTGCTGGAGTGGGATCCGGCCAAAGAATGGGTGCCCACTGAGAAAACTAATCCCGACAGCAATCCACGCTATCTTGAGCAGACATTCGCACATCCGGAAGTCGGTCGTCCGTACACCATTCTGGCCTATCCTGACGAAAGGCACATCATCTACGGCGGCACCGGCGGATACGGCTACACAGGCAGCGGATTGGCCATATATGATACCGAAACCGAGACGTCTCAGGTCATCTCCCACCATGATCTGGTCCCCTGGCAGTGCACTACCAGTCTGGCGCCCCTACCCAACAACAGGCTTCTGGCTGGCACCCAGGTGGAGCCCGCCATGGGCGGCGTACAGAAGGCTGATGTCGCAGAGCTGTACATCTTCGATATGGATTCACGCAGGCTGGAATGGCATGCACCGATGATACAGGACGCCACTCGCTACAGCGAGCTGCTGGCCTGGCCTAACGGAATGGTATTCGGTTTCGCCGGGCGCAACATACTGTTCGCGTTTGACCCCGACAAACGGGAGATCGTGTACCAGGAGGATATGGAGCCTCGTTTCGGCCTGACAGCCTATCAGCAGGGCCCCCGCATTTTCGTACCGACCTCCGATGGGCGGATCTTCATACTCTTCAACGCGGGCATAGCCGAACTGGACCCGGAGACCTACACCGTCACCATGCGTGCCGAAGTGCCCAATAGTATAGCCAACGGTGGGGTCTATCTGGATGGGCGCATCTACTACTCGACCGGCACCAACCTGCACTCGTGGGAGATCCCCACTGCTCAGTAAGCCTACGCCACCTGCTTGAACTGAAAACGAAACTGCCTGTGGATGCACCATGGCGTCCACAGGCAGTTGCTGTCATCAGCAGGAATTTAGCGAGCGGTAACTCGATTTGTGTTGGCCCTACTGCCGCTGTCGCTGCCCCTGCTCACGCTGGGTACCCTGTCGCTGACCTTCGCCCCACGGAGCACCGCCGCGACCTGCACCAACGGTCGGCTGCAAAAGTGTATCCAATGCAGTCTTCTGCTCTTGGGTCAGCATCTCAGGCAGCCTGGCGTCAAGCGCAGCCTTAGCATCTACGCCCGCCTGGCGGTAAGCCTGCATGTCGCTGTTCTCGATGGCGGATTTGATCGCGGCGTTGCGAGTGGTCAGAACTTCCTTGTATAGCTCCCATAGCTTCTCGAACTGCTCATCAGTAGTCTCGATCTGGAAGCACAAGGCGGTCCAGCTCCGCTCCAGGAAGTTCATGTCACCCATCGTCCCGCGCTGTCCAGCCTGAGCCTGCCCCCTCTCACCGGGGCCACGCCCCTCACCGCCACCATCGCGTTGCCACCCTCCGGTTCGTCCCTGGGCAAATGCCGTGGCGGCAAGTGCAACGATGGCTACTACTACCCCGATTAGCACTAAGGTCGAAACTGTCCGTTTGCGTGCCACAATACCACTTCCTCTTCTGTCTGAGATATTCGTGTGGATGCCACCGGACCGCATGTGAAACACTCGTATCTGCCGAAGGCTCACGTCCTGCGATTTATCCGGCGTCGGATACAAAGACGAATCCGAGCAGCAGACAATTCCCTCAAATTGCGTAAGCGGTGGAAAAACGCAAGTGTCGCGGTGGCCCGGCAACTGCCTCTGGCGGTTTTTTGCTCGTCAGGTAGCCGAAACGGGACGCGAATCTGTATATCATCAGGCACAAGTCAGCCCGATGCATGTCAGGTTCGCAAAAGCCGCCCGATCTTGAGCACAGGCACACTTCATCTGCGCCCACACCCCCCGCCCTCCGCCCTCCGCCCGATGCCCGATGCCCGATGCCCGATGCCCGATGCCCGATGCCCGATGCCCGATGCCCGATGCCCGATGCCCGATGCGTGATGCGTGATGCGTGATGCGTGATGCGTGATGCGTGATGAGTGATGAGTGATGAGTGATGAGTGATGAGTGATGAGTGATGAGTGATGAGTGATGAGTGATGAGTGATGAGTGATGAGTGATGAGTGATGAGTGATGAGTGATGAGTGATGAGTGATGAGTGATGAGTGGAGAGTGGAGAGTGGAGAGT
>LSQX01106397.1_pt1 | contig 33511 bp, 24 predicted proteins | sample 654561 | NCBI WGS metagenome assembly LSQX01 (sample SAMN04489861, study PRJNA283612) | anaerobic digester metagenome | isolation source: 4 biogas reactors fed with cattle manure at either 37C or 55C with and... | place: Denmark: Kongens Lyngby | collected 2014 | reverse complement strand
GGCTTTTCGATCTCAACGATTTCTAAGACGTCTTCGAGCGTTAGTGGCTCAAAATATAAACGATCAGAAGTATCGTAATCCGTAGAAACTGTCTCCGGGTTACAGTTAATCATGATCGTCTCGTAACCATCGTCGCGTAAGGCAAAGCTTGCGTGTACGCAGCAATAGTCAAACTCAATACCTTGACCAATACGGTTAGGACCACCACCTAACACAATGATTTTCTTTTTGTCGGTAGGCTGAGCCTCGCACTCATCCTCGTAGGTTGAGTACATATAAGCTGTGCTCGTTGAGAACTCGCCACCACACGTATCAACGCGCTTGTACACAGGACGAATGTTATTTTGATGACGATTCTTACGAATCTCAGCCTCGGTGGTGTCAAGTAGATAAGCTAAGCGACGGTCAGAAAAACCATTGCGCTTTAACTCACGCATTGCTGCAGGGTCAATAGCAGCTAAGGTCTTTTTCTCTAACTCTAGTTCGACATCAACAATCTCTTTAATCTGCTCTAAGAACCAAAGATCGATTTTAGTTAATTGATGAACTTCCTCTAGAGTGAATCCCTTAGCGAAAGCGTCACCAACGTACCAAATACGCTGAGGACCAGGTTCAGCTAACTCGACTTGCAATTTTTCACGGTCAATAGTCATCTGGTTAAGACCATCAACACCAACCTCTAGACCACGTAAAGCCTTTTGAAAAGACTCTTTGAAGGTGCGGCCAATCGCCATCACCTCACCCACCGACTTCATCTGAGTCGTTAGACGGTCATCAGCCTGAGGGAATTTCTCAAAGGCAAAACGAGGGATTTTAGTAACCACGTAATCAATGGTCGGCTCAAAAGAAGCTGGAGTCACGCCATCGGTGATTTCATTTTTTAACTCATCAAGGGTATAACCTACCGCTAAACGAGCAGCAATCTTAGCAATTGGGAAACCAGTCGCCTTAGATGCTAAAGCAGATGAACGAGAAACACGCGGGTTCATCTCAATCACGATCATGCGACCATTTTCAGGGTTAACGGCGAATTGCACGTTAGAACCACCGGTGTCAACACCAATCTCACGCAATACGGCCACTGAGGCATCGTGCATAATACGATACTCTTTGGCAGTCATCGTCTGCGCAGGGGCCACAGTGATTGAGTCACCAGTGTGCACACCCATTGGATCTAAGTTTTCGATAGAGCAAACAATAATGCAGTTATCAGCGGCGTCGCGAACAACCTCCATCTCGTACTCTTTCCAGCCTAGTAAAGACTCCTCAATGAGAAGCTCACTCGTTGGTGAAGCCTCTAAACCGCGTTGACAAATAGTCTCGAACTCCTCAGGGTTATAGGCAATACCACCGCCAGTGCCACCCAAGGTGAAGCTAGGACGAATTACTACTGGGAAACCAGAGGTACCAACCTCCTCAGCAATGCGACGCTGAACTTCCCAGGCCTCTTCCATGCTGTGAGCAATACCTGATTTAGCAGAGTCTAGACCGATTTTAGTCATCGCGTCTTTGAACTTCATGCGATCTTCGGCCTTATCGATAGCAGCTTCGTTAGCGCCAATTAACTCAACACCGTGCTTTTCTAAAACACCGTGACGAGCTAGGTCTAAAGCACAGTTAAGTGCCGTTTGACCACCCATAGTAGGTAATAAGGCATCGGGCTTTTCTACCTCAATAATACGCTCAACTGCACGCCACGTGATCGGCTCGATGTATGTAACATCAGCCGTTTCGGGGTCAGTCATAATCGTTGCAGGGTTGCTATTAACTAAAATGGTGCGATAGCCCTCAGCTTTTAATGCTTTACATGCTTGGGCACCCGAATAGTCAAACTCACAGGCTTGACCAATAACAATGGGACCGGCACCAATAATTAAAATACTTTTTATATCTGTACGCTTAGGCATAATTCTCTACTTTTCTGCCATTAAATTAATGAATTGATCAAATACTTTGACAGCAGCATTTGGTGCAGTCGTTGCTTCTGGATGTGCTTGCAAACCGATAGCAGGACAATCGCTTAACTCAATACCTTGTAAGCCACCATCAAATAAAGAGACAAAAGTAGGCTTAACATTGTCAGCAAGACTATCGGCATCAACTGCAAAGCTGTGATTTTGTACGGTGATCAACGCACGACCGCTCTCAAGATCCTTAATAGGGTGGTTAGCGCCATGATGACCTGACTTTAGCTTGTACGTTTTTGCGCCAGTCGCTAAAGCTAGGATTTGAAAACCTAAACCAAGCCCTAAAAGTGGGATTTTCTTATCTAATAACTGTTTGGTATTTTCGATAGCATAGTCACATGCTGCTGGATCACCAGGGCCGTTACTTAAGAAAACACCATCGGGATTTAATGCTAAGACATCAGCAACCGGAGTAGTTGCAGGTACCACAGTAATGCGACACTTTCTATCAGCTAATAAACGTAAAAAGCTACGCTTAACACCAAAATCATAAGCCACTACGTGGTATGCAGGGTCGCTTAACTCACCATAGCCGTCGTGTAACTGCCATGAGGTCTGAGTCCACTCTTGAGGTTCTTGAAGGCTCACTGCTTGGGCTAAATCTTGACCCTGAAGACCTGCGTGAGCTTTGGCTAGTTCGATTGCCTTAGCCTCGTCAGCTTCGCCTTGACCCACTAGAATGCAAGCAGACTGTGCGCCGCCATCGCGAATAATGCGAGTTAATTTGCGTGTATCGATATCACTAATAGCAACAATGCCATTGGCTTTGAGATACTCAGGTAGGGATTGCTCGGCACGGAAGTTAGAGTAGCGTACTGGACAACTACGAATCACTAAGCCTGCCGCATGCACCTGATCGGACTCAAGGTCCTCTGAGTTAATGCCACTATTGCCGATATGAGGATAAGTTAAGATGATAATTTGTTTGGAATAGCCAGGATCCGTCAAAAGCTCTTGATACCCGACCATTGATGTGTTGAAAACAATTTCCGCTGTGCTATAGCCCGCAGCACCGATTGAACGGCCTTTGAATACGGTACCATCAGCTAAAGCGAGAATTGCTGGCTCAACACCTTGTTGATAAGCGAAAATGCTACTAGAGTGCGCCATAAAATCTCATACATAAAAACTTAGATAAACCTATTTATTATATAGGAAATATCGCTACTACTTTAGGATTAGTCTAGTATTAAAGATATTTATGCAACACTCTAGCAATATAGAAACTATTAAAGTCAATGATCGTTTACCTTAGGTTAACGATCATTGCATAAAGGCATGCGCCCTACCTAAGGCATCAAACTCTAGATTTAACACCGTACTGCGAGTATATCTTTGCTGAGATGATTGAAAATCATAAACAGTCAACTGCTCTCCGGAAGCAGTTGGGCGACGACTATAAAGTGTTGGATAAGCGGTGCGACTATTAGTAAACACATATAAACGACTCTCGCCTGACTCAACCAAAATCTCACGCCAAGTACTACCGCTTGTATCGTCAATCTCTTTAGAGTTAATCTTATCGGAATCTAACCTTTCTAGAAGCCAAATCTTTTGGTGAGTTTTAGCAGCATTAGCCACATCGTTACAGGTAGCGAGCACTAATGGACGCCCCTCAACAGAAAAGTTAACCGTATGAAAATCAAGGTGACGAATTTCCATACCACTACAAACATCTTCTAGACCAGATAAAGGCAAGGGCAAATTCCTTAATGCCAAACTAGGATGCACTATAGGATCGCCTGCTAAAGGCGTCAAACTACGACGCGCGCTTTCAGAATCGGTGTATACAGGTAATCTGTCAATATTTAAATGCACCCACTCCGTAATGCGTGGCAACAAGCGATTTAAACAAGCAAGATTGCGACACTCTCTGAGCGACTTCAGATGCTTATTAATCTCGTTAGCAATAACGGTGGGACGCTCTGTATGAGCTAATAAGGTAGTGTAATAATAATTCCAAGTTAAAAGTTGACGCGCTACATCAAGGTTTTGACATAAACCGTCTGGCCACTTTGCCAACTCTCTTTCTTGAGCGCGCAAAGCCTTAGAGCCAAAACGATCAAATAAAACCACCTGATCTAGGCATGGATTAATTGCTACCTCGTACTCTGCCTGGGAAAAACCCAATAAATTATAGGCATTAGGAAATGCGCCTGCTGTTGAGGAAATCAACGACAAACAAAAACCAAGCAATAAGGTAAAACGAGAAAAAAACCCTTTCAATTAAAGCTGCCTCATGAGCGAATGGGATCAATGTTTATTAGATAATTCTTAAGAAAAAGTCATACATTTACTTACAGAGAATTACATTCTATGCATACTATACTATAATCGCTGATTCGGCAAGTAACTGCGCCGAACACTACATAACTACTGATATTTAAAAAATTTTATGCGAATTTATAAGCTAGTTATTGGTCTAAAATAGTAGTCGAAAGTTCCAGAATATTACAAGAAAACGTAAAATTCATACAAAAGTATCAATTAACTGTAATTTAATTTGAAGATCATATAATTTTATAATTACGACTTCATTTTTCATTACACTGGATTTAGGTTATTCAATGACTAATCAATTAGAAAGCTTAGCAAAACACACAACCATTGTTGCAGATACTGGTGACTTTGAGGCGATTCGCCAACACCAACCTACCGATGCAACAACCAACCCCTCTTTAATTCTCAAGGCAATTCAAGACGAGCGCTATCGTCCGCTACTTGATGAGGTAATTAAAGCAAACCCTCAAGCCGATACGGAGGGTATTTTAGATCACTTATTAGTGCTATTTGGTCAGAAAATCCTAGAGGTGGTCCCTGGACGTGTTTCTACCGAGGTTGATGCTCGCCTGTCTTTTGATACTGAGGCTACAGTTGCGCGTGCGCGACGTCTAATTGAATTTTATAAAGCTGCCGGCATTGATAAAAGTCGCATTTTAATAAAAATTGCCTCAACTTGGGAAGGCATCGAAGCCGCTAAACAATTAGAACGCGAGGGTATTCACACTAACCTCACCTTATTATTTAGCCTATCGCAGGCAGTGGCTTGTGCTCAAGCGGGTGTTACTTTAATTTCACCTTTTGTTGGTCGCATTTATGATTGGTACAAAAAACAAGCTGGTGCCGATTGGGATGAGGTCGCTAATGCCGGTCTTAATGATCCTGGCGTAAAATCAGTGACTGCAATTTTTAATTACTATAAGAAATTCGGTATCACGACTGAAATTATGGGCGCTAGTTTCCGTAATATCGGTCAAATCCAAGCCTTAAGCGGTTGCGACTTATTAACCATCAGCCCAGATTTATTACAACAATTAAGCAATAATACCGAAGCTCTAGAGCAAGTTCTTGATGCTGATAAATCAAAAGAGATGGCTATTGAGAAACTAGATTTGAATGAGGCAAGTTTCAGATTCTTATTAAATGAAGATGCCATGGCTACTGAGAAATTAGCCGAAGGTATTCGTAACTTTGTAAGTGATGCGATTAAATTAGACAAGCTAATCGAAGCAGCACGCTAAATTTATTATCAAAAAGGCTTTCTAAAGGTTTCCCAGTTCGCTGGGAAACTATCACTTACATATAGTAGATTTAGCCTTTACGCTCCATAAGGGCCCAAGCAATGGTTCCTGCATCAACGTATTCTAACTCACTACCTGCTGGTACACCGCGTGCAATACGGGTTACTTTAATGCCATGCGGTTGCAACAGTTGGCTCAAATAATGAGCCGTAGTCTCACCCTCTGTGGTGTAGTTATTCGCTAGAATCACCTCTTTAATCTGACCGCTTTTCGCTCGAGCAATTAAACGCTCTAAACCCAGGTCCTTTGCCCCAACGCCTTGAATAGGTTGCAATTTACCCATTAAGACATAGTAAAGACCATGATAACTACGAGTAGACTCGATCATATTTTGATCTACAGGGGTTTCAACAACACAAAGCACTGTATGATCTCGCATTTCATCACTACAGGTTGAACAAATCTCATCTGTAGTAAAGGAATTACAAAGTTTACAGTGCTTTAGGTTATTTAGTGCATTATCTAGGGCCGCGGCTAATCTTAGTCCACCCTTTGGATCATACTGCAATAAGTGATAAGCCATACGCCTAGCGCTACGCTCACCGACCCCTGGGAGTTGGCACAAACTGTCGACCAACTCCTCTAAAGGCTCAGAAAACTGAGCATCGGCTGTAGATGAAACTTTAGACAATGAACTATAAAAAGAATAAAAAGGTGATGTATTAAGCTAATTTAGAATGGGAACTTCATGCCAGGAGGAAGTGGCATGCCCGATGTTGCTGCGCCCATTTTCTCATCAGAGGTGGCTTGCGCTTTACGAATAGCATCATTAAAAGCAGCAGCTGTTAGATCCTCTAGCATATCCTTATCATCTTCTAGCAACGATGGATCGATGGTAACGCGTCTCACATCAAATCGGCAATTCATAGTTACTTTAACTAAACCACCACCAGCGGCACCCTCTACCTCAATCTCAGCTAAGGCTTCTTGAGCTTTTTTCACATCTTCTTGCATTTTTTGAGCCTGCTTCATAAGCCCGGCTAATTGCTTTTTCATAATCATATGACGTTTTCCTTTTGATTGAAAAATTTACCGTATTGTATCGTATCTATTCTGATGATAAAACGCGCACCGAACCCTCAACCACATTCGCCCCAAAATTTTCTTTTAAGGTTTTGATAAATGGGTCATTAGCAACGCGCTCTTCTGCTTGTTTTTGTCGATCTTTTTGCTCTTTAATTAATTGAGCTCGCGCTGTGGCATCACCCGTCTCACCACTTTCAAAATTTAACTTAATGACTCGAGAAAAATACTCTGTCAACGCTGTCGTTAAGCTTGCTTTAATAGCAAACTCATCGACATTTTTTAGAGAAATCTTAAGATAAATGGTACTGCCTTCGGTCGCCACCCATTGGCTATTGAGTAATAACTCACCCGCTAAACCAGGCAAGGCTAAACGCTTGGTCAACTCAATCCAGCTCTCTTGATTCAGCATCGATAAAGTGATTTTATCGTCAGCTTCGGTTGATTGAGGCTCCCACGCCATATCGAAGCTTGCATCTTGTAAAGGCTCATCAGATATATCACCATCAAAGTCATCGGGCAAGGCTCCATACATAATCGCCCAATCAGCATCTGACATGGATGCAAGCTCACCGTTAGTAGTATGGTTGTTGCTTGCTTGCACCACCTGATTTTGCTCTTGTGATATGACACTGGCTGCGGGGGTGGGTGTAATTTCATTAGGTAGAACCGTATCTACTACATCCACTGCGGCTATTTCGCCTGTAGTGTGTGTGGCGTCATTTTGATGGAACTCCTCTGGAGTTTCATCAGCAGGAGTTGCTATTGAAGCGGATTCAGATAGCTCTGCTTCGACGTTAGAATCCACAGGTGTGGCAGCAGTCACCGTTTCATCTGGCGGACTCACAACTGTGACCGCTTGATCTGACTCTGATTCAGTCTCTAGTGCTTGCTCAGGAAGTTTTTTTTTAGACTCTTCGTTGGTTGAACTATCGGCGCTAGGTGCCACCGAAGTTGAAGACTTTTTAGTCTCGGCTTGAATGGCTGGCGTATTAACTAAAGCCAACATGCGTAGGCAAATCATCACAAAGCCTGAATACTCATCAGGTGCTAAGGCTAATTCCTTGCGACCATGAACGGCAATGCTATAGAAAAGCTGTAGTAGATCGTGATTAGCACTTTGCACAACCTCTAAAATATCGTTGTACAAAGGATCATCGCTATCAAGCGTGCCTGCCAAACGTTGCTCCATCGCAATACGCGATAAAAGCACCGCTAAATCAGCTAAAGCGCCCTCATAGGAAAAACCACGATCGGCAATGGCATCAGCTAAAGCAACCACGGTGCTCGCATCACCTGCTAATAAGGCTTTAATTAAATTAACTAAATAGCTTTGATCGATGGTGCCAAGCATATCTTGCATGGCTTGCACGGTAATACGATTACCACTAAATGCAATGGCTTGATCCGTTAAAGATAAGGCGTCTCGCATGGAACCAGCGGCACCACGCGCGATGAGCTGTAAAGCGGCATTGTCATATTCGACCTTTTCCTCGGCTAAGAGCACTTCTAAATGCTCTACTACCGCCTCGGGTGACATCTGTTTTAGGTTGTATTGAATACAACGTGATAAAACAGTCACTGGAATCTTTTGGGGGTCGGTGGTTGCCAAAATAAACTTTAGATGCGCTGGCGGCTCTTCGAGCGTCTTTAACATGGCGTTAAAAGCGTGAGTCGTCAGCATATGCACCTCGTCAATCGTATAAATTTTAAAACGACCGCGAGAAGGTGCATAAATGGCTTGCTCTAATAAAGGTGTAATCTCATCTACACCACGTCTAGATGCTGCATCTACCTCGACATAATCTACAAAACGGCCCTGGTCGATTTCCACACAAGCAGAACACTTGCCACATGGGGTGGAAGTAATACCAGTTTCACAGTTAAGGGATTTTGCGAGGATGCGTGCTAAGGTTGTTTTACCGACTCCGCGAGTACCAGTAAATAACCACGCATGATGAATTCTTTGAGTATCGAGCGCATTTGATAATGCACGAACCACATGATCCTGGCCAACTAATTCCGAAAATGAACGAGGACGCCACTTACGGGCAAGGGCTAAATAATTCATAGGATATGTGGATATTGAAAATTAGGCGGTGAGCCTTACTCCGGCACTGAGTCGAAATGGCTGTGGCTGCTTCCTTCCGGACCTGACCAGGTTGACCATGGACCCATGCGGAGGGACCCACCGACGATTAGTATAACAAACTTATGAGATCACTTCCACAAAGCTACCTTCTTCTATTAAGAATAATGATGCTTTGGCTTTTTTCCCATCAATATCTTGCAAATAAGCACAGTATGCCTCGAGTTGTGGCAAGTACTCTCTAATCATGCGTTGCTTAAAGTCTTCGATGCTCTCACCCTCGCGTCGACGTGAGCTCTTATAGTCAACAACCTCCCAATGATCGTCGTGAGGCACGACTAAATCCATAATCAATAACTTACCGTCTACATCATATAAAGGCCATTCGTGTTGAACCTGAGGATTCATTAAGAGCGCTCTAAGCTCCTCATGCTGCAAGCACTTGATAAGCAGTTGTTGTAATCTTTTTACTGCATCGTTTAGACCCTCTTCGTTATAACCTGCGCTCATCAATTGATATCGCATCAATGAATGACCTTGATTTAAACGCTCCTCATCCCATTTCTTGAGGCGATCTAAACCCATCATTTGCAACCAACGATGAGTAACTGTACCTAGAATGGCATCGTCCTCATCAAGAAACTCCCAAGTACCCGCTTGAGTGGCTGCTTCTTTGCTGAGTTGCAACCCGATTTGTCGATGTGGCGCATAGTGCTCTTTTAATTGATCAATAGTTGCTTGCTTAAAGCGCACAAAGTCATTTGTCTGCGCTGCAACTTCTGCAACCTCAACTTGAATTGGCTCCATCTCAACTGCAACGTCCCCCGCCATGTGTTTTTGATATTCAGGTAGGGCTTGTTTAATCACCTCTGTATCGTACTCAAGGGCTTGCTCAATACAGCTGAGAAACTGTCTTTTGCTTGGTTTAACCACTTCCAAACCTTTTTTATCATCTTTTAAAGCAATGCGATAAAAAAGATGTAATCGCTGACAAGGGCGTGTGGTTGCCACATAGAATAGACGTGCCTCCTCTAAAGCTTGTCGATACTCCTCACGGCGTTTTAATAAATTGGACATCACATCTTCTGCAGCCTCATGTTGCTTAGATGGAGCGGTACTAATTAAAACCCCTGGCAATAATTCACCACCAAGCTCATATTCATAAGGCTCTAAGCTTAAAAGCATTTTAGAAACACCTGGACTCCCCTTGTCTAAACCGAAGAGAATCACCTCCTCAAACTGCAACCCCTTTGCCTTATGGATGGTCATAATTTCCACAGCAGAATCCGAGGTCAGACTTTCAGCATAGAGCTCAGAAATATGCTCTTCAAGCACATCTAAATCAGGCGTCCCATAAGGCGCTAATTTATCTAATAAGGCAAAAACAGACTCAATATCCGCTTTTTCGGAGGGTTTTGAGTAGAGCAGATGACCTCCAAGCTGTTGCCAAATCATGCTCACACGCATAGTAAAGCTTAGCCCCTGTTGCTCAGCATTCGCATTAAGCATTACCTCACAAATGTGCTTAAAACGTTTGAACTGCTCGGCGCCTAGCTTTTGCTCACACGCAATCTCATTATCCAAAGCGGTGCGAATTTGCTTCAAAACATTAGGCTCGGACTTATCGCCAAATAAACTATGTAAGCTTTGCAGGGTTAATCCACAAAGTGGTGAGCGAAACAATGACAACCAAGCCACTCTATCAAAACGATAGCTTAAGGCACGGATAATCTGCAGTAAGTCAATCACATAGGGTTGCTCGCTTAGTGGGAACATTTCCACCGCACGCACAGGAATGTTCGCTTGCAATAAACGCTCATTCAAACGACCTAAGGCAGTACGACTTTTAACGAGAATGGCGACTGGCTTTTCACGACCCTGCTGACGTTCTAAGGCTTCTTGCGCCACTTCAACCACACGCTGCTCTGCAGCCTCAAGCGCTTCATCCTTGTTGTCGATACCAGGAATCGTTTTTGCAGACCAGTAAAATGGATAATGCGTGACGGGGTCACCATCGCCAGGACCATTAAATGAAACGGAAAACTCATAAGGCACCGCACCAAATTCCATATCGTATTCACTTGGAAAGCTTTGCTGATAGACCTGATTATTCCACTCCACAATGCCTTCAACTGAGCGGAAATTCTCTCTTAAATTGAGCACTTCTAAATCAACGTGATTGATTTTTTTCTCATCAGCGACCTTAATAAATAACCCTACCTCCGCTTTTCGGAAACGATAAATGGACTGCATCGGGTCACCCACTAAAAACACCGTGCGACCGTCATTTGCCTGCCATCCCGAGGTTAATAAACCAAGCAATTTAATTTGAGCTTGGCTAGTATCTTGGAATTCGTCCACTAATAAATGCTGAATACGCGCGTCCATGGCTAACAACAAATCAGCCGGCTCATCCGCACTACCCAAGCCATTTAAGGCACTAAGAGCAACCTCCGTAAAATCCACTGCCCCATCATCAATGTAGACCTGGTGCAATTGCTCCAGAGACGCTTTTAATACGCTGGCTAAATTTTTATAAAGCTGAGCCTGATTGGCCGTTAATAACTCCTTAGGCAGGTATTTTAAGGTCGACAAAGCCTCGATAAAGTCTGGCGTAAAATTGCTATTATTTAAATAATCTAATAAACCTTTTCTATAAGTTGAACCAGCAGGTACTCCTTGGCTTTTAGTAAGACTTTTTCTGATGGTATTTTCTTTGGTTAATAATGAATCAGCCACTGCTTGCCAACGCTCTAAGTCATCTGACTCAGTTGTTAAAGGATTAATATCGACATCCTTTAAACATTCGTAAGCAGGCCATTCTTGTGCCCAAACTGCCAATAAGGGGATATAGTCAGAATTAAAACCTAAGGGTAATCGACTTGTTACTTTTTCTAAAGCGCGCTGAATCAATAGGTCCAAACTTTGGACCATAACCGCAATGGTATTGCTTGGATCACTTAAAGCATCTTGCCATTGATCGCGAATTTTCAGCATTTCGACCAAAGAGCCTTCGAGGTGCTCTAAGTCTACGTTTAGGTGATCTAAAACGGCCTGCAACTCTGGAAAGGTATCGATTTGTTGGATGGTTTTAAAGGCAGCTTCACGATATTGACGGTCACGCGATTCGGAAATCTCTAAGCTCCCACCTGTCTGTGAAGACCATGGCATGGTGCGCACTAAACCCGAACTCAGAGAGTCAAAAGTCATAATGCGTAAACGACTTGGATATTCTAATAAATGCCATTCTTTATCTGCGTTGCGCTCTAATACCTTTTGAGCTAAAAGCCAGCTACTTAATTTGTGTTCTTCAGTTGGTTCGGGCCCACGTCCAGCTATGAGCTTTTCAAGTACACGATTACGCATTTCACCAGCCGCTTTACGGGTAAAGGTAATCGCTAGAACCTGCTCGGGTTGCTCAACAATTGCTAAAAGCGAAAGGATACGGTCAGTCACCAGCTCGGTTTTACCTGAGCCTGCAGGCGCTTGTACTAAAAATGATGCATCGGGTTGTAGCGCACGTTGGCGCTCCGCCATATCAGAAGGTTGTTTAGTCATTTTGATTTTCCTCCTCATCAAGCTTTTGCCCCAAACGTAGAAAAGGCAAAACCTCACAATATCTCATATCATTTATGTTGCTATAGCAGTTGGCTGCATAACCATCGGCAATTTCTTGAGCCAAACCCAAAATGACATCCTTCCATATTTGTAGCTGCTGCTCGAAGCCAGCTGCGTCTTTAACCTCAACACCACTCTTAGCTCTACCCTTAGGTTGCAGTGACCAATCAACTGAGCCAATGCCGGCAAAACCCATGGCATTAGGCTTTAAACCCGCAAAACCCACACCGCTAATCTCACTCGTTGGGTAATCGCCATAAGCCGCATACAATGGAAGCTGCAAATCAATTGGTCTTTCTCTATACCAACTATTTTTATAATTAGGTAAGTTACCTGTTTTGTAGTCTAGGTAAACAAAGCTGTCATTGTCTAAGTAATCAATGCGGTCGACTTTGACCCTAAGCTTAATATTTGAAACCATAACCTCAGCACTTTTCTCAACCTCTTCTACCCTAAAGCTATGGTCGCGCTCTTGCTCCATACTCAGGAAATAATAGAGCTGACTTTTGGCAAAGTTTTTTTCCAACTCGAGTAAGGCCTTTGAATCAAAAAGCAGTTCGCTCTTGGCGCATTTTTCGACCACCTCACTAATCTTGGCATTGAGTGTCGCTTGGTCCATCGCTTTTAAAGTCACTTGGTCTTGTACATCACGCCAAAACTCCTCTAAGGCAGCGTGGATGAAGTTTCCTCGTTGCAAACGATCTAGCTCATATCGCGGATAAGGACAGAACTCCTCCATATGTAAACGATAGGTAGCAAAAGCCCATTGAGGATTAATAGCTTGCAGATCAATGAGGCGCGAACCGCCTTTGAGTAGCCCATCAACTTTAGGACCATAATTATCGCTAAGATACTCTAACTCGACCTCTGTTGCCGTCTCAACGCTCTGAGTAGCATCCGCCCCCTCTAAGGCTTCGTCATTTAGATCTCGCCACTGATCTTCAGCTAAGTATTGAGCCAATAAAGGCGAAGCCTTGGTCGGCATTTCACCACTAAAGGCGTGCCAACTAATGTTGATTTCAGGTGCTGTTTCTAAGAGACTACGTAGCATTAATTCTGCCCATACAAATTCGCGTTGATGGTCAGAACGCGGAGCACCCACTCGCTGGAGCGCCGTTTTTGGAATTAGAGGGTTAGGCTTAGGCACTGTTGGCAAGACATCATCTTGCATACTTAAAATCCACACTGCATCCCATTTTGCGGCTTCGGCTTCTAACATACCCAGCACATCGAGACGTGCTGTAGCTGCACGCTGTGGCTGGAACAGCTGTTGCTTGCAGAAACGTTCAAATAAATAAAAGGCCTCAGCTGCTGTCATCTTATCTAAGACAGGCGATAAAGCGGTGGCGTTTTTAAGAGCTTGCTCAAAGGCATGACAAACTTGATATTGCACAGAACTCAATTTAGGCAGTCCAGGGAATTGGAAGACAGCTAAAAAGTGTTTGAATTTTTGCAGCCATTGATTTAAGCTTAAACTACTGGCATTGGAGAAAATCTCTGTAGCAGTCTCAACCAGAGCACTAAACTCATCCGATATATCGTAGAAAAACTTTAGCACTTGATTTTTGCTATAACTAATCCGACTTTCTCTACGCAAACCACGATCGATTTTTGTGAGTTCATCAGCATAATTCGACATCAAGCCCTCTTGTGCTAATAGCAATGACTCACCCAAGACATGGGTGGCGATACGATTATTTTGTTCTAGCTTGATGAATAAACCCAACCACGCTAAAGCAGAGCGCACAATGGACCAATCGCTTAAAGCTCGGCCAATAGCTACGTTATAGAGCAAATCCGTTTTAAGACCAGACTCTTGAATTTGCTCATGCAAATAACGTCGTACAGTATCGACCTCTGTTTGCAATAAAGGGTCAATAATCGCAAAGTGACCTTGGGGATTATCATTTAGTTTTTGCTTGGCCCACGCTACTGCAGCCGCTAACTCCTGACTGCGACTATGCGCACTACGTACCTGTAGCCCTGCTACTTGGCTAGCTTCTGGCTCTAATACATAAAGCTTAGCCCCTAAGGAATGACAATGCTTTAATAAAGCCTGTTGAAAGGCGGATAACTCATTAAAACCTAATAAAACAATCTGTTCAGAAACGAGTTTTGATTTATAAGTTGGGGCAAAATCTAGGCTACCCTGCTGCTCATCCTCAGCGCTGTACTCGACAAACTCAACACATTGCTCTAATTGATTTAATAACCATTGGTCTCTTAATGGCCCGTCAATGACGTCACGATCTCTTAGTCTTTGCAGATAATGCTCACGGATATTTTTATACTCGGTGTACTCGGGCGTTTCCTCAGTGCCATCGACCTCAATAGCCCATTCAAGCTGCAAACTATGAGCATCGGCCAACACCTTAGCTAATTTTGTGAGGTTTAAAGTAATTAATTGCTGCTCTTCGAGAACTGCCTCCCAATATAATAAGGAGGCAAAATGACTAAGTTGCTTAGAAGCAGGCAGCTCACCTAAGACAAAAATCACTTGCTCATTTAGCGACTCTACGAAGTTTGACCAAGGTTGTATCTGAGCTAATTCGAACACCTTTGTGTGACTCCGATTAGCCTCAATTAAAGTCTTTTTTAATTGAATGGCCATACGGTTATTGACCGTGATCACCGTGGTACTTGCTGGATCTAAGTCCAACAGCTCTTGCCTTGAAATTCGTATTAAACTATCTAGCATGACGCCTACCCCTTACGCCTTTAAGGCTCTTTTTAAATTCTAATGACCTTAATGATTCTAAGCGATAAAAATAATTATTCAAAACTACAAGGACAAAAAGCACATAGCGAATGCCATGTGCTTTTTATGATTGATAGGAAATCAAAACCTATAGAAATAACTCTTCGGCCTGCTTTCTAAGCTCAAACTTTTGAATCTTACCTGTGGCTGTTTTAGCTAATTCACCTAAAACATAATGTTTAGGGCGTTTAAATCCAGCTAAATGCTTACGGCAATATTGATCTAACTCCTCTTCGGTAACCGCAGCGCCCTCATCCAACTCAACGAAGGCGACGGGTATCTCACCCCATTTTTCATCGCTTAAGGCCACTACGGCTACGTTAGCAACGCCAGGGTATTTATAGAGTGCGTCTTCAATTTCAATACTGGAAACGTTTTCACCGCCAGAAATAATAATATCTTTACTGCGGTCTTTAATTTGAGCATAACCGTCGGGGTGTAGCACGCCGAGGTCACCAGTGCGGAACCAACCACCCGCAAATGACTTCTCAGTTTCCTCAGGGTTTTTCAAATACCCTTTCATGACAATATTACCGCGGAACATAAGCTCACCAATGGTTTCTCCATCAGCTGGCACAACCTCCATGGTATTTGGATTCATCACGGTGAAACCAGCTACCACGGCAGAGCGCACACCTTGACGCGCTTTTTTCATTGCACGCTCCTCCATCGACAACTCGGCCCAATCGTCGTGCTCAACGCAAGAAGCCGAAGGACCATAGACCTCGGTTAAGCCATAAACATGCGTCATATTAAAGCCCATTTCTTCCATGCGCGCTAAAACAGCCTCAGGAGGCGCCGCACCAGCAATCATCGCATTAACCTCGTGCTCCACACCCTGTTTCATTTCTTCAGGGGCATTAGCTAAGGCGGCATGCACCACCGGTGCAGCGCAGTAATAGCCAACACGCTCTTGACGAATTAAATCAAAACATAACTTAGGCTCAAACTTACGTAAGCACACGTTAACGCCACCACGAGCAGCAATGGTCCAAGCAAAACACCAACCATTACAGTGGAATAAAGGTAAGGTCCATAAATACACTGGACGCTTAGGCATATCGAATTCTAAAACTTGTGATAGTGCATTAATAGCCGCACCACGGTGATGATACACCACGCCCTTAGGATTGCCTGTGGTGCCTGAAGTGTAGTTTAGGGCGATGGCATCCCACTCATCTTCGGGTAGAACCCAGTTATTAATATCTTTAGCCGATGCTAAAAAAGACTCATAATCAGTATCACCAAAGGGCTCAACATCTTTAGGGCCTAATTCATCATTAACCTGAATGATTTTTAACTCAGGCATAGCGGCTTTAATTTCAGGAATTAATGGCGCAAACTCACTGTCAACGATCAAAAACTCAGCTTCACCATGCTGTAAGCAGAACAACATACCCTCTGTCTCTAAGCGTACATTAAGTGCTAAAAGCACACCACCTGACATCGGCACACCAAAGGTTGCCTCAACCATAGCCGGGGTATTGTATAAAAGTGTTGCTACTGTGGTGCTACGCTGAGCGCCATTTTGCCTAAGGGCAGAAGCTAATTGACGACAACGGTTATAGGTCTCTGTCCAAGTCTGGCGAATCGCACCATGCACAATTGATAATTCATTGCCATAGACCTCGTGGGCACGGAGCAAAAAATCGATAGGTGTAAGTTGCTCGTAGTTTGCTGCATTTTTGCCAAGACCTGTATCAAAATCGGCCATTATGTCTCCTTTTACAAAAATTGGCTTTTATCCTTTTTTCAGTCTTGAATTTTAAACCTTTAAGATTAAAACTCAAGACTTGCATAATTTAACATTTTGTAAGTGTTTTGAGCAGCTTTTTTAGGCTCTTGGATGATGTTTTTGGTGAAGAATCTTTAATCGCTCTCGCGCCACATGTGTATAAATTTGCGTTGTTGATATATCTGCATGGCCTAATAACATCTGTACCACCCGTAGATCAGCGCCATGATTGAGTAAATGCGTGGCAAAAGCGTGCCTTAACACATGAGGTGATAGTGGCACTTGAATATCTTGTTGTTGTGCGTATTTTTTAATCAATTGCCAAAAGGCCTGGCGACTCATACCCTTTCCTAAGCGGGTAATAAAAACGGCATCATCAAGACGTCCTTTAAGTAATTCCGGTCTAGCTTCACTAATATAACGGCTTAGCCAATACATCGCCTCCTCACCTAAAGGTACGATACGGTCTTTGCCACCCTTGCCCTCAATAACGCGCACAAAACCCTCGTTTAAGGCTAAATTAAAGCTTTTAAGACTAATTAACTCAGTCACCCTTAAACCCGTGGCATATAGGGTTTCTAACATGGCCCTATCGCGAAGGCCTCCGGGGGTATTCAAATCGGGGGCGGCTAATAATAGCTCAACTTGGGCCTCACTTAAACTATTAGGAAAACGCGCCGCTTGCTTAGCTGCTTTGATATGCAAACAAGGATCCTCTTCCATATAATGGCGCTGAATGGCCCAAGCATAAAACCGCCTAAGGGTTGCTAGACGCCTATTGGCCGTGCTGGCTTTAGTTTGCAAATGCATTTGCGCCAACCACGCCTGTATATCTTCTGCTTTAACTGACATAAGCGATAGATTATGACGCTTTTCTTTTAAAAAGTTTAAAAAGGCATTCATATCTTGTCTATAAGCAGCCAAGGTGTTTTTAGATAGCCCGTCTTCTAACCATAGGGTGTCTAAAAAAGAAGTGATATGGCTTTCTTGCATCGTATTTCCAATTTCAAGTTTTTTAATTTCAGCTATACTTAAGTGTATTTTATGAACCTCAATTGAGCAATCTTACAGCACACGTCGGTACGGATTATTTATGACCATTTTATTTATTCTCTTACCCGATATTATCTTGGTCGCTCTTGGATGGTTCATGCTCAATAAGCTAAAATTCAATCGAGAGTTCTTTGCAGCCACCGAAAAGATGGTTTATTTCATCATGTTTCCAGCGCTGTTATTTCGCTCGGTGCTCTCCAGCTCGCTTAGCCTAAATACTGCAAGCACCTCTTTTCTGGCCTGTGTGTTTTTAGCCTTTAGTGGCTTGTTGTTAGCGAGTTTGGCTAAACCTGTGTTAAAAATCATAAAAATCAGTGATCGGGCCGCAAATTCCACACAACAATGTGTTTATCGCTTTAGTACTTATCTTGCTTTATCCATCGGCCCATCAGTAGGTGGCACCGAGGGTTTGGCGGTAATGGCTGTATTTATTGGCTTTACCGTACCCTTAGTTAATATATTAGCGGTAAGGGCTTTGGCTGCTGAGCAAGGTGGGAATATTTTGAAGTCGATAATTAGCAACCCCCTAGTTCTTGCCACGGTATCTGCCGTTGTCTTAAACCTACTTGGCTTTAAATTACCCGAGGTCGCAGATAATACGCTATTAAAACTAGGTCAAGCCTCTATCCCGCTGGGTCTAATTTGTATTGGCGCTGCCTTAAAGCTTAGAGAAGGCACCGAAAATGCGCCTTTAGTGGCGTGGATGACAGTTTCACGTTTAGTAATGATGCCTATTTTTGCCCTAATTATTTCATTAATTATGGGCTTTAGCACCTTGCAGACACAGATGTTCATTATCTTTGCAGCCATTCCTACCGCGCCAGCGGCTTATGTATTAGCGGTACGTATGGGGGGTGATGCCCGTTTAGTGGCTAACATTATTTCGGTACAAACCCTTAGCTGTTTACTAAGCTTACCGATTTGGCTTTATGTGATAGTCAATACGAACCTCTTACAAACACTTACTCGTTATTTTTAAGCAATTAGTTAAGATCAATAGCTTATAATTCATCTACTTAACATATATATCGCGTAATCAAGCAAAATTTAAATGAATCAAGAATTGAGTCAATATCGCCTCTTTTTAAAAGATGAAGAGGCAAGCAATACTTTTGCTCAACAACTAGCCAAAGCAATTTTCCCTGATTTATCAAGCACTTGCGAACCCGATCTCAGTCAGTTCACAGGTGCTCGTATCTATTTGCATGGTGATTTAGGTGCTGGTAAAACTACTTTTGCTCGTGCTTTTCTAAGAGCTTTAGGTGTAACAGGTAGGATAAAAAGTCCCACATATACCCTACTTGAAAGCTATAATGTTTCTAGATTATACTTATATCACTTTGATTTTTATAGGTTTAATGACTCCGACGAATGGCAAGAGGCCGGTTTTGAGGAGCAACTTCTTGACCAAGCAATTGTCTTGGTTGAGTGGTCAGAAAAAGCAAATGAACAACTTCCGCCGCCTGATTTAAGACTGCATTTAACTTATCAAGACGAGGGAAGAGAGGCTGTATTATCAGCAATTTCAGACAAAGGGAAACAATGGCTAAACAATCTAAACTCACAGACAAAGGCGTAGAACGTCGCCGCGCTTTGGGCTTTGCGGGTAGCATTTTTACCCTAAGTGTTGTCCCTAAATGGGCCCACGCTGCCGAAGCTAAGGTATTAGCAGTCCGTACCTGGCCTGCTGACGAATACACGCGCGTAACGCTTGAATTAAGCGCGCCACTTAATGCCGAGCATTTTATGCTTGATAACCCAAGCCGTTTAGTGGTGGATTTACAAGGCATTAGCCTAAACCAAACGCTAAACTCTTTGGTTTCTCAAATTAAACCTAATGATCCATATATTCGCTCTATCCGCGTTGCGCAAAACCGTGCTGATGTGGTGCGTCTGGTGATGGATTTAAAGCAAACCATTGCGCCCCAAGTCTTTACCTTGAAGCCTATTGGTGATTATCAATACCGTCTGGTATTAGACCTTTATCCTAAGGTGGCGCATGACCCGCTCATGGCGTTAATCGACTCTTCAGCTGGCGACGACCCTTTGGCTGGCATTATCGACCAGCTAGGTGGTAGCCGTCCGACCACTAATGCACCTACAGTAGCTGGTCAAGTCGCTCCTACGCCACCACCGACAGGACTGGCTCCACAACGTGGTAGAGGATCAAGACGTCCTGTTTTAATTGCCATTGATCCAGGCCATGGCGGCGAGGATCCAGGCGCTATTGGTCCTCGTGGCACACGTGAAAAGGATGTGGTCTTAGCCATTGGTAAGCAACTACGCGATCTAGTCAATGCTCAGCCTAATATGCGTGCTTATATGACGCGTGATGCTGACTTCTTTGTACCGTTACAAGTGAGAGTGCAAAAAGCACGTCGTGTTAAAGCCGATATCTTTGTATCTATCCACGCCGATGCCTTTACTAACCCCAATGCCAAAGGAACTACTGTTTTTACTCTTTCTAATAAGGGTGCCAGTAGCGCTGCCGCCAAATGGTTAGCTAATCGCGAGAACCAAGCCGATATGATCGGCGGTGTAGATTTTGGTGCTCACGACAGAAATACTGCAAGCGTGCTGTTAGATATGTCGACCTCTAGACAGATTCAGGACTCCTTACAAATTGGCCACCGTGTCTTGAGCTCTTTAGGTAAGGTTAATGGTGTTCACAGTCGTCGCGTTGAGCAAGCTGGCTTTGCCGTATTACGCTCACCTGATACCCCATCAATTTTAGTGGAAACTGCTTTTATTTCTAATCCACGAGAGGAGCAATTCCTACGTTCTAAAAGTAACCAACGCGCATTAGCTCAAGGTATTTTAAGTGGTTTAAAAGATTATTTAGCGACCAATCCACCATTAGCTAGTCGCTAAATTATTGATGTAAATTTAATAAAATGAATTTGAAAACCGCTTGATTAATATCGAGCGGTTTTTTAATATGTACGGCATGAATCAAAGAAAAGAAATCCGCCCCCTTCCCGAGCAATTAATTAATCAAATCGCCGCTGGCGAGGTAATTGAGCGTCCGGCTTCTGTGCTCAAAGAGGTACTAGAAAATGCCATTGATGCTGGTAGTACCCAAATCGAGGTGCGCCTTGAGGGTGGCGGTATTCGCCGTATCTGCGTGATCGACGATGGTAGTGGTATTCCTCAAAATGAACTGCCCTTGGCCATTACGCAACACGCCACCAGTAAGATTCGCTCCCTCGAGGAATTGGAGTCTGTGGATTCAATGGGTTTTAGGGGTGAGGCCTTAGCTTCTATCGCCTCGGTTAGTCGTATGACTATTACCTCTCGCAGCGCCGATCAAGAGCATGCGTTTAGTATTTGCGGCACCACTAAGGAAATCACACCAGCAGCGGGTGGTGTGGGCACTACGGTTGATGTTAAGCAGTTATTTGAGCATATACCTGCACGTCGTAAATTCCTTAAAACAGAGGGAACTGAGTTTGGTCACGCAGTTGACGCGCTTGAGCGTATTGCCATGGCTAATCCTCAGGTCAGTTTCAGAATCTTCCACAATCAAAGACCTTATAAGCAATGGCTTGCCACAGATGCATTTCAACGTGTGCGTGATGTGATTGGTGAGGAGTTTATTGAGCATGGCCTAGAGGTGCAAATGGACCATGGTCTGGCGCGCGTACACGGTATGATTATTCATCCAACCGCGGCCAGAGCGCGTGCTGATAAACAATATCTTTTCGTCAATGGTCGCTTTGTACGTGACCGGACCGTCAGTCATGCCATTCGCCAGGCGTATAGTGATGTGTTGCATGGTGATCGCCAACCTGCCTATGTGCTTTTCCTAGAAATCTCACCCGAGCTGGTAGATGTCAATGTGCATCCAGCTAAAAGTGAGGTGCGTTTTAGGGAATCAGGTGCTGTCCACCGTTTATTTACTCAAGCTTTGGGCGCAACCCTATCAAATACTGGTGGTCAAAACCAGAGTGATGCCGATGCGGTAATGAGCTCTCTAGGTCGTGCGGGTGATGGCACAGTGGCAACTCAACAGGGGCTCGCGGCTCAAGCTGCACTCAATCCACAACCACACTTAATGTCTCAAGGCACAGTACCATCTGGAACCTATCCTAAATACACAGCTCCAGGCTATAGCCAAGACTCACTTAATCTACCTCCAACAGGCGATTGGCGTTCGGCTTATGCGCCTATTAATCAAGAAGGTGCAAATGTTGGTACAGCCAGTCCTACTATGGCAGCTGCGGCTACTACACAAACTGCAACTGTTCAGAGCCAAGACCCAACTGCAACTGAGACCGATGATTTCCCATTAGGCATGGCCATTGGTCAATTACATGGTATTTATATTTTGGCGCAAAATCGCTCCGGTATGGTCTTAGTGGATATGCACGCCGCCCACGAGCGCGTCGTTTATGAGCAATTAAAGCATTTACACGATGCAGACGATATTGTGATTCAAGAGTTCTTAGTACCTTATTTAATATCATGCTCTGAAACCGATGTGGCCGTTGTGGAGTCGGAACAAGAGCTTTTACGTGAATTAGGTTTACATCTCAGTGCGAGCGGTCCAAAAAGTATCACAGTACGAGCCGTTCCAGCGCTTTTGGCACGTGGCGATATTGAGAGTTTAGTACTTGGCGTTTTAAAAGACATTCACGATATTGGTAGCTCAGAGCGTCTTGCTTTACAACGCAATGAAATTCTTGCCACCATGGCGTGTCATGGTGCAGTGCGTGCAAATAAATTTCTTTCCATTACTGAAATGAATGCGCTTTTACGAGCGATGGAAGCCACTGATAAAGCCGATAACTGCAACCATGGTCGTCCAACGTGGTTCCAATGGTCCATGCGTGATTTGGATAAACTCTTTATGCGTGGCGAGTAACTAATAACATGAACAAAAAAATTCTCTGTATCGCCGGCCCTACTGCTGCCGGCAAATCCGCTTCGGTCTTGGCACTTGCTGAAATCACCCCCATTGAGATTATTTCAATGGACTCAGCCACCATTTATAAGGGTATGGATATTGGTACCGCTAAAGCCAGTGCCACTGAGCAAGCCTTGGTACCACACCATTTACTCGATATACGCGACCCCGCTGAAAGTTATAGTGCAGCTGATTTTGTAAGCGATACCCTAAAACTCATTCCTGAAATCCAAGCACGCGGTCGTCGCCCTGTTATCGAAGGTGGCACCATGATGTATTACAAGGCTTTACGTGAAGGAATGCACGATCTACCTAAGGCCGATGCCACGCTACGAGAACAAATTGAGGCTGAGGCCGCTGCCTTAGGGTGGCCTGCCTTACACGAAAAATTAGCTAAACTAGACCCTATTACCGCCGAACGGTTGGCCCCTAATGATAGTCAACGTATTTCTCGTGCCCTAGAAATTATCGAACTCAGTGGCCAAGCCATGTCAACTCTGTTGGCTCAGAAAAAAGAACCTGATCATAATTATGACTTTGTGACCATTAGCTTAGAGCCAGTGGACCGCAGTTTACTGCATAAACAAATTGCAAAACGCTTTATGCAAATGATGGAGATGGGTTTTTTAGATGAGGTAAAACGACTCTATGAGCGTGAGGATTTACACCCTGAGCTACCGTCTATTCGTTGTGTAGGCTATAGGCAATTATGGGATCATCTAGCTAATAATTGCAGCTATGAAGAAGCCATTGAGCGCGGTATAGCAGCTACCAGACAATTGGCTAAACGCCAGATCACGTGGTTACGCAGTCAACCTGAACGAATTCAAATTGACTGCTTTTCTGAAAATGTACCGAGACAAGTATTAGACACTAGTCGTCAGTTAGGTTTGATTGACTAATAGTTTATATCTAAACTACTCATTAACCACAACGCGAGGACCATCGCCCTGCTCTACAATCTCACCGAGGTGGTAAACAGTCTCACCTGCCTCGCTTAGCTGGGCTTTGATTGCATCAGCTTGATCAGCCGAGACCACCATAACCATACCTAGACCACAGTTAAAGACACGATACATCTCTTGAGTATCAACATTACCCTGCTCTTGTAACCATTGGAATAAAGGTGGCAACTGCCATTCGCCCTTTTGTAAATGAGCAGCTAAACCCTCAGGCACAATACGTGGAATATTTTCTAATAAACCACCCCCAGTAACGTGTACTAAACCTTTGATTGACTCACCAAACTGCTCAATAGCAGCCAATACTGGTTTAACGTACAAGCGCGTTGGCGCCATAATCGCTTCACCAAAGGTAGTGCCATTAAATGGATCCGTCGGCTTAATGCCTGCACGGTCAATGATCTTACGAATTAAAGAATAACCATTAGAGTGTGGACCACTTGAAGCTAAGGCAATAACCACGTCACCTGCAGCGATGGTTGAACCGTTAATAATTTTAGACTTTTCAACTGCACCAACAGCAAAACCTGCTAAATCGTATTCGCCCTCAGGATACATACCTGGCATTTCGGCGGTTTCACCACCAATTAAGGCACAACCAGAAAGCTCACAGCCTTTGGCAATACCACCAACTACTGCTGCGGCTTTATCAACTGACAACACACCACAAGCAAAGTAATCAAGGAAAAATAAAGGCTCAGCACCCTGTACTAAGATATCATTAACACTCATCGCTACTAAATCGATACCAACGGTGTCATGCTTATCCCAGTCAAAGGCCAAGCGTAATTTAGTACCTACGCCATCTGTACCAGCCACTAACACAGGCTCTTGATAGCGCTTAGGCACCTCGAATAATGCACCAAAACCGCCTAAACCTGTCAAAACGCCTTCACGCATGGTTTTAGCTGCTAAGGGCTTAATGCGATCAACTAAAGCCTCACCAGCATCGATATCCACACCGGCGTCGCGGTAACTTAAAGGGGAGTTTTGCTTATTTGTCATGAGAAATATACCCAAATATGTAAGAATAATGATTATTGTTAGAAAAAAGTGCAGTCTGCTGCGCAATAAGTAGATTTTCCTATTTTACGATAAATTATCAATCAGCTGTGCCTGACTGATAACAATGAATTTTGAATGATTGAGCAATTGCCTTTGGCCTTGTTACCAAGCCAAGATTTTAGTTTTGATAATTTTGTCCCTGGCGAGAATTGGGAAGCTCTCAGCCAGTTGATGGACTGCTCCACGGGCAAGATGTTTTATCTTTTTGGCGAAGCTGGTAGTGGCAAAACCCATATTTTAAAAGCCCTAGCGGCTGAACGGCCTGCGACCGTCTACTTTTCAGCAGTAGATTTCCCAACGACGCTAGGGGATTGCCTTGCATCTAAACCACAAGTCATTGCTGTAGATGATGTTCAAGCTCTGAGTGATGAGCAACAAATGACCTTATTTGATCTGGTCAATTATACTCATCGACACAAAAACAACCCTGATGCGGTTACGCTAGTGGCTGCGGGCGATCAATCACCACTTAATATGCCTATTCGCGAGGACTTACGCAATCGACTCGGTTGGGGCCTAGCGTATAAATTGCACTCTCTCAAAGATGAAGACATTTTACTAGCCATTGAGCAACGTGCCTTTGAAAAGGACCTAAAAATAAATAAAGAAGCTACAGACTGGCTTTTAAAAAACACCGAACGTAATATTCGTTCACTATTTGCTTGGCTCGATGCCTTGGATCTTTACTCCATCGCAAAACGTCGCCAAGTCACCTTACAGTTAATCAAAGATTTTATTAAAGAAGCTGAATTTAACAATAATTTATGACAACAATGAGCACAAAAACACTCGCCCTTTTCGATTTAGATCACACCCTTTTACCCATTGATAGCGATTATGAGTGGGTCCAATGGTTAAGTCGCAATAATCTCGCAGGCGATCCAGCCGAGGTTGAGCGCAGAAACCAAGAAATTATGGACAAATATAACGCGGGTCAATTGACGATTGAGGAATCAGCAGCTTTTGTACTAAGCTTTTTAGCCATGCACAATTCTTTTGACCTAGCTAAATACCATGAGCGTTTTATGGCCGATATGATTCGTCCAAACCTTAATGATGCAGCATTCCAATTAGTTGATAAGCATTTATCTAATGGTGATTTATGCTGCTTAGTATCTGCAACCAATACCTTTGTAATCCAACCAATTGGTCGAGCCTTTGGTTTTGAGCATATTATCGGTACTGACCCTGAGTATATTAACGGTCGTTATACTGGTAAGTTTGTGGGTGTCGCTTCTTACCAAGAGGGTAAAGTTACTCGTGTGGAGCAGTGGTTAGCTCAGCTAAACTCCAGTCTCGATGATTTTGAAAAAGTTTATTTTTATAGTGACTCTATGAATGACTTACCTTTATTAGAGAAAGCCACTCATCCAATAGCAACCAATCCAAGTCCTGCTTTACGTGAAGTAGCAGCGCAAAAAAATTGGAAAATTATTGATTTATTTGAGCAATAAGCAAACTTTATGGGCAACGACAGCAAACCATCCATCAGCAAATTTGTTAAAAAGTTTTTTAAATCATTTGATGACGGGAACCAAGCCAAAAAAGACTCTGCTCGACAGCCAGCTGCCGAGTCAAAAAACTCGCCAAGAGCTATCACTTATGGCGTTGATGAGCATCAAATTCAAAAACGCTTTATTTCACGTAACGCCATTAAGGTCTGCCAAGTTTTACAAGAGGCGGGCTACGAGGCCTATATCGTTGGTGGCGCAGTACGTGATCTGATTTTAGGGTTACAGCCCAAAGATTTTGATGTGGCCACCAATGCCACACCAGAAGAAGTTAAGCCCCTCTTCCGTCGTGCCCTAATCATTGGGCGACGTTTTAAATTAGTGCATTGTGTTTTTGGTCGCGAAATTATTGAAGTCTCAACCTTTAGGGCCGCATCCAAGAAAAAACAAATCACCGACGAGTTTGGTCGTGTGTTAAGTGATAACGTCTACGGCAATATTGCTCAAGATGCTGAACGTCGTGATTTTACTATTAATGCACTGTATTACGATCCAATCCGCCAAGAGGTAATTGATTATCACAATGGCCTCAGAGATATTCTTAATCGTGAAGTACATATCATTGGTGATGCCGTTGAGCGTTATCGTGAAGACCCAGTACGTATGCTTAGAGCCTTGCGTTTCCAAGCTAAGCTTAATGGCAAAATTGAAAAACACACCGCTGCTCCTATTAAGGAGATGGCTAGTTTACTAACTAATGTTCCTGAGTCACGTCTGGCGGATGAATCCTTAAAGTTATTGACTTGTGGTAATACTGAGCTTTGCCTACAAATCATTCAAGAGCATCAAATTGATAGAGGTATTTTGCCTTTACTCGATTTAATTCAAGATCAGGTTGAAGATAGTAAATTTCTGCAAATCGCGCTTGAACGTACCGATTACCGCATTCGTACCAATAAAACCGTTAGCCCAAGCTTCTTATATGCCTCCGCACTATGGCCATTAGTTAATAAGCGCTGGCATGAGTATCAGACACAATACAATGAGCCGGTGGTTCCTGCCTTAGTACAAGCTGCTCATGATGTATTAGAACGATATGCTCGTCTATTAACAGTACAACGTCGCCAAAGTAGCGATATGCGTGAGATTTGGTTTATGCAACCACGCTTTGAAAGACGCTCTTTACGTGCCATTCATCGGATGTTTGAACAACATCGTTTTAGAGCTGCGGTTGATTTTCTACAAATTCGTGCTGCTGCGGGTGAATTTGATAGTGTCGATGCTCAGTGGTGGATGGATCTTGCTGACGCTAACGACGAAGATCGCAAAGAAATGCTTTCAGAACTGCAGCAACACAACCGTGGTGGTAGAGCCGATGAGGGTGCTAGCAAAAGCAAACGCCGCCGTCGTCGTTCACGCCGTCGCACAAGTCGCAGCCGCAGAAGTAGCGATACGACATCGACTAAAGCGCCTCAAAAAGCCACTGCTAAACAAGCGGTAGCTAAAAAACGTAAAACGCCTGGTAGCGATAATGACTAATGACAAAAGCTATAGCGCCTATATTGCCTTAGGTGCAAATCTTAATTCCCCAGCGACCACACTAGAAGAGGCTTTTAATGTTCTTGCTGAGTGTGATGGTATTGATTTGATTAAACGCTCATCTCTTTATACTAGTCCGCCACTAGATGCTGATGGTCCTGACTACATCAATGCTGTTGCCGAGATTCGCACCACGCTCGAACCCTTGGCACTTTTACATAGCTTACAGGCAATTGAAAATGCTTTTGGTCGCGAGCGAGCCTATAGAAATGCGCCACGCACATTAGATCTCGATCTTTTGTTGTATGAGGACTTTAGCTCTAACACAGAGGAGTTGACTGTACCTCATCCTCGTCTGCACTTACGAAGCTTTGTTTTAATGCCGTTGATTGAAATAGCTGGCGATATTTCACTAAAACAAGGCAATGCAGAACAGCTTTTAAAAGAGGCCCTAGATTCTGGGCAAATCATTCAAAAAATATAAATAGCTTTTAGACACTAAAAAGGGTTAAGAAATTTATCTTAACCCCTTTATGCTTTTAGTAAATTAGATCGTTAAATCAAGCATATTAAGCTTTTAACTCTTCGATCTTGGCTTTCCAGATCTTTGGTGCGGTTTCATGAACCGACACACCTGTTGCATCAACAGCAACAGTTACTGGCATATCCTTAACTTCAAACTCATAAATCGCTTCCATACCTAAGTCTTCAAAAGCAACAACCTTAGAGCTACGGATAGCCTTAGATACAAGATAAGCAGCACCACCTACCGCCATTAGATAAGCAGATTTGTGCTTTTTAATTGCATCGATAGCCACAGGACCACGTTCAGCCTTACCGATCATTGAGATTAAGCCTTGCTCTAACATCATCTCAGTAAAGTTATCCATGCGAGTTGCTGTGGTAGGACCCGCAGGACCCACTGCCTCATCGCGAACTGGGTCAACTGGACCAACGTAGTAAATCACGCGGTTTTTGAAATCGACTGGTAATTCCTCACCTGCAGCTAACATCTGCTGAATACGCTTATGTGCTGCATCACGACCTGTGAGCATCTTACCTGATAATAATAAGGTCTCACCTGGTTTCCAGCTAGCTACTTCCTCAGGCGTTAGCGTATCTAAGTTAACCGCTTTTGACTTGTTATAGTCAGGTGCCCACTCAACATCAGGCCAGGTATCTAAAGAAGGTACAGGCATTTCTGCAACACCGCTGCCATCTAATTCAAAGTGTACGTGACGCGTTGCGGCACAGTTAGGAATCATCGCAATCGGCTTAGAGGCTGCGTGAGTTGGGAAGGTATTGATTTTCACATCTAATACCGTCGTTAAACCACCTAGGCCTTGAGCGCCGATACCAAGAGCGTTTACTTTTTCGTATAACTCAATACGCATTTCCTCAACTTTGTTTTGAGGGCCTCGCTCTAATAGCTCGTACATATCGATATCTTCCATTAGGGCTTGCTTAGCCATGAGCATCGCTTTTTCAGCGGTACCACCTACGCCGATACCTAACATACCTGGAGGACACCAGCCCGCACCCATGGTTGGTACGGTTTTAAGAACCCACTCAACAATATCATCACCTGGGTTTAACATCGCAAATTTAGTTTTGTTTTCAGAACCACCACCCTTGGCCGCAACCTGAACCTCTACCTTATCGCCTGGCACTAGCTCAACAGAAAGAATACAAGGTGTGTTATCGCGCGTGTTTTTACGCTCAAAAATCGCATCATCTAGTACCGAAGCGCGTAATTTGTTGTCTGGGTTTAAGTAACCCTGACGCACACCCTCGTCACAGGCATCTTGAAGGCTACCGCTAAGCTCAAACTTAACATCTGTACCTACTTTTAAAAAGACATTAACAATACCCGTGTCTTGACAGATTGGACGATGACCCTCGGCAGAAAGCTTTGAGTTAGTCAGAATTTGCGCGATCGCGTCTTTAGCCGCTGGGCTCTCTTCGATTTCATAAGCGCGTGCTAGGTGCTCAATATAATCAGCTGGATGATAATAACTGATGAACTGCACCGCATCAGCAATTGACTGAACTAAATCAGCTTCTTTAATGATAGTGGACATAGATATAACCTTTAAGATTAAAACAATATTCAAACAATAAGACTAAGCAATCATACTTAGCCTTTGGTTGCTATTCTAAGAAAAACTAACGACCCTTCCAAACTGGATCACGTTTTTCTGCAAAAGCGGTAGCGCCCTCTTTGGCGTCTTCAGAGCTAAAGATATGCTGCATGCGTGGCTGCTGCAGAGCAAACATATCTTGATTGCTCCAAGTCCGAGCCTCGTTAACCACCTGCTTAATAACTTGTAAAGCTAAAGGACCATTGGCAGCAATCTTATCGGCCATTGCTAATGCGGCCTCTAGGGCTTGACCAGGCTCAACAACTTGATTAATTAAGCCTAAATCATAAGCACGTTGTGACGTTAGCATATCACCTGTCAGCAAAATCTCCATAGCAATTGGATAAGGCACACGATGCGGGAAGCGTAACATACCACCCGAACCCGGCACTAATCCGCGCTTCGCCTCTGGTAAACCAAATTTTGCTGTACTGGTTGCAATAATTAAATCACAAGCCAAACATAATTCAAAACCGCCCGCTAAAGCATAACCTTCAACTGCAGCAATTAACGGCTTTTTAGGTAAGGCCTCACACAGACCACCTAAACCACGGCCTGGCACCACGGCACGACGCTGAGTCTTGGCAAACTCCTTTAAGTCCATGCCAGCACAGAAATGATCCCCTTGACCACGTAGGATACCTAATGAGAGCTCATCATTATTTTCTAGCTCATCAATAGCATCGGCTAAAGCAAATGAGGTTTCGTAGGTTAAGGCATTGCGTGATTGTGGACGATTAATCGTAATTATAAGGACACGCCCTCTTTTCTCGGTTAAGACCAAGGCTTCTGACATTTTTATCTCCTCTTGTGTTTTTATTGTTACATAAATTCTTCAGTTCATGATTTTACTGCTAATTTTAGCCTACTAGCTTAAACCACTGTAGCAAGCAACAAATTGCAAATGATTCTCTTTTGCAGATAGGAAAATATGCTATTTGCGCCTATTCCATGTTTTATAAGCTCAAATATCTTAAAATTGTGGGTTAATTAAATTTTTGGTAAATGTCTTAGCATGCTTAGCTTTCAGCAAATTATTCTTACATTAGAAAATTATTGGGGTGCTCAGGGATGCACCCTCCTTCAGCCCTACGATATGGAGGTAGGTGCAGGTACTTCACACACCGCCACTTTTTTAAGAGCCATTGGCCCTGAGCCTTGGTATGCGGCTTATGTGCAACCATCTCGTCGCCCTAATGATGGTCGCTACGGTGAGAACCCTAACCGTCTTCAGCATTATTATCAATATCAGGTGGCCTTAAAGCCTGCTCCAAGTAATATTATTGACCTTTATTTGGATTCTTTAAGAGCCTTAGGGATTAATCCCGAAGAGCATGATATTCGCTTTGTCGAAGATGACTGGGAAAACCCAACACTTGGTGCTTGGGGTTTAGGCTGGGAGGTTTGGCTAAACGGTATGGAAGTCACTCAGTTTACTTACTTCCAGCAAGTTGGTGGCTTAGACTGTTCAGCTACTACGGGTGAAATCACCTACGGTATTGAGCGCTTAGCCATGTACCTACAAAACGTAGAAAGTGTCTACGACTTAGTGTGGACCACCGACTTACAGGGTAATAATGTGTATTACCGCGACGTATTCCACCAAAACGAGGTTGAGCAATCTAAGTACAACTTTGAAATTGCCGATGTCGAGGTGCTATTCCGTCACTTTAATGATCATGAGAAAAACGCCCAGCATTTAGTTGAGCTTTCTCTAGCCCTTCCGGCTTATGAGCAAGTATTAAAAGCAGCTCATATTTTCAACCTATTAGATGCGCGCGGCGCTATTAGTGTGACCGAGCGTGCTACCTATATTGCACGTATTCGTAACCTATCGCGTGGCGTGGCCCAATGTTATTACGATTCAAGAGAGCAATTAGGCTTCCCTATGCTTAAGCAAACTGCTAATAAGGAGGCAAAATAAAATGACTAACAAAGCATTATTAATCGAGCTCCTAACTGAGGAGTTACCTCCAAAAGCTTTACAGCGCTTAGGCGATGCTTTTGCCCAATCCATCGAAAATGATCTTAAAAAACTATCCCTCTTAGTTGAGGGCTATCAGTGTCGCCACTTTGCGACACCAAGACGCTTAGCCATTCTGATCGACAAAGTTTTAGAGCAAGCACCTGAGCAAGATTATGTTGAAAAGCTCATGCCAGTCAAGGTGGGTTTAGATGCTGATGGCAATGCTACCCCTGCCTTAACTAAGCGCTTAGAGGCTAGAGGTTTAAGTCACTTAACGGTTGCAGACCTCAGTCAAGAGCCTGATGGCAAACAAGATTTCTTATTTGCTCGTGGTAAAGCGCCAGGCGCTATCCTAAAAAATCGTATCCAAGAAATTGTTGAACACTGTATTACGTCCTTACCTATTCCTAAGGTAATGCGCTATCAGCTTAGCGATCGCAGCACCACCGTACGCTTTGTGCGTCCTGCGCACCGTTTAGTCGTTCTACATGGTGATGAGGTGCTACCAGCCCAAGCACTCGGCCTCAATTCAGACCGCGTGACCGAGGGGCACCGCTTTATGGGCAAGGCAACCATTTCCTTAGCTAATGCCGAGGAATATGAGGATCGTTTAGCCACAGAGGGCATGGTCATTGCTGAGTACCAAAAACGCAAAGACATGATCGAGCAAGAGCTACTAAAAACAGCTGAGTCTTTAAACACCACAATTGGTGATGACCCAGAGGTGGGATCCCTACTTGATGAGGTTAACGCCTTAGTTGAGCACCCTAGCGTATACGTAGGTCAATTTGACCGCGAGTTCTTAGAGGTACCACAAGAGTGCTTAATCCTAACCATGCGCTTAAATCAAAAGTATTTCCCGCTATTTGATAAGGCTACTGGCAAACTAGATAACCGTTTCCTCATCGTAAGTAATATGCATTTAGCTGACCCTAGAAATATTATTGAGGGTAATGAGCGTGTGGTTCGCCCACGTTTAGCAGATGCGCAATTCTTCTTTGACACCGATAAGAAAACCCCTCAAAGCGAACGTGTTGAGCAATTAGCTAATGTGGTTTATCACAACCGTTTAGGCTCACAACTACAACGTACTGAGCGTGTACAACGTTTAGCTGCAGCGATAGCTAAGCAATTAGGCGTTGATGGTGCCCAAGCTGAGCGCGCTGCTTATTTAGCCAAAGCTGACCTTACCTCCTTAATGGTGGGTGAATTCCCAGAGCTTCAGGGTGTAATGGCAGCCTATTATGCTGCTAATGAAAAAGACAATGATGAGGTTTGCGAAGCATTAGCACACCAATATGATGTGCGCATTAACCTAGATCACGATAAAAAAGGCTTAACCGCTTTAATTCTATTTGTGGCCGAGCGTATCGAAACGCTTATGGGTATTTGGGGCATTGGCTCAATCCCAACTGGTGAGCGTGACCCTTATGGCTTACGTCGCGCTGCGCTAGGCATTATTAGTGCCTATGAGTGGCTAAAACAAGCCAAACTTGAGGGTGTTTCTGGTGCGCAATTAGACCTGCCTGCTCTATTAAATGAGTCAGCAGGATTATTTGATGCCAAGAGCGAAATTAACCCTAACACCGCCCAAGAGGTTTATGAGTTTATCTTAGAACGCTACCGCAACCAATTACAAAATGCTCACAGTAAGGGC
>LSQX01125515.1_pt1 | contig 33515 bp, 29 predicted proteins | sample 654561 | NCBI WGS metagenome assembly LSQX01 (sample SAMN04489861, study PRJNA283612) | anaerobic digester metagenome | isolation source: 4 biogas reactors fed with cattle manure at either 37C or 55C with and... | place: Denmark: Kongens Lyngby | collected 2014 | reverse complement strand
TGGCGGCAAGCCCGACGGCGTCGCCGGGCTCCCGGAGGCTCGCCATCGCGAAGACCGGGAGCCCGGAGTCGGCGACCGCCCGCGCGTAGCGCTCTTCGGCAAGCCCGGAGATATCGTTCACCGCGTGGACATCGTGGCGGAGAGCGACATCGAGCACCTCCGGGTGCCGGGTGTCCACCGAGAGGGTGATCCCGGTCCCGTCGAGTTCCGAGAGAGCCGCGTCCACCCGCGCCGCCTCCTCGGCGACGGTGATGGGAGAAGAGCCGGGGGCGGTGCTCCGCGCCCCGAGATCGATCATATCGGCGCCCGCCGCCGTCATGGCGAGGGCGCGGTCGTAGATCTCTTTTGCCGGGATATAGGAGCCCCGGTAGAACGACTCGGGGCTGCAGTTGATGACGCCCATCAGGCGAACCGGGGCGCCGCCGCCGATCCGGAGACGGTTTACCATACCGTGGTGTTGTCGCATGTCCTCATCTTGGCCGCCATGAAGGTATTCTCCATCAGCGTCGCGATGGTCATGGGGCCGACGCCTCCGGGAACCGGGGTTATCGCTCCCGCCCGGTCTTTCACCGCCTCGAAATCGACGTCGCCACAGAGCTTGCCCTGCTCGTCCTGGTTGATGCCGACGTCGATGACCGTCGCGCCCTCCTTCACCATATCCGGCCCGACAAACTTCGCTTTTCCGACGGCGCTGACCAGGATGTCGGCCGCTCGCATCTCCGCTGCGAGGTTCTCGGTCTTTGAGTGGCATATGGTGACGGTCGCGTCGGCGTTCAGGAGCAGGGCGGCCATCGGCCGACCGACGTCGATGCTCCGGCCGACGACGACCGCCCGCTTTCCTGCGATCGGGATCCTGTATTCATCGAGGATCGTCATGATCCCCTGCGGGGTGCAGGGCGAAAAGACCGGGGTTCCGGAGAAGAGCCTCCCGAGGCTACAGGGGTGGAACCCGTCCACATCCTTATCGGGCGCGACCGCCTCGATGACGCGGGTGGTATCGACCCCGGAGGGGAGCGGGAGCTGGACCAGGATGCCGTTGATGTCCGGGTCGTTGTTGAGGCGCGTGATCGCCTCGAGCACCCGCCCGGTCGTGGCGTCCGCCGGGAGTTCGATCCCGATCGACCCGATCCCGACGCGCTCGCACGCCCGGTGCTTCATGCGGACGTACATCTGCGACGCGGGATCTTCTCCCACGATGACGGTCGCGAGGCGCGGGTAGAGCCCGGACTCTTCTATCTTCTCTTTCAGGATCTCGAGCCTCTTCTCCGAGACCGCTTTGCCGTCGAGTATCATGCTACTTCAGGGTAGAGGGGGTACTTGCTCGCGAGGGCAATAACCTCTTCTCTCACTTCGGTGATCGCTTTCTTCGAGGTCTTATCCTTTGCGATATCCTTCACGACCCGGGCGATCCAGTGGCCGATCTGCTTCATCTCCTCCTCTTTCATGCCGCGCGAGGTGACGGCAGGCGTGCCGATTCGTAGACCGCTCGTCACGAAGGGGCTGAGCTGTTCGCGGGGGATGGTGTTCTTGTTCACGGTGATCCCCGCCTCGCCGAGCGCGACCTCGGCCGCGAGGCCGGTGAGGTGCTGGCCGTTCGTCGAGACGCCGGTCAGGTCGAGCAGGATGAGGTGGTTGTCGGTGCCGCCGGAGACGAGGTCGAGCCCTTCGCTCGCGAGGACGTCGGCCATCGTCTTTGCGTTCCTGACGACCTGTCCGCAGTAGTCCTTATACGCGGGGGTCAGGGCCTCCTTGAAGCAGACCGCCTTTGCCGCGATCGTGTGCATCAGCGGGCCGCCCTGCATCCCGGGGAAGATCGACTTGTCGATCGCGGCCGCGTCCTCGTTGCTGCACATGATGGCGCCGCCGCGGGGGCCGCGCAGGGTCTTGTGCGTCGTCGTCGTCACGATGTCGACGACCCCGACGGGGGAGTTGTGGTGTCCGGTCGCGCAGAGTCCGGCGATGTGGGCGATATCGGCCATGCACCGCGCACCGACGGTGTCGGCGACCTCCTGGAAGGCCTTGAAGTCGATCTCGCGCGGGTAGGCGCTCGCTCCGCAGACGATCATCTGTGGGCTCACCGTTCGTGCGAGTTCCTCGATAGCCGCATAATCGAGGGTCTCCGACTCGGAATCGACGCCGTAGTGGAAGATAGAGTACCAGCGCCCGGTGATGTTGACCGGCGACCCGTGAGAGAGGTGGCCGCCCTGGGTGAGGCTCTGGCTCAGGATTCTGTCCTTGTAGCCGAGGTAGGCGAAGTAGACCGCCTGGTTTGCCTGGCTCCCCGAGTGGGGCTGGACGTTTGCGTGCTCGGCGCCGAAGAGTTCGCAGAGCCGGTCGCGCGCCAGGTTCTCCACGACGTCATGGTACTCACAGCCGCCGTAATAGCGCTTGCCGGGGTATCCCTCGGCATATTTGTTGGTAAGCACCGAACCTGCCGCGGCAAGCACCGCCGCCGAAACGCTGTTTTCTGAAGCGATCAGCTCAAGCCCGTTCTGTTCGCGAAGATATTCATCCTTGACCGCCGCGCCGACCTCGGGGTCGCACTTGGCGAGATAATCCATATACTCAGTTATCATTGTTTCAAAGCTCCCTTAAATTATTGATTCATTGGCAAATATTATATCATATACCTGTTAATAATTCAATCGTATGACTTGTCGAAATGTGAAATTTCTTCGTCTGCAGAAATTCATATATTTGAAACGAAAGTCATATCTATTGACATAATCCCGGCGAAGTGTTATAATATAAATGTAAAAAGAATATAAAATAACGCCGGATGCCGGCGAAGGCATTTACGGAAAGAGAAGGAGTGAGCATGATGAATGAATCGGTAAGATCCGGACCCCTGCGCGTCGGACTTCTCCCGCTTTACTTCAGGATGTATGACGAGCTGATGCCGGACAGAAGAATAGGCGCCGAAGCTTATCATGCGCTGCTCGCCTCTCTTATCGAGGCTGCCGGGGTGACGCCGGTAAACGTCCCGGTCTGCCGGGTAAAGGAGGAGGTCGACGACGCAATCTCCCTTTTCGAAACGGAGAATGTCGACTGCGTCGCGGTGCTCAATCTCTCCTATTCACCTTCGATGGAGGCGGTTTATTCGCTTTCGAGGACTGCGCTGCCGGTGCTGCTGCTGCTGACGACGCCGGATTCATACGGATTTTCTTCCGGCTCGTCCGAGATCGACTACAATCAGGGGCTTTTGGGTGCGCAGGACCTGGCAGCCATGCTCCGCCGCTCCGGGAAAAACTTCGCGGCAGTAGCCGGGCATACCAACTCCCCCGAGTTTTTGCCGGATGTAATGAGGACGATAACCGCCGCCGCCGTTTCAAGACGCCTCAAATCGGCAAGAGTCGGCATGATCGGCGAACCTTTCCGCGGGATGGGGGATATCCAGCTCGGCGGCGGCAAGATGAAAGACCTTCTGGGCATCGACGTCATAAAATTCGACATGACCCGCGATCCGCTTAGCTACGGCTTCACCGGCGACGTCGATGCGAACGCTTCGGCGATGGCAGACGCCGACCGCGAGATATTCATTGCCGGCAAAGCCCCGCGGGACGCTCTCGTTCGCGCCGAAAGATACTATATTTCGCTTCGGCGGTGGCTCAGCGACCGCTCTCTCGGCTCGGTGACGATGAATTTCACCCCTCCGCCTAAAAACAATATGTTCGACCATGTCCCGCAGTTCGCGCTGTCGAAGCTGATGGGCGAAGGCTACGGCGCCGCGGCGGACGGCGATGCGATGTCGGCGGCGCTTTCGGCAGCCCTTTCGACCGCCTGTTCTGCAACAACGCCGGTCAGTATGTTCTGCCCCGACTGGAAGGACGAATCTGTATATCTCTCCAGCCGCGCGGGCATAAATCCCCGCTGCCTCTCCGGCCAGCCTTCGGTAACTGTGAAGCGGGACCCGCTTTACTACGGACTTGAAACAATAGCCATGACCGGAGCGCTGAAAGCCGGATATGCCGGACTTGTCTCCCTCGCCCCCCAGGATTTCGACCGCTTCGACCTGATTTACGCCGGCGGCGAGATGCTGGATGTACCCGGAAACTGCCGTGCAGGCGACTCCGTCCGCGGCTGGTTCAGGCCGCATGTCCCGCTGAATTCGATGCTTTCCGCCTACAGCGAAAACGGCGGCAGCCATCATCTGGTGCTCAGCTGGGGAGCGGACCCAGAGCTTATAAGGCTTGCCGCGGTATTCTGCGGATTCGGATTCGTCAAGCTGTGCTGATCGGATAAGCTGCGTTTAATCGGTGATTGTTATGAATGAACACAAAAAAGCGGTGCTGGTGCTCGTGTTTTATTGGGTGGCGGCGATATTCTGGGCGGTGGTCATTGCCGTCGTGGTAGCCGGAGGGATGTACAGCCTTGTCACATGGGTGCTCCATGTCGTTTCCGGAGTATTCTGGCTGGTCGCGGCAATTATGGCGACCTTTGATTTCAAAAACAAAATGAAAGAAAGCAGAGACAGCGAATACGGAAATGACGGCGAATAATTCCTTTAATCCCTTCGCTTTCGGAACTTCATCCCGACCTGCACTCTATGTCAAATCCCCGAAAACCGCATAAAAACAGGGAACCGATAATCATCGGTTCCCTGAATGTTTTCCGTTCTCAGAATATCGGGAGAACTGCGCCGTTGTAGGTGCTGTTGATAAAATCTCTAACTGCGTCCGACTGAAGGGCGGCAGTCAGCGCCTTGATGGCTTCGCTGTTTTCATTGCCTTCCTTGACGACGAGTACATTAGCATAGGTCTTAGCCGATTCGGAGCCGGGATCTTCTACGGCGAGAGCGTCGGTCGCGGCGTTAAGACCGGCCTGGAGGGCATAGTTGCCGTTGATGACGGCAAGGTCTACGTCCTGGAGCGATCGGGCGAGCTGAGCTGCTTCGATCTCCTGTATCACAAGGTTCTTCGGGTTTTCGGCGATGTCGAGCACCGTTGCGGTAAATCCGGCGTCGGCTTTGAGCTTGATAAGTCCTAAAACTTCGAGCAGCTTGAGAGCGCGGGCTTCGTTGGTGCCGTCGTTGGGGACGGCTATCACGGCGCCGTCGGCGAGCGCGTCAAGCGATGCCGTTTTTCCGGGATATACGCCGAAAGGCTCGTAGTGTATCTGAGCGACGGCTACAAGATGAGTGCCGTTTTCCTGGTTGAAGTTGTCGAGATAAGGGGTGTGCTGGAAGTAGTTTGCGTCGAGCGTGCCGTCTTCGAGGGCGGTGTTCGGCTGGATATATTCGGAAAATTCGCGGATATCGAGGGTGTAGCCGTCGGCTTCAAGGACTTTGGCGGCTTCGCGGAGTATCTCCGCATGAGGGGTGACCGATGCGCCGACGATAATTGTCTTGTCGTCGGATTTGCCGCAGCCGGCAGCCGAAAGGATCAGCGCCGCGGCAAGAAGAATTGCGGCGGCAGAAGAAATAATGCGCTTCATTTTGAATATCCTCCTGAAATGTTGTTTGTGATTAATATATTTATTATTTTCTGCGGTCGAATTTTGAGCTGAGATAAAGCCCCAATTCCTGGAATGCCTGAACCAGAGCCACTATTATCACTACGGTTACGATCATTATTACGGTGCGGTAGCGGTAATAGCCGTAGTTTACCGCTATCGTGCCGAGTCCGCCGCCGCCGACGAAGCCCGCCATCGCCGTATATCCTATAATTGTTATCGTTGCGAGAGCGGCGCCTAAAATAAGCGAGGGTTTTGACTCGGGCAGCAGCACCTTTGTTATAATCTGCATGGGGGAAGCCCCCATCGAGGTTGCCGCCTCGATAACTCCCCCGTCCACTTCCTTGAGCGACTGCTCGACTACGCGGGCGATATACGGAGTCGCCGAGAAGACAAGCGGGACTATGGTGGCGGTCGAACCGATTGTCGTGCCGGTTATCGCCCTCGTTATCGGAGAGACCAGCACTAAAAGTATGATAAATGGTATTGACCTCATAATATTTACTATGAAGCCGATTGCGGAGTTCAGCCACGGGATCGGAGTTATGCCGTTCTTGTCGGTACAGACGAGCAGCACGCCTATCGGCAGGCCGATGATATATGAAACAACGGCCGATACAATGACCATATAAAGCGTCTCGAACAGTCCGAAGCCGTAAACTCCCAGCATCTGAGCCGTGAAGGCTTCTTTCATACAGCCGTCTCGCCTCCTTCCTCTTCATAGTTCCAGTTTACCCGTTTCATATCAAGCCAGGCAAGAATCCGATTGCGGTCCTGCTCTGCCTCGGGGATCTGCAATACCATCTGCCCCACCGCCTTGCCGCCGATGTCGCGGGTGTCGGCGAACAGGATATTTACCGGAACCGAGCATTCAAGCACCATGTTTGCAATTACCGGCTCGAAGCTGGATTTTCCGTCGAAAATTATGCGGATTCTTGAGCTGCCTTCGAAATTGTCGGGCAGTCTTCCGCCGGGGAAGATCAGCTGACGGGCAATATCCGATTTCGGACGGGTGAAAATCTCCGAAACATCACCTAATTCGGCGATGCGGCTGTGATCGATTATCGCGACCCTGTCGCAGATCTGCTCGATGACCTTCATCTCGTGGGTGATTATAACCACGGTAATTCCCATTTCGCGGTTTATCTTCGCGATAAGGTCAAGTATCTGGCGGGTGGTCGTCGGGTCGAGGGCGGAAGTCGCCTCGTCGCAGAGCAGCACCTTCGGGTCGCAGGCAAGGGCGCGGGCGATTGCTACGCGCTGCTTCTGCCCTCCCGAAAGCTGTGAAGGGTAGCTCGACGCGCGGTCGGCAAGACCTACAACGTGAAGCAGCGACATTGCTTTTTCTGCCGCCGTCTCGCGGGAAACTCCGGAAATTTCGAGCGGGAAGGTTACATTTCCGAGGGCGGTGCGCTGTGCAAGCAGATTGAACTGCTGGAATATCATCCCCATCCGGCGCCTGACAAGGCGCAGCTCTTTTTCGGAGAGCGAGTTCAGTTCTTTTCCGTCAAAGACAACGGTGCCGCAGGTCGGCTGCTCGAGAAAATTGATGCAGCGGACAAGGGTGGATTTTCCGGCGCCGGAAAGCCCGATTATGCCGAATATCTCGCCGTCGCGGATGGATAAGGTGATATCGCTGAGCGCTGCGATATTTCCCGATGAAGTTTCGAAAACCTTGCCGAGATTATTTATTTCAATAAGTTCATTCATTTTAAAGACATCCGTTTGCAATAATACTCCCGGCTTGTTTGTTTCCAGCAGGAGTTTTTGTCAACATTTATATTATATCGCAAAATCCGCCGAAATGCAATAGGGAGCAGCCAAATAACCGCAATATGAAGCCGCAAACTTATTTTCGGGATGAATTATTCGGAAAGCGCGCTGCCGGCGCAGACAAAAATGCAAAAACAGCCTTCCGCTCGGGAGAGGCTGTAATAAAGGAGAAGAAGAAAAAAACACAGCCGGAGACAGCTCCGGCTGTGACGGGAAATCAAATCAGCTGCGCTTCTTAAGCACGACTGCGCATCCGAGTGCGGCAACGGCGGCGATTACGGCTACCGAAGCGATATCGGAAGTCTGTGCGGCGGCTGCGGGAGCAGCAGGAGCGGCTTCGGCAACCGGAGCGGGTTCGGCGGCAGCGGGAGCTTCTTCGGCAGGAGCTTCCTCGGCTGGAGCTTCCTCGGCGGGAGCTTCTTCAACCGGAGGAGTGAGCATGGCGCCGATTACGATATAATCGTAGAGCTCGGCAGTCCAGGAGGAGGAGCCGAGAGAGGATGCGGTCATCCACTGAACCTGGCTCATGTCGTCGTCATAACGGTCGTTGATCTGGTTCTGGAAGCCGATTTTTGTGCCTTCGGCAACGTTCAGCGGGATTCCGAACTCAAGAGCATATCCGCCGGTTATGGCTTTGTAAGCATACTTGAACTGATCGCCGACGGCATCGGGGCCGTAGTCGGCAAGACCGTTCTGGTCATAGATGCACGGCCAGCCGGTGCAGTCAATACGATACTGGATAACGTCGGTCGATTCGTCGCTGTTGGTGACATTGACGAAAACTTCGACAGATTCGGTTTCCCAGGGGGCGCCGGTCTGTTTGTCAGGGTCCGGAGCGAAAAGCTGCGGGTCGGTGACTTCTATGTACTCATAGAGCCAGCCGTCTTTGTAAAGCAGCCAGCCGATACCCGAAGTACCGGTTTCGTCCTGACCGTCGGTGAGCGGACGGCTGATGTCGAGCTTAAGTCCGGATTCATAGATATCGTCTTTTACGGCGTCTACCGTGATATCCGTATAAGACTGCGGAACATCGCCCAGAGAAGCGCCGGCTTCGGCGGCGAATGCCGGGATGGCAAGAACGGACAGCAGAAGAACGGCTGCCATTGCCAATGCAAATTTCCTCATAGATAATACTCCTTAAATATGATTTTAACGTGCTGATTATATTATACAGTTACTTTGCGCTTTTTTCAATAGACAAAAACGCCAAATCACGCTCGTGTCAGTTGTGTATAATATACAGAACATCTACGAAACTCATCGGCAAAATCGGTTTATTCAAAAAAACATAACACCGGGGAAATTATCTTGAAGTATAATTATAAAACAGATGATTTTATTATTTAAGGCGGATATATGAAAAAGAGATTTATTGTCAGATCGGCGCTGTTTCTCATTGCGGCGCTGCTGCTGATAACATACGCCGCGGGATGCGGCTCCGGCGCTCTTTCGGAGCTTTACGGTTATCTGTCGAATGAATCTGACGGTACTGCCGCAGCATCGCCGGTTTCTGAAGCGGTTCAGCCGCCGACGGGCGATATGCCGGGCGATGCAGGTCTTGACGAGCGCGGAAGCTATTATTCGATGGAGGATGTCCGGGATTACCTGATACAATACAAACATCTTCCGGATAACTTCATCACAAAAGACGAAGCGAGAGCCCTCGGCTGGGAGGGCGGCTCGGTCGAAGAATACGCTCCCGGCTGCGCGATAGGCGGCGACAGATTTATGAACCGCGAAGGGCTGCTACCCAAGAAAAGCGGCAGGGAATACATCGAATGCGATATCGACACGAACGGTCAGAGCAGCCGCGGCGCCAAGCGCATTGTATTTTCAAACGACGGGCTTATCTATTACACCGACGACCATTACGAAAGCTTCACGCTGCTTTACGGGGAGGAAAACTGATGCGTATCTTCATTCTTGACGGCGCCGCCATGACCGACAAAGCCGCAGCACACGAATATCTCAGGCACACTCTCCAATTGCCCGAATATTACGGCGGCAGCCTCGATGCCCTCGCCGACTGCCTCGCCGGATTCAACAGCCATACGCATGTTATCCTCACATCCGCCGATAAGCTGTATCAAAACTTGGGCGAATACGGGATTATGATAATCGAATTGTTTCGCGAGCTGAGCATGAGAGCCGCGGCTTTCAGCTTCGCCGTCGACGGCGAAGGGCTGGATGATTAAGCTTGAAGAAAGGATATTGAAATGACAAACACCGTTATATTGGTCGCCGCTATTTTGTTTATATTCACGGCAGCAGCCGCAGTCATCGTATATTATATGAAAAAGTCCGGAGTCATAAGCCCGGCTGTCGACCCCTCCGCAGAAAACCGGCTGAATCCCGACGGAACCATCCCGGACGGCATCACCCCTGAAGATGAGAACGCCGAGGGCGGCGAATATGAAGACAAATCCTCCGAGAAAGAGGGAAAATAAAGGGAAAACGAATTTCCGCAGAATAAATCTAAAATCAGACACCGCCGCGGCAGACGCAAAGCCTGTCCCGGCGGTGAATTTGTTTAATTTAAGCTATGTTACGATTTTTCGGCGCCGATGCTTATCCGCGCTTACTTGCTTCCTTTTCTTTCTCCCAGCGGCGGGCTACTTCTTCGTAAACGGAAGCCGGTATTTCCGGAGTGCCTTTTGCCGAGGTCGGAAGCAGCATGTCTCCGGCGACAGAGGGGACGGTGCAGGCGGTGTCGTTTCTCCAGAGGTCTCTTATCGACTTGTCGCGCAGATCGGGGATCAGCTTGGATTTTCCGCCGTCAAGTATCGAGCGGTAGGCAAAATGCCCCGGCAGGAACATATCGAGCGCTTCATAGATGTCGATGGTGTCGGCGTCTTCGTCTCCGTTGATCTTTTTTACAAAGTTATACATCGAATAGAAGTCGGAGCCGCCGTGGCCGAATGTCGCGCTGCTTTCCTTGAGCCGCTGTGACGGGACATAATCCAGGAAATGGCTGTTGCCTTCGGTCCAGTATGCTTCCTCGACATCGTCGTAGTTTACGTAAAGGCGGTCGACATGGCCTGCGTTGGCGTCTTCTCGCGCGCATTCCATTCTGCCTTTGGAGCCGTAAACGGTGTACCAGATGGAATTCTTATAAAGACCGCCGTGGATGCTCTTGACGATTCCGCCGTTTTCGAGGGTGACCATCTCGATGCCGAAAAGTCCGGTTTTCGCGCCCATGCTGTACCTGCGGTCGGACATGGAACCTTCAAATCCGATAACGCTTACCGGGCGGAGACCCGTGATGTGTATTATCGGTCCGAGCGAATGGGTGCAGTAGAAGGTGGAATACATATTGTTGCGCCAGTGATCCGGCTCGCCGTAGGTGATAGAATGCCAGATGGGTCCGCAGTTGTGGATGTATTCGCCCTCGCCGTATTCAAATTCGCCGATCAGCCCTTCGCGGTAAAGCCGGCGCATTTCCATCGGAGCCTGCATATAGCAGTAGTTTTCGCCGTAGGCATAGACAAGCCCGGTTGACTCAATAGTCTCGATGAGTTCAACCGCTTCCTTCATCGTCTGTACCGGCAGAACCTCGGAAAAGACATGCAGTCCCTGATTCATCGCCTTAACGGCGAAAGGTGCGTGTTCATTGGCGTAGTTTGCAAGCACGACGGCGTCCATGCCGTCATGGCGGATGAAGTCATCGAAGGATTCATAATAGGCGATGTCGAGACCTTCGAGGGCTTTCCTCTGGTTGTCGAGCACCTCCGGATTTTTGTCGCAGATTGCGACCAGTTCGGCGTCGCTTGCATGACGGCAGTAGTCTATCATCGAGCTGCCGCGATAGCCGCCGATGACGCCTATCCTGATTTTCTTTTTTTCTTTCATGGTAATTCCTCCGATTTTATTATATTTGAATTATATGGCTTTTGGAACCGAATCCATTATAACACAAAACGGTGCTGTTTACAATACCCCGGATAAAAAATGATTAATAAATCAGATGCGACCGAACTGCCGATCCATTGCCCGGCGGGTCATTTCATAGCTGACCGGACGGCCGTGCGGGCAGACTTTTATCTTCGGGTCGCAGAGCAGCCGCTCGACTATTGCCGAAAGCTCCCGTTCGTCATAATCGCGTCCGCCTTTTACTGCCGCTTTGCAGGACGCCTGAAAGAGCGCCTTCTCAAAATACTCTGCCCTCGCGGTGTCGGTATTTCCCGTCGCTCCGTGCATATCTGCGGCAAGAGATGCAAGCATATCCGCCGCGGCGTCGCTATCAAGCTGTGCGGGATAGCTCAGCATCTCGGCGCATCGGGCAGCCGTATCGATTTCCCAGGAAAAGCCGACCGACATTATTTCATCCCGGTTCGCTTCAAGCGCGGCGGCTTCTTCCGTCGTAAGCGGCACCGGAATCGGCAGCAGCATTATCTGCGACGGCGGATCCGCCGAACGCATATTTTCTCTCATCGTCTCGAAAATTATCCGCTCATGCGCCGCGTGCTGATCGACGACCAAAACTCTGTCGGAAAGTTCGACAAATATATAGCAGTTGAAAGCCGTTCCCAAAATCCTGTAAAACGGAGGCTTTGCCGGGGGGGATTCTTCGGCCTTTATCGGTTCTGACGGCGCAGGCTGCGGCTGTTCCGGCGCATAAGATATCTTTGCGGAAGATTTTAAATCGGCGTGCGGAATCGAAGCCGAGGTGATTATATTCTCGCTGCCGGAAAGAAAATCAAGCTGCCGTTCGGCGGGTGCGGCAAGCCGCTCCGAATCGCGGGAGCTTATCGTGACCGACTTGTATTCATCCGTCTTTATCTCCGATTTAATCGCGTCGGGGGGAGGAGCGGCGGCAGTTTCCGCCGCTTTGCCGGAGAACACCCCTTCAAGCTCTTCGAGGCTTATCTTCTCGGTCGGCTTCGGGTCGCCGTCGGTCTCGTTCAATCGGTCGTAAACCGGAACAAAAGCGTTCCTCATCCGCACATCGTCCGCCGTTTTTGCAGTCGCGGCAAATTTCATCTCCGGCCGTTCGATATCCCGGATCAAAGCGTTCTTCACGGCACAGAAAACCGCGTCGAATACAGCCCTGTCGTCAGAAAACTTGACTTCCAGCTTCGCGGGATGGACATTCACGTCTACAAACGCCGGCATCAGGCTGATCATCAGCACACAGGAAGGGAAGCGCTCATGCGGGATATAGGTATCGAAAGCATTTTCAAGCGCTGCCGCGGCGGTGCGGCATTTGACGTATCTGCCGTTGATAAAAAAGTTTTCCAGATTCCGGTTGTTCCTGCTGTTTGAAGGATCTCCGACGAATCCGCTGACGGTTATGCCCGAAGTCGTATAATCGACCGGGATAAGCTTCTTTGCAAAATCCCGCCCGAGCACGGCGTATATTGCGTCGTAAAGCTTACCGTAGCCCGCTGTCTGGAACCTCAGTGTGCCGTCGGTGATGAATTTTATCGAAACCTCCGGATGCGACAGCGCTATCTTTTCAACGACGGCAGCGGCGGCGGCAGTCTCCGCTCGATCGCTTTTGAGAAACTTGCGGCGCGCCGGCACGGCGGCGAAAAGCTCCTCGCAGATAATTGTGGTGCCGTCCGGGCAGCCTATCGTGTCGACGGATATTATCTCGCCGTTGTCGACGGTCAGCTGTGCGCCGAATTTGTTTTCCCTGACCTTCGACATTATCCGCAGCTTCGAAACCGAAGCTATCGCGGCAAGCGCTTCACCCCTGAAACCCAATGTATCGATCGAGTTGAGATCTGCCTCGGTTCTTATCTTTGATGTCGCATGGCGCTTGATCGCAAGCGGCAGGTCCGCGCTTTCGATCCCGGAGCCGTTGTCGGTTATCCGCATGAAGGTGGTTCCACCGTTTTTGATCTCGGCGGTAATTGCCGCTGCACCGGCGTCGATGCTGTTTTCCAGCATTTCCTTTAACGCGGATGCGGGGCGGTCGACCACCTCTCCGGCAGCGATAAGATTGGCGACGTAATTATCTAATACAATAATATGGGACATAATTCAAAAACCGCGATAAATCGCACATAAAATCATTTTCCGCCCGCCTTTGATACCTCGTTTTTCAGTTCAAACAGCAGGTTCATCGCCTCGATCGGGCTTATCGTGTTGATATCGGTAAGCCGCAGTTTTTCGACTGTCTGCCGCGCCAGAATGTCTTCAAAGCTCAGCGTGCCTTCGGTTTCCGGCTTCTTTTTGGCGGAAGCGGGAGCTTTCGGGGTTTCTCCGTTTTCAAGTTCGGCGAGCACCGCCCTTGCCCGTTTTATAACTTCCGCCGGAACTCCGGCGAGTTTTGCGACTTCGATTCCGTAGCTGTCGTAGGATGCGCCCCGTACTATCTTGCGCAGGAAGATAATCTCGTCTCCCTTTTTTCTTGCGGCGATGTTATAGTTTACGGCGCCTTCAAAATCGTCCTCCAGCCGGGTCAGCACATGATAATGCGTCGCAAACAGCGTCCGCGCGCCGAGACTGCGGCCGAGAGTGTATTCGGCGACGGCGCGGGCGAGCGCCATACCGTCGTAAGTCGAGGTGCCGCGGCCGATTTCGTCATAGATGATAAGCGAACGCTTTGTTGCGTTCCGGAGGATATTCGCAACCTCGGTCATCTCGAGCATGAAAGTCGACTGCCCGGCGGCGAGGTCATCCGACGCTCCTACGCGGGTAAAAATCTTGTCGGCGATACCGATTTCGGCGTCCGCAGCCGGAACGAATGAGCCGATCTGCGCCATGATCGTTATAAGCGCGACCTGGCGCATATAGGTCGATTTTCCCGCCATGTTCGGACCGGTTATGAGAAGCAGGCGGTTGTGCCCGGTGTCAAGCTCTGTGTCGTTGGGGACAAAATAGCTGTCGGAAACGAACTTTTCCACCACCGGATGCCGGCCGTCTTTTATCGAAATCCGTTCCTCATATGTAACATAAGGCTTTGCATAATTATTCTCCGCGGCAGCGGCGGCAAGAGAGCAGTATACGTCAAGCAGCGCAAGCAGCATCGCCGATCTCTGAACCCTTTTCACTTCGGCAGCAACTCTTTCGCGAACCGAGCAGAAGACTTCATATTCCAGTGCGGCTATCTTCTCGGAGGCGGTTAGGACGGTGTTTTCGGCGTCTTTCAGCTCCCGGGTTATGTATCTTTCCGAGCCGACGAGCGTCTGCTTGCGGATGTAATCTTCGGGTGCTTTGTCGGCGTAGGATTTCGATATCTCGATATAATACCCGAATACACGGTTGTATCCGACCTTGAGCTTGGGTATTCCGGTGCGTTCCCGCTCCCGCTCTTCAATCCCGGCCATCAGGTCTTTGCCGCCGGTGCGGATGTCGCGAAGGGTGTCGAGGTCTTGATTGAAGCCGGGTTTTATAACCCCGCCTTCCCGCAAAAGAAAAGGCGGCTCCTCGACTATCGCCCGGTCGATAAGCTCGTATATGTCGGTAAGTTCGTCAAGCTCCTCGTAAATCCTCCGAAGCTCCCGGGAGCTGCAGCCGGAGATAAGCCCGCGCAGCTTCGGTATCGCCGCCGCAGCCGCGGCAACGGCTCTCAAGTCTCTGCCGGCAGCAGAGCCGTAAACGACTTTTGACATCACCCGCTCGATGTCCGGGACCGATTTCAGCTCCGCCGCAACCTCCGACCGCATTACGGCGGAAGAATAAAGCTCGTCGACCGCCGACTGGCGGAGATTGATCTCGTTTACATTCGTAAGCGGCATTTCCACCCACTTGCGCAGCAGCCGTGCGCCCATCGACGTAGAGGTGCGGTCAAGCACCCAGAGCAGCGTGCCCTTCTTCTCCCGGGTGCGCATCGTTTCGGTCAGCTCAAGATTCCGCCGGGTGGAGGCGTCGATCTGCATGAAGCGGCCGTCCGAATAGATATTGAGATTCTTTAAATAAGAAACATCCAGCTTCTGGGTGTCGCGGATATAGTCGAGCAGCGCGCCGATCGAGCAGATAAGCGCAGCGTCCTTTTTCTGGTTTTCGTCAATCTGGTCTTTAAAGACGGCTGTAACCGCTTCGTATGACTTTGTAAGTTCAAAGCGGATGTGTTCACCCTCCCAGACAAGCGCGCCGAGCCGGTTTTTGAGGTATTTTGCCACCTCCGGCTCGTCTTCCGCAGTGAAATCAAGCAGCACTTCGGCGGGCTTGTAGGTGTCGATCTCGTTTATCAGCCTCGTCCGGCTGTCGGGGCGGCTCATGCCGGTGAAGCTTATCGCCGAAATGTCTCCGGTCGATATGTCGATAAATGCGGCGGCAGACTCGTCTCCGTCGGTCGAAAGCGCGGCGAGGTAGTTGTTCTTGCCGCCGGTCATGGCGTCAGGATCGGTCACTGTTCCGGGGGTAACAATCCGCGTGACTTCCCGCTTTACAAGCCCTTTGGCAAGCGCCGGGTCTTCTACCTGATCGCAGACGACGACCTTGTAACCCTTATCCACCAGACGGTTGATATAGGTGTCGGCGGCGTGATAGGGAACGCCGCACATCGGTGCGCGTTCGGGTTCGCCGCAGTCTTTGCCGGTCAGCGTCAGATCAAGCTCTGCGGAGACCAGCTTTGCGTCGTCGTAAAACATCTCGAAAAAGTCGCCGACCCGGAACATCAAAACAGAGTCTTTATAATCCGCCTTTGTATCGAGATATTGCTGCATCATCGGTGTAACGGCCATAGAAAAAACCTCAAAACAGTGAAATTGCGCGTTAATTAACACATATAAGCCCTCCGACAGGCAAGACAGCTCTGCCGGAAGGCATATTTATTTGATTAAAAGCCGATCAGTGGCATCCGCCGCAGGCGGAGCAGTCGTGGGCGCAGGGACGCTCGCCGGTAATCTGGAAGGTAATCTCTCCGTTTACTTCGCTCATCAGCTCATCAAGAGCCGCCTTTGCGTCGGCGTATTCGGTGTAAGTCGGATTGTCCATAATCCGCTGATAGATTTCCTCAGTGCGGTCGTAGATCGTGTTCATAAGGTCTTCGTCCGGCTGATCCTTGTCCTGCTCTTCGGCTATCGCGGCGCGCATGGTGTTGTATTCTGCCACGAGCTGCTGCAGCTCTCTGTCTTCGTCGAACTTCTTGTCGGCGGCTTCATAAGCCGCAACGCGGGGATCCTGCTTTATCAGCTTTCCGAGCTCCGCCGCCATTGTCATGATATCCATATTGTTTAAGCCTTTCCGCGCCTTCGGCGCATATGTGTTTTTAATAATATATTTTTATATATTAATTACTTTTGTCTGCGGGGATGAGTTCCCCGTAAAGCGCATAGGTTTCGCTTCGGACGATCCGGACATGAGCCGTGCTTCCGATAATTGAGCCGGGTCCCTCGAAATGCACCGCTTTACCCCTGTCCGTTCTGCCGGTCAGACGGGTGTCGTCGGTTTTTGACACTCCTTCGACAAGCACTTCAAGTATCTTTCCTTCAAAGCCGCGATTGAATTCAAGCTCTATCTCGGCCTGAAGGTCGGTCAGACGGGTATATCTCTCGCTTTTTACGGAATATGGAAGCTGAGGCATATCCGCCGCCTTTGTCCCGCGCCTCTTGCTGTAAATGAAGCTGTATATGTTGTCAAACCGCACAAGCCGCATTATATCGAGCGTCTCGTTGAAATCTTCTTCGGTCTCGCCCGGGAAGCCGACTATGATATCGGTGGTCAGCGCGATATCCGGAACTGCCTCTCTTACCGCCTTTACGAGGGAAAGGTAAGCATCCCTCGTATACCCGCGGTTCATGAGCGCGAGTATCCTGTCGCAGCCCGACTGCAGCGGCAGATGCAGCGCCCGCGCGATTTTCGGGTTGGTACCTAATTCGGTTATCAGGGCGGGGGTAAGGTCCTTCGGGTGGCTCGTCATGAAGCGCAGCTTGAAATCCCCCTCTATTTTCGCCGCGTCGCGCAGCAGATCGGCAAAACCGTAGTCGTCATAAAGTCCGCGGCCGTAGCTGTTTACGTTCTGCCCCAGAAGGGTAACATCCCGCGCTCCGGCTTTTACTGCTTCTTCAAGCTCCCGGAGGACGTCTTCGCGGGTGCGGCTGCGTTCTCTCCCCCTGACATACGGCACGACGCAGTAGGAGCAGAAGTTGTTGCAGCCGTACATGACGCTTATCCAGACTTTGTATCTGTCGGCGCGTATCTGCGGCAGCCCTTCGGCGACAACTCCGCGGCTTTCGTCTCCCGGTTCAATTATCCGCTCTCCGGTTTTTAGCCTCGTCAGAAGAATTTCGGGAAATCTCCAGAGTTCGGTGGTTCCGAAAAGAATATCCACATATTTGAATTTCTTTTTTATATCTTCGGAGATATGCGACTGAGTTGCCATGCAGCCGCAGAGACCGATTATCATATCCGGGTTCTTCTTCTTTTCCGCTTTAACCCTTCCAGTCAGCGAAAGCGCCCGCGATTCGGCGTGCTCCCGCACCGCGCAGGTGTTTATCAGCACGAGGTCGGCGCCGTCAACCTCATTGCAAAGGTCGTAGCCCATTCGGCTCACCATGCCGGCAAGGGTTTCGGAGTCGGCTTCGTTCTGCTGACAGCCGAAGGTGCGTATAAAGGCGCGGCGGCGCCCGCCGCAAACAGCCGCGTTAATCGCGGCGGCTTCGTCCATAAAATCGTATTGCCGTGCGATTTCCGCTTCGGTTATTCGTATCGCCATATCTGTCCTTTTAGTATTTTGTGAAATGCTTTTCGTCTCCGAAAAGACGCTGTCCGCTTTCGTCGATTATGTAAGCGGTCCTGAAAATTCCCGGCTCTCTGCTTAAAATCATGTCGGGGGTCTCTCCCCGGCTGTTCATCACAAAGAGTGCGGTAGAAAGCGCATCTCCTACAGCTCCCGATTCCGTCAAAACGACGGCGCTTTGAGTGCCGGTGACGGGATACCCGGTCTGCGGGTCGAAAATGTGGCAATAACGGACGCCGTCCCGCTCAAAATATCGCTCGTAGTCGCCGGAAACCGCTATGTAACCGTCGGTAATCTCAAAGCATCCGACAGTTTCATTTCCGCTTTCCGGGCGGGGGGAGCGAATTCCTATCTTCCAGGGAGAGCCGTCGCTTTTGCCTCCCGCAACGCCGACATTGCCGCCGAAGCTGACCATAATATGCTTCCCGCCGCGGGATTTCAGAAACTCCACCGTCTGCTCCAGCGCCCAACCCTTCGCGATGCCGCCGAGGGAGAGCCGGAGTCCGGGAAGTGTTTTTTCAACGAAAAATTCCCCGCCGGATTCGTAAATTTTAAGATATTCAAATCCGCTCAAAGCAAGCGCCGCTTTTATCTCCGATTCATCCGGCACAAACTCGCTCCTGTTCGGTATATCCCACAGCTCGACAAGCGCACCGATCGTTATATCGCAGGCTCCAAAGGAGCTGACTCCACCGAAGCTGACGCCGCCGGAAAGGTCGTATATCTCGGCACCGGTCTTTACCACCGAGTAAAATTCGGGGGAAACTTTCCCTCCGCCCGTCGATTCGTTCCATCGATACAGCTCGCTGTCCGGGTTTTTGAAGTCGAATATCAGCTCCAGAGAGTGTATCAGCGCCGCCGCATCGTCAAGGTCGGCTTCGGTTATACCGTCCGAATTTATGTCTATCACGGTGTTCATCGCAAAGATGCTGCGCTTTAAAAACCCGTCGGAGAATCCGGAGCAGCCGGAAAGCGAAAAAATCACCAAGGCAATTAAAAATGCCGAAACCGACAGTTTAAATCTTCTCAATCCCGGTCTTCCTCCGATTTTCCGCCTCACAAACGGCTTTGTTGACCAAACGGCAGATAGTTCCGGTAATCGAGCCGAAGATAATCGACGCAAAAAGCAGCCATGGCAGATAATTAAATACCGCTGCGCTCGAAAAGATTATCGCCGCCGCAGCGAGCTGACCCATGTTATGCGCAGCCGCGCTTGCGACCGATATGCCGAGTTCGGAGACGTATTTTCTCAAAGAAGCATAGAAAAGCGCGACAACGATATATGAAGCCGCCCCGCCCGCAAGCGAAAACCAGAGCGATGCCGGCGAGCCGAACAAAAGAGCGGAAATGCTTATCCTCAATATCTGCAGAAAGAGGGCAGATAAAGGCGATATCTGCTCAAAGCAGATGATGAGCGCAATATTCGCAAGTCCCAATTTGAATCCGGGGATCGGCAGAGGCAGCGTAATGAATGATTCAAGATACGACAGCATCAGCGCCGCGCCTAAAAGCATCGCCGTCCGGCTGAGCTTTGCCGTGGAGGACATTCCGTTATCCCGCGACGAAGTCATGCTCTCCCCCCTCGTTTTCCCCGCCGACGGTTATTATGATATGCGCCGGAAGGCAGACAATCGTCTCGCCGGGGCGGCTTATCTTTCCCGTCTTTACGCAGAGCCGGTCGGGGCAGCCGCTTTCGGCGGCGAAGACCGAGCCGTCTTTTATGACGACGGTCATAACAATCCCGTCCGTTCCCTCAACTTCAAATTCCGCATCTGCAAAAAGATTGTAGACAGAAACGCCGCCGGGAGAATTTACCGTCACTTCGCTCCCGCTTCCGCGCGGGAAAGTCAGCAGAAGCGACAGCACCGCCGCCAGAGCTGTGACGGCGATTACAATATAATCTCCGCCGAGCGGCTTTATCTTCCGCATAGAAAATTCACCATGTGTTTGTGGACAAAGCAATAAAAATATGATATAATACTGTTAGATAACTAAAATAATTTATTCATTAAATAAACTATTCAGGGAGTGATTTCATTTGGAAAAGGCAGCTTCCCGCCGGGTTCAGAGCGCGCTTTTGCTTACCTTCTGCGCTTTTCTCTGGGGAACCACTTTTATCGCGCAGAAACAGGGCGCCGACTGCGTCGGTCCGTTTACCTTCAACTGCATGCGTTCGCTTCTGAGTGCCGTCTGTCTTACACCGCTTGCGATATTTGTCAACCTCAGGATACAAAACGAGCGCACCGAGGGACTTTCGGTTTCAAGACGCGCGTTCGCAGCCGACAAGTCGCCGGCGACGGTGCTGCTCAGCGGACTTATCTGCGGGCTTTTGCTTTTCGCGGCGATGAATTTTCAGCAGTCGGGCCTTGCGGGCAGCACCGCCGGGAAGTCAGCTTTCCTCTCGTCGATATATATCCTTATGGTTCCGATCTTCAATCTTCTGCTTTTCCGTCAGAAGACGGGGAAGGGAATCATTGTTTCACTTGCGATAGCCGTGGCGGGGCTTTATCTGCTTTGCGTAAAAGCGGGAGAAAGCTTTGCGCTCGTTCCCTCCGATTCGATGCTGCTCACCTGCGCCGCGATATTTGCGCTGCATATAGTGATAGTCGGGCGTTTCGCCGGCAGGATAAACGGAATAATGCTCTCCTGCCTGCAATTCTGGACGGTTGCTGTCATGTCGTCGGTGCCGATGCTGATTTTCGAGCGCCCCACGGCGGAAATGCTCGGAATGGCAGCGGGAGCGATAGCGTATGCCGGCATTCTTTCTGGAGCCGTCGCATATACCCTGCAGATAATCGGTCAGCAGCACAGCGACCCGACAGTCGCATCTATGGTAATGAGCCTTGAATCGGTCTTTTCCGCCGCAGCGGGCGCAGTCATCCTCGGCGAGCGGATGGACAAAAGGGAGGTAATCGGCTGCCTTTTGATCTTCGCAAGCATAATAATCTCGCAGTTCGGATTCGAAGGCTTCGGGCGCAAAAAAACCGATTCAACTGTCTCGCAATGAGGGACTTGCCGGCCTATGGCCGGCGTTTTTTTATTTCTCGTCTTCCCCGTCGGCACTCTTTAAGCGGGCGTAAGTCGCCATCAGCTTCTTCGTTCCGGCATCGTCGAAAGCGATCTCGTAAAGCGCATCGCGCCCCATCTCGCGGGCGGAAAGAACGGTGCCGAGGCCGAATGTCGGATGCTTTACCCTATCTCCGACCGAGAAGCTGTCGAAATCGGCGTTGCCTTCCTGCCGGGTTTTTACAAGCTCCGGCGTTGCCGTCATTTCGTGGCTCATCTTTTTGCGCCGTGCGGCGGCAGCGGCCGAAACACGCGGCGGCTTTTCCGCCTCCGATTCGACCACATCATCCGGCATCTCTCCGACAAAACGGGAGACCGGATTATACTGCGAGCGGCCGAACAGCATCCTTTCCCGGGCGTGGATCATGAAAAGACGCTCTTTTGCCCTTGTTATCGCGACATAGGCGAGCCGCCGCTCCTCCTCCAGCTCCTCCGGATACATCGCCGACTGCATTCCTGGGAAAATTCCCTCCTCCATTCCGGGCAGGAAGACCACCGGAAATTCAAGCCCTTTGGCGGAGTGAACCGTCATCAGGGTTACGGCGTCGGCTTCGGAGTCGTAGTTGTCTATATCGGTAACGAGCGAAATTTCTTCAAGGAAGGTTTCAAGCCCCGAATTTTCCGGGTCATGCGTCGACTCGAATTCGAGGGCGTTCGTGATAAGCTCCTGGATGTTCTGGAGCCGGTCGAGGGCGTCCATTCCCGAATTCATCAGCATATCGCGGTAGCCGGACATATCTATGACAAGCTCGACCAGCTTCGAAAGCGGCTCTGTGCGGCTCTTTTCGCGGAGCTCCTCGATGAGCGCGGCGAATTCCGCAAGCTTCGGCGCCGATTTCTGAATCGCGGTATATGAGCCGGCATTTGAAATCACGTCGAACATGCTCAGCCCGTCGGCTCTGGCGATCGATTCGACCGCCGCGACCGTCGCGTCGCCTATCTTGCGCTTGGGCTCGTTTATAATCCGCTTGAGGCGCAGATTGTCCGCCGGGTTGGCGATGACGCAGAGATACGCCAGGATATCCTTTATCTCCTTGCGCTCATAGAAGCGCAGACCGCCCAACACTCTGTAAGGTATGCCGGAGCGCCCGAGCGCCTGCTCGATGCTGTTTGACTGGGCGTTCATCCTGTAAAGCACCGCGAAATCGGAATATTTCCGCCCCGGCGTTTTATTCATCAGCTCCTCGATGCGCAGGGTTATGAATCTGCCTTCCTCTCCCTGGCTGTCGACTTTCTTGACGCGGATCTTGTCCCCTTCGCTGTTTTCCGTCCAAAGCTCCTTGCCCTTGCGGTTTTCGTTGTTGCAGATGACGGCGTTGGCGGCGTCGAGGATGTTCTGTGTCGAGCGGTAGTTCTGCTCCAGCTTTACTACGCGGGCGTCTTTGAATTCCCGGTCGAAATTCAGTATGTTTTCAATCGTCGCGCCGCGGAATTTATAAATTGACTGGTCGTCGTCGCCGACCACCATGATGTTTTTATGGAAATCGGAGAGCAGCCGGATCATCTCGAACTGGGCGCGGTTGGTGTCCTGATATTCGTCGACGGAGACATATTTGAAGCGGCGCTGATAATAGCTCCGCGCATCTTCGTCGCGCCGCAGCAGCACGACCGTCTGCATGATTATATCATCGAAATCGACGACGTTGGACTCCCTCATCCTCCGCTGATATTCGGCATATATGCGGGATATCTGCAATTTCTTATAATCCTTGCCGGCTTCTTCTTCGTAAGCTTCCGGAGTCATCAGCCGGTCTTTTGCGCGGCTTATCTCGGTCATTACGCTTTTTGCCGGGAAGTTCTTTTCGTCGATGTTGAGGTCTTTTGTGCAGGCGGTTATAAGCCTTTTGGAATCGTCGGTGTCGTAGATCGAAAATCCGCGGTTATATCCTATCCGATCGCCGTAGCGGCGGAGTATCCGGACGCCGATCGAATGGAAAGTCCCCGCCCATATCTCCTCCGCTTTTTCCGAAAGGGTGCGCTCGAGTCGGGATTTCATTTCGTTCGCCGCTTTGTTTGTGAAGGTTATCGCAAGCATAGCCCACGGCGGGCAGGGTGCGGCGGCGTATTCGGCTAGCAGCCCGGCCGCGTCTTCGGCGGAAATGTCCGAATCGGCGGCGGCGCAGAGCCGTTCTTCGGTTTCGCCGTCGACCGCTGTGTTTTCCGAAGCATTATAAAGGTCGCCGAAGCGGATTATATGGCTTATCCGGTTTACAAGCACGGTGGTTTTCCCCGAACCGGCGCCGGCAAGAACGAGCAGCGGGCCGTTTACGCAGTAAACCGCCTCTTTCTGCCTGTCGTTGAGCCCCGCGTATATCTTTTCGTCAAACAGCCTGCGGACGGCTGAGCAATAACGGCTCACCTGCGCGTCTGCTCCCCCTCGCTTGTTTGTTCGATTAGTCTGCATCTGAGGTTTTCCTCCCGATCGCCATCTTCCTGACACGCCGGCCGGCAAGGCCGCGGCGAGAGGCGATATTCTCCATTTTAATTTTATCATTAATATTATATACTTTTCTTCTTCTTTTTTCAAGCGGATTATATTAATTTTTGCCCGGCGGCATTAAATCACACGGAAGAAACAAACGGTAAATATTTGCGACACAATAAAAGCTTATAATATTATCGTATTTAAAAATGCAGATTTGAAAAGGCAGGTATTATTATGGCGATCAGCTATCCCGTGCGTTTGAATTACGTTTATAAAGAAGCGGTCTGGGGCGGCAGCCGCATGAAAACCATTTTCGGCCTTGACTCGGGTCTCCCGCATCAGGCGGAGGGCTGGGCGCTTACCGTCCGTGACGACGGGGAAAACACCCTCGCGCAGGGGAGACTCACCGGCGTGCCGCTGAGCGAAGCCGATCCGTCGGCTGAAAAAGAAGATTTCCCGCTGCTGATAAAATACATCGACGCCGGAGACAAGCTTTCGATACAGGTGCATCCCGCGAAAACCGAATTCTGGTATATAGTCGACTGCGCCGCCGATTCCTGGCTGATATACGGCCAGAACGGCGATTATTCGGAGCAGCAGCTTCGCGAGGCGCTGGGGCGGGGCGAGCTTGAAAGCTGTCTTCATCGTCAGCCGGTAAAGCCGGGAGAGTGCTATTTCATCCCGACCGGGCTTACGCACGCCATCGGTGATAATATCCTCATCGCCGAAATCCAGGAAAACTCAAATATCACCTACCGCGTTTACGACTACGACCGCCCCGGAATCGACGGTCGTCCCCGCGAGCTGCATACCGACAAAGCCTTTTCGGTAATGAGAAACTTTTCGGAAAAGGAACTTGAATCGCTGCGTTTCTCCGTCCCGTATGAGCTGCCGGAAGAACAGAAGGAAACATCGGCGGTCCTCGCCTCCTGCAATGAATTCACGGCGGTAAAACACACTTTAACGGAACCGCTCGCGATAAAAGCCGGCGGGGAGTTTTCCCATCTGTTGATAATCAGCGGCGAAGGCGCGATAAACGGCGAGCCGTGCAAAGCAGGGGAAAGCTGGTATATCCCGTCAGCCGCGGGAGAGGTATGGCTGACCCCGAAGAAAGAGCTGGTCGTGCTTGAAAGCTTCCGGCTGCCGGGCGCGGCTTTATAAAAAGCATCAATTATATTTTTATAAAAAAAGTTGACGCTGCTGATTCGAACGAAAGAGGTGAATGTCATGAAGCTCAAAAGAGCGGTCTGCATCGGTCTTCTGTTTTTCCTTTTGTCTGCCATATTGCTCTCCTGCTCCGAAAAACCGGCGGAGACAACGGAATCGCCGGTCAACTCCGCTCCCGGAGACAGAACGGAAATTGTCATATCCTATATGGACACCGGGTCAAGATATATACCGATGATAGCGGAAGCGTTCAACGAAAAATCGGAAAAATACCATGCCGTTCTGCGTGAATATGCATCCGAAAACAAAACCGGCGAAGATCCGGACAGCTACGCTAAGCTGCTTTCGGATTACGACGCCGACCTTTTGGGCGGGAAATTAGGCGATGTGCTGATACTTACGAACGACATCGACTATCTGAAATACGCCGAAAAGGGTGCTTTCGCCGACCTTTATTCCTTTGAGGGAGATGGTTTTTCCTTTGACTCGCTGTTTGACTGCGTAAGAGCGCCGTATGAGCTTGACGGAGAGCTGTTTGTGCTTATCCCCGGATTTCAGGTAAATACCCTGACCTGCAAGTCGGCAAACGCTCCGGCGGGCGAATGGACGCTTTCCGGATTCGTCGGGCTGCTGAATACATCCGACCGCGAAATAATACAAGGACTCACAAGGGATCACTTCTTCATGTCGTATATCCTCCGCGGGCTTGACGAGTTTATCGATTATGAAAGCAAAGCCTGCGACTTTGCGTCGGGCGGATTTGAAGAAGTTCTGAATTATCTGTACGGTCTGCCGGATGACATATATTCAACTGCCGGAGACAACCTGACCGAACCGTATGTCGGCGACAGCCTGCTGTTTTCGGCTGCGAATTTCACCTGTATCTCCGATTATATGAAAGAGCGGGTTCGGTTCGGGCTTGACAATCAAATCGAAATTGTCGGATTTCCTGCCGGCGGAAAGGGAGTTTCAGAGCTTGTCCCGTCGCTGTATGCAGCGGTCTCGGCATCAAGCGAACAAAAAGAGGGCGCGTGGGAGTTCGTCAGATTCATGCTCGAAAACGATTTCGAGGTGAATTTCGACCGGGGAATGAGAAATCTGCCGTCCTGCCGTTCTTCCTTCCTGAAATGGGCTGAAGCGGCAAAGTCAACTCATTATTTCTTCATGCCCGGCAGCGTTGAGTTTCTCGAAGTTCCCGCCGAATTCCTCGACGAAGCGACGATAGCGGAGCAGAAAAGGCGGGGCGCCGCCGAGCTTTTCATGTACGAAGAAATGACGCGGCAGCTCGAAGAATTCATCAGCAGCATAAATATCGTCACCAAGACCCCACCGGAAATAAAAGCGATAGTCGAAGAGGAAGTAGGATATTTCTATGACGGCAGAAACTCTGCAAGTCAAACCGCTGCAAATATCCAGAACCGGGTATCGCTGTATCTCGCCGAGCGGCAATAACCGCAAAAACACGAAAAACCCTCCGGAAAATCCGGAGGGCTTTCTTTCAATCAATCTTATTCGGCCTTCGCTTCGGCGGCGTAAACGCTTACGCGGCGGCGGGTACGGGTGACGTACTCAAATTTGACCAGCCCGTCGATTTTGGCGAACAGGGTATGGTCAACGCCCATTCCGACGTTGTTGCCGGGATGGATATGGGTGCCGCGCTGGCGGATGATTATATTGCCGGCGGTGATCGGCTGGCCGTCGGCGATCTTAACGCCGAGGCGCTTGGATTGGCTGTCGCGGCCGTTCTTGGTCGAGCCGACGCCCTTTTTGTGGGCAAAGAACTGTAAGCTTAGTCTCAGCATTTCAAACCTCTGCATAAATTTTAATGACGGGTCGGAACACGGGGGGATCAGTCATCCTCGCCCGGTTCGATTACCTCGTCTACATCCAGATAATCGTAATAATCTTCGAGCATATCATTGAGCTGCAGGAAATATCCCTGAATCAGCCCGGATACGGCGTATCGCTTGCTCTCGTCGGGGTGTGAATAAGCCCCGGGAACCCTGACCGTGATGTCGGTGGTCTTTTCGTCGATGATATATTCGACGTCGCAGCCGTAGGACACCTCGATCGTGTTGATGATCAGCATCGTCATTGCGGAGAGCGCCGCGCAGAGCACATCGTCTCCGCTCTCGCCCCAGCCGGTATGCCCGGATTCATGGAAGCCGTAATACGCTTTCCCGCGCCGAAAGAATGTGATCTTTGTCATCTTAAATCAGCCTGCGACGGATTCGATCTGAATCTTGGTGAACGGCTGGCGATGACCGAGCTTTCTCTTCTGATTTTTCTTCGGCTTGTAGGTCATGACATGAATCTTCTTGCCCTTGCCGTTCTTCAGGACCTTGCCTTTTACAACGGCTCCGTCGACTGTCGGCGCGCCGACTTTGATTGTTTCGCCGTCTCCGACCAAAAGAACCTCGTCAAAGGTTATCTCGGATTCGACTTCAACGTCGAGTTTTTCGACGAAAATGATATCGCCCTCGGCGACTTTGTACTGCTTTCCGCCTGTAACTATTACTGCGTACACGAAAAGCACCTCTCTTTTCTTTAGACTCGCTGCCTCGCGGAGTATGCAGCATACGGCTGCATAGCTTAAAAAGCCCGCTTGCAAGCGGCGAATAATATTATACCACAAACAACGGGTGCAAATCAAGATGCCCGATTCGTTGTTACACAAAATTTACAAAATTTCAGCGCATTGGATAACAGGAAAGCGCCGCCCCGAACGGAACGGCGCTTTTGATGCCAAAAACAGTAAAGCCTATTTCTTTTTGCGCAGGAAGACAACTGCGACTCCGGCGGCTATAATTAAGCCGACAGTCGAAATATCACCCGTCTGAGCGGCAGCGGCGGGCGCAGGGGGAGGCGCTGCAGCAACAGGCGCTGCTTTGGCAGCCGTCGGCGCTTCTTCGGGCGCGGCTTCGACAGGCGGCGGCGCCTCTTCTTCGACCTTATAAAGAGTGCTGAAGAAATAATTCTGCGCAGTCTCGCCGGTCAGCGCGTAGATATCCTGACAATAGTGAGGGTATTTCGGTCCGCAGAATTTACAGGGGACAAGCACGGTGTCGTTGCCTTCAAAATAAGCCGGGTCATACTCCAAAACCGAAAGGGTTGTCACGACGAACTCGTCAAGGAAGCATCCGTCCTCGCGCGGGGTGAACCGGATCTCATGCTTTCCCGCCGTGAAGTGCAGGGTATTCGGCGAGTGTCTCCATTGACTGTTTTCGATTGTCCAGTCACCGTAAAGTTCGGTGTCGGAGAAGTCGCCGCTCTCGCGGAAAGTCAGATACATGTAGCTCCATTTGTTGTAGCAGGGAGCGCCGTCGTCTTCGTCCGGGAAATCCCAGACCTGTCCTTCGCCGCCGTCAACCGAATAGTGCATTGAGTTGTTTGAAAGCGACGGATAATAAACGCGTCCCCAGATTGTGTAATCCCCCTCGGCCGGAATGTCGAGCGTAAGGATGAATCCGTCGCCGTCTGCATTGTCGACTTTTTCAACGGCGGAAATTACCTTTTCGTTTATAGAGCCTTCCGCAGCGGCAAGCGCGACGGCTGACCCGTCAATTTTGCAGCTTGATGCGGGGATGAACTCGGCAAAAGGAATGTCGGCAGCAAATGCAGGAACCGCCTGTGTAAGACAAAGCGCAATCAGCACCGCTGCGATGAAAAATACAGCACGTGGTTTAAACATTGGTTTACCTCCTTAAAATTAATAATTATTGCCAATGCGGTTAACAAAATTATACGCTTAATATAGTTAAATGTAAATGCATTTTGCAAAATTTACAAAATGTTAACAACAGGAGCGATGCCGGAAAACACGCTTTCTTTTATCAAGAGCAATATTTCATTTCAAAAAGCATTACAAAATAATTCTTTAGGGTAAGAATATTCAGAGGCAAACATGAAAAACATTGACATTTCGCGCGATATCGTATATAATTGTTCATGCGGCGCCGCACACGCCGCGTTTCTTCAAAAACAATTTACTTCATTTTATATTTAAGGCATTTGACATGACACACAATAAAAGAATCCCCTTGCTCCCGTTTGCTGCGCTCACGCTCATTCTTCCTGCGCTGCTTTGCGGCTGCGACAGCTATGTGGCTGCTTACGCGCCGCCGGTAACGGCTTATATGGAGGAAACGCTGCCCCAAACCGAAACCCCCGCCGAAACAGAACCGCCGCTGACGGTTGTCAAAGGCGTCGTCCGCGCCATGACCGCGGATACCGCTTCGATATTTACCAAGGACGGCAAAATTGAGCTGACGCTTTCCGATCCCGCGGTAACGGCGCCCGAATACGGACCGATGTACGGCGCCGAAGCGACACTCAGCTATGACAATGAGGGCAAGCTCGTCTCCGCCGCAATCGCCGGGGTTGAATACGGCGATAAGGCATATGCTCTTCTTAAAGCAATGACCGCCGAAGAAAAGGCGGGACAGCTTATCATGGCGTCCCCCGGTCTCAGTTCCGCGCCGGAAGCGCTGAAAAGCTGCCCGATGGGCGGCATCGTGACTTTCGCCGCCGACTTCAAATACGGCACGAAAGACAGCGTCCGCTCGCTTATCGACGCAGCGCAGGCGGCGTCAAAGATACCGCTGATGATCTCCGCCGACGAGGAAGGCGGCACCGTCTGCCGCGTCAGTTATTATTCGGCTTATCGCTCCGACTATTTCCGATCGCCGAGAACAGTTCTTGCAAACGGCGGGCTTGACGGAGCCAAAGCCGACGCAAAGGAAAAAGCCGAGCTGCTGCTTTCCCTCGGCGTAAACGTCAACCTCGCGCCGGTCTGCGATATATCGGCGGACAAAAACGATTTCATCTACGACCGCTCCCCCGGCGGCGATGCGGAAACGGTATCCGGCTATGTCAGCGCCGTCGTCGAAACAAGCCGCGGCGCGGGATTGGGTTCGGTTCTTAAGCATTTCCCCGGTTACGGTTCGGCGAAGGACACCCACTTTGGCATCGCCTATGACGACCGGCCGATTGAGCGGTTCCGCGAGTCGGATTTCCTGCCTTTTGCGGCGGGAATCAAAGCCGGCGCAGGCACAGTTATGTATACGCATATTATAATTAACTCAATCGACCCGGATTATCCCGCGACCCTTTCAAAAGAAGCGCACCGCCTGCTGCGGGAAGAACTCGGCTTTGACGGCCTGGCGATGACCGACGACATGAACATGGGCGCGATAACCAAATTCACCGACGGACGCTCCGCCGCCGTCGCCGCGATACTCGCCGGCAACGATATGCTCGCCATCTCCGGCGATTATATGACGGCATATAACGCGCTCGCCGAAGCCATTAATAACGGCACAATTCCGCAATATCAGCTTGACGGTGCGGTCATGCGGGTGCTTATCTATAAATTCCGCTGCGGGATTATCGATTGACGCAAAACGGCAAATAATATCGAAAAAACGGAAGCGGTTTTTACGGCTTCTGTTTTTGTTTCTTCGGCAGTATGCTCTTTATTCTTCCCAAAATTCGTCAATGGCGCGGCGGTCGATTTCCATTCATTGACCGAACCGTTCCGGCTTGTTCCGGGTAATACAGGCACAGGTGTGATTGTTTGTCTTAACAATATCAAATGTTTAACTTTTTACACATTTTATATTGCATAATGCTGTTAAATGGAATATAATGAAAGAAAGCTCTTTATCTACCTCGACGCCGCGCTTAAAAGCGCTTTTCCTTACAACTTATCGGGACGGGCGGCTTGTTGACCGAAGGACGTTCGGTAACCGAAACCGGCGAAATTCTCAAATACAGTTCCATTCATTCCTTCAGCAAAAGCTTCAAAGCCTGCTTCGGAGACCCGCCGACGAAGTTTTCTGCCTTAAAAACCGGTTTTTCCGAATAACTTTTTTTAAACCCGCAAAAAATATATATCCGTCATTAAAGGGCGGGCGCCATAAATCTGCGCACAATTTATTAACCCGGCGTATTATTCGCAAAAACCCCCTCAGGGGACTTGACTTTTTGTATAAATGTTGATATAATTATAAGGAAACCCTATATAAACTGCCGCAATATGTCTTCTCGGCTTCGGATATTTTTTTCGAAATCATGAAACAAAAAGCATCCCGGCGGCGTCTAAATTTCACAGTATTGCCTCAAATAGCTTGTTTACATCATAAAACGGAGGAATTTCATTATGAAACAGCGCAATATCCGATCCCGCGTGACCGCATGGCTGCTGGCCGTGCTTATGGTCATGGGGGTCATGGTGTTTGCTCCGGTGTCGTCTTTTGCGGCGGAACCGTTTAGCGACATTTCGTCACACTGGGCAAAAGCAAACATCGAATATTTAGTCAAGAAGCAGATACTCTCCGGTTATCCCGACGGAACTTTCAAACCGGAAAATACCGTCAAAAGAGCCGAGTTCATAAAGATGCTCGACGCCACCTTCGGCCTCAATGATACCATCGCCATAAACTACTCCGATGTGAAATCAAGCGACTGGTTCTATCCTTATATCCAGCAGGCCGCCGCTCAGGGCTATCTGCTCGATTACGGCACCGCGCTTGACCCGGAAGGCAAGCTCACCCGTGAGGAAGCTTCGGCTCTGCTCGCGCGCTATCTCAACCTCAGCCCCGACAACAAAGCCGCTCCCGGGACTTTCTCCGACTATATGGCAATTTCAAGCCAGTACCGCGAATACGTGCTTCAGTGCGTCGCCGCAGGGATACTGAAGGGCTATGATGACGGCGAATTCAAGCCGCAGAGAACCCTTACCCGCGCCGAAGCGCTCGCTATCCTTTACCGTTCCGCCGGTACAATCTACCGTACAAGCGCAAACGGCACCGACGCCGATGCGGCTTCCGCAAATGCGTCGGTAACTGCCGGAAATGTCACGATAACCAATGCTTCCATTCAGGGTTCGGTTTATGTTACCGAGGGCGCTTCTACCGGCACGGTCAAATTCTCCGGCAGCAATATCCGCGGAACTCTTTTCCTCCGCGGCACGGTCAGGCTCGAGCTTGACAATACCAAAGTCGAAAACATCGTGGTAATGTCGGCGGATGACCATATCTCCGGCATCACTCTTATGAACAATTCGACAATCGAAAATATCCGCCTCGATTCCGCAGCTTCGGTTTATATGAACGGCGGAACCGGGATAACCAACATGACCGTTAGCGAACACGCCGAAGGTTCTCTTGTCGACGGCAGCGGCAAGCTTGGGTCCGTCGATATCAGAGGCGCCAGATTCGTTTCGAATATCATCCCCGTCAACTACAAGATCAGCGGCAATCTGACCGCCACCATCAACGGCGCAGTCGTTACCGGCTCCGATGTTTCGACCGACGGTCTTGCCAAGGGAACCAAAGCCGTCATTGACACGACCGGCTCGAGAGATGTGCTCACCCTCACTCCCGATCAGACGAGCGTTCTCTTCTATTATTATACAAACACCGCAACCGCTCCGACGGCGGATACTTTCAGCAGCTTTTACAATAATGCGAACTCAACCATTAAGGGTTACAACAACCTTGATGTCGTGAAGCAATTCTCGCTCAATCTTATCTCCAAGTCGGTAGCCGATCAGTATAAATATGTGGTTGTCGCTCTGTTCGTAAACCAGAAATATTTCACGCCTATCCTTGTACCCCGCGACAGCGGATCAACCGATAACTCTGCCGCCGGTTTCTCGAAAGGCCCGACGGTAACCACAAACTCCTCCACCGGATATGACACACTGACCTTCACCACCAATCAGACCGGTTATGTGTTCTACTACTATACCACAAGCAATGCGCCGATTAATTCGGAAACCTTCGTCGCCAAATGGAATGCCGCAGGCTCGGGCCTCAAGAATCCGACCAACACCGGAATCTCGGCTGTCTCCGGAATCGAGTCGAATCAGACTACCGTATATAACGGCGGCGCTTCTTCGCAGTATCAGTATGTCGCGGTCATGCTCGTGACCGGCAGCGGCAGCAGCGCAAGAAATTATCCCCCCATCATCGTCACCCGCAATGCGGGCTCCGGAGACGATCACTCCGCCGCCGGCTTCAACTCGGCACCTGTATGGTCGTCTTACAGCGGCAGCGACACTATCAAAGTGTCGACAAAGTTCGCCGGAACTCTGCGCTACTATTACACCAACAGCTCACAGGCGCTGACGACGCAGAGTTTTAACGCCTATTACGGCATCGGCACATATTACAACAGCATCACTGTCAATGCCGGTGAAAATGCCCAGACTTATCTTACCTATATGACCGGCACCGGCACCACGGCTCAGTCTGTCCGTATAGATACGGCCGCCGCAAACACTGCCGGTCTGAACTATATCGCACTCCAGCTTAACGACAACCTCGGAAACAGCTATCCTCCGATAGTGATCGCCCGTTCCGAGAGCCCCTCCGGCGGTGCCGGCTTCTCTGCCGGTCCGACGATTACGGTAAATACGGGCGGCGACTTTATAAACTATACCCCCTCGATGACCGGTATTGTATTCTGGTATTATTCGAAGACTTCCTCCGGAATCGATGCCTCAAACTTTATGACCGGCTGGTCTTCCGCCAATACAAGCGTCAGAGGCAACACCCAGCAGGTTAACGCAGGTCAGGCTTATAATCAAAAGACCGCCGACCTCGGCTATGCCGACGGCTATACCTTCATTGTCATCGCAATCCAGTCGGACGGCAAGATTCAGAAACCCGCCATTCTCAACCGCCTCAACACCAACGCCGGCAGCTACGGCTTCTCGGTGAACCCGGTGGTAATGGTAAGCAATCTGCAGAACGGCGTTGACACGGTATCCTTTACTCCGACATATGCCGGCATACTTCAATTCTACTATACAAACAACCAGATCGCGCCGAACGACTACACCACTTTCACTTCAAATTATAACACCGCCGCATATAAGGGCACATTCTCGACCGCCGCAAATCAGGCTGTAACTAATGCGTCAACCGGTATCGTCTCGGCAAATGCCACTGCAAGAGGATTCCAGTATGTAACCTTCATGCTTACAGGCACCACCGG
>LSQX01395894.1_pt1 | contig 33522 bp, 29 predicted proteins | sample 654561 | NCBI WGS metagenome assembly LSQX01 (sample SAMN04489861, study PRJNA283612) | anaerobic digester metagenome | isolation source: 4 biogas reactors fed with cattle manure at either 37C or 55C with and... | place: Denmark: Kongens Lyngby | collected 2014 | reverse complement strand
GGTATCCTTGTGCACATCCATCCCTACAAACGTGGTATAATCCATTGTACTGGCCTCCTTTGTATGTGGCTCTTTAATGGTTTTCCCATTATAACCCACGTCATTGCAAAGCGAGGCCAGCACTACCATTATGTCTACGCCGGGCCGGGCATGCCCGGCTCCTACAAACGATGCCCGATTGCCCACTTCCCACCTCTCACTTCTCACTTCTCATCTGCAGCGCCGCCCCGGCAAGCAGGCAAACCAGCCCGGCCAGGCCCGCCAGCGGAAACACCGCCCCGGCAGTCCGCGGCAGCTCTGCCGCTTCCCAGGTGGTCTGCGACGCGCTCTCCAGGCTGCTCCCCGCCGCTTCGCCGGCAAAGAGCAGACGCGCGGTGATGGTATCCGTCCCCGGGGAGCGGTCCTGGTAACTGAAGGTGGCCACCCCGCCGGCCAGCTTCACCACCTCGCTGTAGCTGTTGGCCCCGGTGACGGCAAAGAGCACCTCCAGCAGGTCGGTATCCACCACGCCGCCCTCGCTGTCCAGCAGGGTGGCCGTAACCGTGTTGACCCCGCCGTCTTTCAGGCTGCCGCCGCTGGTGAGAAGCTTCAACTCCGCCAGCCAGGGCGCGTAATTTACTTCTTCCGTCACGTAATCGCCGCCGGTGTCCTTATCCGCCGTGGAGGGGCCTTCCTCCGAGCCCCACCAGTTCAGTGGCGCGTTGAAGATGCCCCCCTCGTAGCCCTCCATGGCCGCAATGCCCGCCTCGCTGTTGCCGGTAAAGCTGTTTAAAAAGGCGGTTGCGGCGCCGGGGGAGGCGAGGGACAGCTTTTCGAGCAGGATGCCGCGCTTGTTTCCATGGAAGAGATTGTTAAAGACCCTTACCCTGGAGTCCGCGTGGTTGAGAGTAAGATCGAGGCAGAGGCCGCGCTCGTTTTCCCGCACCACGTTGGCGTGAATGTTAACATTGCAGGCATTTTCTATTTGTTCGCTTACATACAAGGCCAGGCCGTGGGTGAGGTGGGATACCCTGTTGCCCTCAATGTTAATCTTCACCTCGCTTGAGCTGGCCGGGCTATAATTCGCAACGGCTTTTGCACCGGGAACCAAGGAGCTTAAGCCTGCCATCAGGGACTCCTCGTCGTCAGCCACCCAGACATTAATCCCAGCCACATCACTGGCTGAAGACTCAATGGTGTTGTTGAATATATGGAGTTCTCCGCTGGTCGTTTGGCCATAGATGCCGTTTAGGGGACCTGGAGTGTCTTCGTAGCCCACGCTGATGCTGTTGCCGAAGATGGCCACTTTTGAATCTGCGAGGCGGCGGTAAAGGCTGATGGCATAATCTTCCACGCTAAAATTATTGTCATGGATCTCGCCGGTGCTGTCGTGGCAATAAAAGATGATGAAGCCCATGGCCCCCGCCACATCGTTCCGGCCAAGGCAGAACTCGCTGGAGCTGCATTCTTGAATCAACAAACTGAACCGGGTTTGGGACTGCATGGTGTTGCCGGTCACAGTTAAGCTGCTGTTTTCAAAAGAGAATATGGGTATGCAATCGGCTTCTGTCTCCATGATGTTGTTTTTCACGGCAACGCGGCTGCCTTCAAGGCCGTAAAAAAGAAGGGCAAAGGTTGCGCCGGTGATTTTGTTGCCCCTTGCTGTAAAATCCAGCCCGTTGATGATGGTCTCGGTGGCGATATAGGAGTAGGCTAGATCTATGCCGACACGATAGGAGTCGATAACATTGTTCTCAATCAAGATGGCCGTGGGGGAGGCAATGTCGCCGCGGACGGCGATACCTGCCTCAGCCCCTTCTCCTCCCGTCATCCGGCAGTTGGTGATGCTCCAGCTGGATGGGGAATGGGGAGCAAAGCCGCTGTAATCAACCTCTACGGCGCAGGCAGCTTCGCCTTCGTTGTGCATGGCCAGGCCGTTTAGGGCAACGCCCGATGCGCGAATGGAAAAGACGTAGTTGTCTATGCCTTCCACTACTGCGCCCGTCTCTCCATTAATTACAAGAGCCTTGTCGATGACCACGGATTCCTGGTAGGTGCCGGTGCCCACGGTGAGCACATCGCCTTCTTCAGCTTCCTCCACCGCCTCCGTAATGGTTACATATGTCGCGCCTGTCCGCTCGTTGACTACTGCTCCACTGTTGTCACCGGCCATTGCCGGCATCTCTGCTGCCATCATGAGTAGAAGGATCAATGCCGGTACTGATAGCTGCCTGAACAGTTTAAACATGCTCCTCTTGCCTCCTGATATTATTACTGTTTAAGCTATTCAGAATTGCTCTTCAAGATCCTCCGGGGGTATCCAGATACTCAATTTGTTACAGGTAGCCTCTTTTGTACAACACCCTGGCTGCGGCGATGGCGATGATCGCCCCAACCGGTACCAGGATGCTGACGGACCCCGACAGGGAGGGCACCGAAATAAAGAGGACCAGCATGAACAGGAGGGGCGCCAGGGCTATCTTCCAGTTCCTCGAGATGAAAACCACGGCCAGGGCTCCAAAAAGAGCCGGCAGGATGTTGGCAAAGGCCGGGGCCAGCAGTTCCGATTCCAGGATGGGCTGCAGCCAGGACAAGAGGAGCACCCCGGCAAAAATGATCAGGGTGGTGACAATGGAAGAGACGGCGATGGCTATGGTGGAGATTAGTTCACCTTCCTCGGTGCCCGGTTTCACCCCGGCAATTTCCATGGCGTTTAGGGCGCAGGGAACCTTGAGATTGGCCAGGTTGCCGGTGACAAAGCCGAGGTAGGAGCCGCCTGATCCGAGCATGGGCGAAAAGGTGAAAGCTTCGATTGCTCCCACCGTCCAGAAAATAGGCGCCACTCCCAGCAGCCCTTTAAGCAGTCCCATTCCGTAGGGCCAGGCGCGGTAATAAAGGCCTGCCGCGGCCGGGAACAGCATGAACATGATCATGGCCAGCGCACACCAGCTTCTGCCCCAGGTATGGACCTTTTCGCTGTAAGATGCTTTCATTTTTTTTGCCCCCTATCCCAGCAGCCTGGTAATGGGAATGGAGAGCGCCATGGCCCCCAGCATGCTGAAGGGCAGGGCATAGTCCTCCATCCATTTGACCTTGAGAACTTTAACGAAAAAGCCGCAGAGCAGCATGAGCAGGGCGGAGATGAGCATGACAAAGACGGGAATCCAGCCCCTGAGTCCGGCGGTGACGTCGGCAAAGATCATCCCCAGGAAGGCCGAGATCATGCCCATGTAGAGGGCGGTGAGGAAAATATCTCCCCACTTGGTGTCCCGCTTTTTCAAGCTTTGAATGCCGCCCTGTATTTTCTTCAGGAACAGCGTGACGATAATCAGGCCGGACATGATGCCCAGGGTCATGACCCAGGCGATGGTCATGTAAGCCCGCGGGTCGGTTACCCCTTCCGATACGGGGACCCCCAGGGCGGCAGCCGCCGAGCTGGCTGCGGGCAGCTCGTAGGTAAGTGCGCCCAGGATGCTCAGCCTCAGCCAGGGCAGGGGCAGGCCCAGGAACCTGGAGAGGGTGATAACGCCCAGAATAATGGCAATGGCCGGGGCCACGGTGAAGACGGCGCTGCTCCGGGCTACTCTTCTCAATGTTTGTACCTCAATCCCCAGCTCCCTGGCCCGGCGCCAGGCCTGGATCAGGAAGAAGACGGATTGGGCGATGACAAAAAGGACGATAACACCGGCGGTAATGAACAAAAAAGTGCTGTTAAGGTCAAAGTCTCTCAAAAAAATCCCACCCTTTTTCCTATTTGCCTGCCAGGCTAAAAATAGATTCAAGATCCTGCCATCCTTTTCCTCCCCCAAAACAGCCTGCCGCTTTAGCGAACGTGCTCCACTATCCTTCCTCCTGGCGAAGCGAAGGCTCGCCGGCCCGGACAGAGGGGAGGATGCAGGGAGGGGCGAACTGTGTTCGTCCGCCCCTGGGAGTCAAACAAAGTGCCTGTCACTGGGGAGGGAGAGGCTTAGCGCTTAAACAGGTCTATATAAAAGCGGATGCCTCGCTCAATGTTCTCCAGCGAGAGCCGCTCGTTGGTGCCGTGTACCCGCTCCAGGTCCTCCGCGGAGATGAGCATGGGGGTAAAGCGGTAAATCTGCTCGCTGAGGGGCTCATAGCGGATGGCGTCGGTGCCGGCCATGACGATGTAGGGGACGGTTACCGCTTCGGGGAAGATGGCGTAAATGGCCCGCTCTATGGCCTTGAAGCCGGGGCTGTCCACGGGCGAGATGCGAGAGGGCTCGGTGGCCTGGATAGCTTCCACCTCCAGCTCATCCCCTACCACCCGGCGCACGTGATGGAGCAACTCCTGGACGCTCTCTCCCGGGGCGATGCGGTAGTTGATGATGGCGCTTGCCTTCCGGGGCAGCACGTTGGGCTTGCTGCCCCCTTCCAGGACCGTCACCGCCGTGGTAGTGCGCAGCAGGGCGTTGCCGGCCCGTGATGACTTAAAGACCAGCTTGAAAAGGGGGCCGAAAAGCCAGAGGTTGGCCAGGATGAGCCGCAGCCCGAAACCCATCTCCGGGCCGATGTGGGCCAGCGTCTCTCTCAGGTAGGGGCTGATCCGCGCCGGGCGCTGCCGCCTTTCCAGCGCCGCCACCGCCCGCCCGATCATCCCCGCCGCGGTATGACGGGGAGGCATGGAGGAGTGGCCGGCCTCGCCCTGCGCGGTGATGCGGATGTCGGCGTAGCCTTTCTCGGCAATGCCCACCAGGGCCAGGGGGCGTTTCACGCCAGGCATGGCCCCCACGGTGACGGCACCGCCCTCGTCCAGGACATACTCAAAGGAGAGCCCGCGGGATTGCAGCAACTCCGAGATCTTCACTGCGCCTTCCTCGCCGCGCGTCTCTTCGTCATGGCCAAAAGCGAGGTAGAAATCGCGGGATGGGGTGAAGCCCTCTGCGGCGAGGCATTCCACCGCTTCCATGATGGAGATGAGCTGGTTCTTCACATCCATTGTCCCCCGGCCCCAGACAAAGCCTTCGGCGAGGGCGCCGCTGAAAGGCGGGTAGAGCCAGTCCTGCTCTGTGCCTTTTTCCACGGGGACAACATCGATATGGGCCAGGAAGAGCACCGGCTTCAGGCTTGCGTCGCGCCCCTTCCAGCGGTAAAGGAGGCTGTAGCCGTTGACGATTTCCCGCTCCAGGACCGCATGGGCTTGCGGGTAAGCCTGCTCCAGGTAGCGGATGAACAGTTCAAAGGAGGCCCGGTCCACTTTGGCCGGGTCGGAAGCGGCAACGGTGGGCAGCTGAACCGCCCCCGAGAGGCGCTCCGCGGCCCGGTTGATATCGATCTTGGGGGCGGGCAACGGATCCACGGTGTAGCGCCGGGAGCGAAAGGCAACTGCACGGCCCAGGATAACAGCCAATAATATGACAACGCCAGCCAGGATCAGGTAAACCCAGTATGACATGACGCACCTCCAGGGCAAGGATTTGACAGCTTTTCCCCCATTATACCGCAAATATCCATCCGGCCATGCCGCTTTATTTTATCTGCAGGCGCTTTATCCGCTGCTGGAGATTCTGCCGGGAAATACCCAGGGCCCTGGCGGCGCGGCTAATGTTGTGGCCGCTGCTGTTCAGCGCCTCCACGATGATCTCTCGTTCAATTACCTGCAGCAGTTGCTTGAGGTTTTGCTTCCCCCGCATGCTTTCGTAGCCGCGCTCGTAGCTGTAGCCGGGCTCCCGGTATTTTTGCAGCAGGTGGGCGGGGATATGCCTCGGCTCAATGTACTCGGCATCATCCTCGGCTAGGTTCATGGCGTGCTCCACGGCATGCCGCAGTTCGCGCACATTCCCGGGCCAGTTGTGCTGCTGGAAAAGGGCCATCACTTCCGGCGTCACATCTTTTACCCGCTTGTACATGATCTTGTTTGCTTGGCTGATAAAGTGGCGCACCAGGAGAGGCAGGTCCTCCATGCGCTGGCGCAGCGGGGGGATGGTCAGCGTAACCACGGCCAGGCGGTAGTAGAGATCCTGGCGCAGCTTCCCCTTCTTGATCGCCTCCAGGGGATCGGTGTTGATGGCACTGAAAATCCTCGGGTTCACGCGGATATCCGATTTCCCGCCCAGCCGCCGCACCGTTTTCGATTCCAGCACCCGCAGCAGCTTGGTCTGCAGGGAGACATCCATGGAGCTGATCTCGTCGAGGAAGAGGGTGCCCTTGTCGGCCTCTTCAAAGAGGCCGGGCTTGTCTTCGGCCCCGGTAAAAGCTCCCTTTTCTGTTCCAAAAAGTATGCTCTCCAGCAGGGTGGCCGGGATGGCGGCGCAGTTCACGGCCACGAAGGGGCCCTTGGCGCGAAGGCTGCAATTGTGGATGCTCTGGGCAAAAAGCTCTTTTCCCGTTCCTGTTTCGCCGTAGATGAGCACGGGCGACATGCTCACGGCAACGCGACGGGCATGTTCTATCGTCTCCCGGATGGCGGCGCTCTCCCCGATAATGTCATCAAAGGTATACTGCGTGCCGTTGCGGGCATGGCTGGAGTAGAGCTGCTTTTGCAGCTGGATCAGGGTGTCGATAAGCTGCTTTTTGTTGGTGATGTCGCTGTTGACCGAGACCGCCCCGATGATGGTGCCGTTGGCGCTTATGGGGAAGGTATTGGTGATGATGTCAATCTTCTTTCCTTCCCTGGTAAAGTAAGTGGTGTGGTGATTTTTCACCGGCTTTCCCGTCTTCAGCACCCTTAACAGGATGCTGCTGTCTTCATCGAGCTGGTATGCTTCCGTTATATGCTTGCCCAGGACATTCTCCGCCCTGGTATTCTCGATTTTCTCCAGCGATTTTGAATAGAAGAAGGTTTTGCCGCTGCTGTCAACGATGTGAATGCCCTCTTCGATTATGTTTAAGGCGCTGGTCAGCAGCTCGTTTTCCCGGCGTATTTTTTCTATTTCGCTTGCAGGAAGGGTTCGAGTAGACATAAAATCTCCTCCGAGGTGCAAATAAATTTGCGTTTTCCTATGAATTCGCCCGCAGCGCCCATGAATCCTGCCCTTGCCTCGCCCCGCAAAAATTATTGCATGCAAAAATAATTGCGGCCAACCCCGCCTGGGCGGCGGCAACCTGCTTCGGGCGCCGGCAAGGCGCCGCCAGAAGCGGGCATGCAGAAATTGCCTTGGCCCCTCTATAGCTGCTTGTGCTATAGTGAAAGAGGAGGAGAAGAAACCGGCAGGGATCGGCGCGCGGCTCCCCCGAGGTTTTGGCATAGATATTGCGTGTAGGTGTGGTTGTGACATTGAAGCAGCCGTTAAAGGCGTCGTTACAGGACATCTTTACAGCCACAACTGCAACAATCGGGAGGAGTTCTGCCATGAGAAGCTTGGACCACTTGAAGGAAAAGCCCATTGCCGTGCTCGGGGGAGGCGCCGTAGCAAAAGCCATTGCCGGCGATTGCGCCCTGGGCGGCGCCAGGGTGCGCATCTGCGACCTGCCGCCCTTCGCGGAAAAGACGCTTTTTGGAGTCAAGGAAAGAGGTATTAAATTTTTCGGCGATCAGCTAAACCTGTATGGCTTTGAACGCAGCGGAACTGCAGCCATGGAGATGGTTACGGAAGATGTTGCCGAAGCGGTAAAAGGCGCCGGGATTATTGTCGTGGCCACGCCCGCCCTCGGGCACAGGCCCTTTTTTGAAAAGTTAATCCCCGCCCTGGAAGATGGACAAGTCATCCACATTTTCCCCGACAATTTCGGCTCCCTCCTGCTGCGCAAAATGATGCGCGAAGCGGGCTGCCAGAAGGATGTCATCGTGGGCGGCTGGTCCAGCTCTACCTACGGCAGCCGGGTGGTGATCAAGGGCGGCGTAATCATGCCCCAGGTAAGGGTCTATTACCGGGCCATCACCCTGCGCGGCGCGGCCATGCCGGATAAAGACACCCCGGCTTTCATCGAGAGCTCCCGTTATCTCCCCTCCATGGACGCGGTCACCCACGGCGACGGTCCCGTGGCGGGCGATACGGTCCTCGATATCGGCTTTAGCAATGTCAATCCCGTCCTGCACTGCCCGGGTACCCTTCTTGGCCTTGGCACCATGGAAAACTGGGGTGTCATCTACGGGAAAGACAAGTACGAGTTCAGCATCTATTCCCATGCCTACTGCCCCTCCATTGCCCGGGTCCAGTACGCCTTCTACAAGGAGGTCTGCGCCGTGGCCGAGGCCATCGGCGTGGGCATTCAGCAGTATGACGAGGATGACTTCTTCTCCCGGGAGAGCATCCTCGGCCAGGAATACATGGGTAAGGACTACAAGATACCCTTTGACCAGCATGACTACATCCAGTATGGCACCGGTCCCTTCACCGTGGAGAACAGGTATATCACCGAGGACATTCCGGTGGGTTGCAACGTCTACCACCAGCTGGGGAAAGCCTTTGGGGTGAAGACGCCGGTGATCGACGCCATGATCAATATCGCCTCGGCCATATTGCAGCGCGATTTCTACGCCACGGGCTATTCCCTGGACTACCTGGGCATTGGCGGCATGAATAAAGAGGAGTTGAACCATTACCTGCGCTACGGAGAGAGGAAGTAAGCCCGGCTTTCTCTCCCGCTGGGATGCGGAGACGTTTGGGGGTATAAAAAGTGAGCCAGATTGTGCGCAACATTGAGTTTCGGGTCCTCGATGAAGAGAAGATTAAGAAAATCCATGAGAAAAGCCTTTACATCATGGAGAAGATAGGAATGAGGGTGGGCGGCAAGCGCGCCGTCGATCTCCTCACCGCGCACGGTGCCCGCCTTGGCGCGGATGGCTTGATGCGCATCGGCGCCGACATGGTGGAGAAGGCCCTGCAGAGCGCTCCGAAGAAGCTGGTGCTCTACAACCGGAGCGGGGAGGAGGCCATGGTCATTGACAGCGAGAACAGCCAGGTTTACTTCGGCACCCACTCCGATCAACTGGAAATAGTCGATCCCTTCGATGGCGGGGTGAGAAAGTTCTTGAAAAAAGATGTGGCCACCATGTGCCGCATCGCCAATGCCCTGCCCCATATCCACTTCGTTCTATCCGTGGGGATGACGGCAGACGTGGACCCGCGGGTCCAGACGCAGAGCACCTTTATCGAAACGCTGCGCCATTTCAGCAAGACCATCAACTTCTCCTCCAACAATATCGATTCGCTGAAAGACTGCCTCAACATCGCGGCGGACTTTGCCGGCGGCATGCAGAAGCTGCAGGAGAAGCCCTTTATCTTCTACTACTGCGAGCCCATTCCGCCGCTGACCCATCCGCCTGACAGCACGGAGAAGGCCTTTATCAGCGCCGAACACCGCATTCCCTTGATCTACATGCCCTACTGCATGATGGGCGGCACCTCGCCGATAAACCTGGCCACAACCCTGGCCCAGTCCAACGCCGAGGTCCTCTTCGGCCTCGTTCTCTCCCAGCTGGTCAGCGAAGGCACGCCCTACATCTACGGTGCCATGCCCTCCATCCTGGACATGCGCACCACCATCGGCAGCTACGCCGCGCCGGAATTCCATCTCTGCGTGGCGGCCATGGCGGACCTTGCCGCCTACTACGGCCTCCCCTTCTACGGCACCGCGGGCTGCTCCGACGCCAAGGCTGTGGATGAGCAGTCGGTGAGCGAGGTGACCTTCCAGATCCTCTCCACCATGCTGAGCAAAGCCAACCTCATTCACGACGTGGGGGTGCTGGATCACTGCAACAATGTCTCGCCGGAGATGGTGGTGCTGGCCAACGAGATCATCGAGATGATGAAATACTACACCCGGGGCGTCGATGCCGGGGAGGATGATTTCGTCCTCGATCTCGTGGAGAAGGTGGGCCCGGGAGGGCATTACATCGAAGAGATGCATACCCTGGAAAACTTCAGGCAGATTTGGTATCCTGACATTTTCAGCCGCGAGAAGGTGACCCAGCCGGGCTCCTCCATAAGGCAGAAAATCAGGCAGAAGATCAAGGGCATCCTGGAAAACGGTGCCGGCCCCACCCTGGACCCGGGCCAGGCCGAGGTCCTCGATGAGTGGGAGAAGAAGCTGGGCCTTTAAGGACAGCGTGCAAAAACTCTTGGAGGGAAGAAGCGATGATCTTTTGGCAAAGCCGCGATCCAGGAATAAACCATATCAAGACGCGCAAGAACCATGTCTGCTACGGCATGGGGCTGGGGATAATCCTGCTTGATGACGCCTACCCGGGCTTTCCGGGGGACGTGCGCAACCCCAGCGCCTATCCCTATCCCATCCAGTACGAGGTGGCCGAGGGCGTGACCAACAAGACGCTGGTCTACGATGCCAATCCCGCGCAGTGCCGCGATGCGGTTATCCGGGCGGCAAAAAAGCTGGAGCGGCTTGGCTGCCGCGCCATTGCCGCCGAGTGCGGCTACTTTGCCTTCTTCCAGCAGGATGTGCGGGAGGCCGTTGATGTGCCCGTGTTCATGTCCAGCCTGCTGCAGGTGCCTTTTATCCAGCAGGTCATTGGGCCGAAGAAAGCCGTGGGCATCGTCTGCGCCCAGAAGCAGTATTTGACCAAAGAGCACCTCGTCAACGTGGGCATTGATCCCGACAGCAACTACGTCATCGCGGGGGCCCAGGATGAGTACGGCGTCACCGAGTTTGACAAGCTCTGGAACCCCCATAAGCGGCCCGAGAGGCCGGAAGCCTATTACGACAAGGCCGAGCAGCAGATGATCGCCTGCTGCAAGCGCTTTATTGAAAAATACCCCCATATTGGGGCGATCATGCTGGAATGCACGGGAATGCAGCCCTTCGCCCGGGCCATCCAGCGGGAAACCGACCTGCCCATTTTCAGCTGGGGCACCCTCCTGGACTACGCCTACTCCGTTGTCGCCCACAGGGACTACTACGGCCATGTCTAGGCGGAAAGGGGAAGAGAGATGAAGGTCTCGGGCAGCTGCCTCTCCCCAAAGGAGATCGCCACTCTTCACGAAGCGACGCTGAGAGTGCTTGCCCGCACCGGCGTGGCCTTTGCCCACGAGCAGGCGCTGGAAATATTTAAAAAGAACGGCGCCAGGACGGAGGGCAACAGGGTCTTTATCCACGAGCGGCTCCTGGAGCGGGCCCTGGAGAGCATCCCCGCCCGCTTCACCCTTTACGGCCGCGAGAGCGGGGACCACGTGGTTGTCGGCGGCGGGCGGCCCGTCTATGCTCCCGCTTCCGGCCCCGTGTTCGTGAAAAGTGGCTCCCGCAAGCGGCCGGCTTCGCGGGAGGACTATATCAATCTTATCAAGCTCACCCAGGGCAGCCCCGTGCTGGGGGTGGCCAATTACATCGTTGTCGACCCCCAGGATATTGATGTCGGCAGGCGGCGCCTGTTCCAGGTGGCGGCGGCGCTGAAGTATTCCACCAAGCCCCTGGTGGGGATGAGCGTGGGAGAGGGGGAGACGAAGCAGTGCTTTGAGCTGGTGCGGGACTTTTACGGCGGCCTGGAGGAGAACCGCATGCTGGGGATCATCAGCCCCATATCGCCCCTCACCTACGACCGGGGGATGGTTGAGCGCATCATGGAGTATGCCCGCGCCGGCCAGCCGCTCATGTTTGCCTCCTGCTCCCAGCCCGGCTTTACCAGCCCGGCCACCCTGGCCGGGACGGTGGTGGTGGACAATGCCCAGCAGCTGGCGGGGATCGTCTTCAGCCAGCTCTGCAAGCCCGGGCTGCCCGTGATCTACGGCAGCACCTCCGTCTCCTGCGACATGCGCCACGCTGCGCCGGCCATAGGCTCGCCGGAGGCGGCGCTTATGGCCATGGCTACCGCCGCGCTGGCCCGCTATTACGGGCTTCCCTGCCGCACCGGCGGCACGCTGACGGATGCCAAGCTGCCGGACATGCAAGCCGGCCTGGAATCCATGATGGTGATGCTGGCCACGATGATTTCCGGCGCCGATTTCATTTTGCACGCCTGCGGGATCATCGATTCCTTTAATACCGTCAGCCTGGAGAAGTTTATCATCGACGAGGTCGCCGTGGCCATGGCGGAAAGATTCGCCGCCGGCATTGACGTGGACGAGCAGAGGCTGGCCGTGGAGGTTATTGAGAGAGTGGGCCCGGGCGGCATGTACCTGGGCGACGAGCATACCGCCATGCATTTCCGGGGCGAGCTCTTCATGCCGCCGCTGCTTTCTCGCGAAAACTACGCCGGCTGGGAGGAGGGCGGGGCCCTTTCCCTGGAGCAGCGGGCCCGGGAGCTCCTGGAGAAAAGGCTGCAAGAATATGAGCCGCCTCCGCTCACTCCCGCGCAGGAAAAACTCTTGATGAAGCACCTCTCCTAGGCATGGGTGCAGCAGGAAAGGAGGCAGCGGAATGGCCAGGAAAAAGACGATCCTGGATTTCATCAAAATGAAAAAAGAAAAGCAACCGGTGGCCTGGATCACCGCCTACGATTACCCCCTGGCTTCCTTTGCCGAGCAGGCGGGGGTGGACATGATCCTGGTGGGCGACTCCCTGGGCATGGTCATGCTGGGCTATAAAACGACAAACCCGGTAACGATGGAGGAATGCCTCATCCACTGCAAGGCAGTGCGCCGCGGCGCCCCCAACACCTGGGTGGTGGGGGACATGCCCTTCATGTCCTACCAGGTCTCCGACGAAGAGGCCGTCTACAACGCCGGCCGCTTCATCAAGGAGGCGGAGGTGGACTCCATCAAGCTCGAGGGGGGCATGCGGGTGGCCTCCCGGATCAAGGCCATCGCTGATGCCGGCATCCCAGTGATGGGCCACATTGGCTTAACCCCCCAGAGTTCTGGCCAGCTGGGCGGCTTTAAAGCCCAGGGGCGGGACGTGAAGAACGCCCGCGCCCTAATCAAGGACGCCCTGGCGGTGCAGGAAGCGGGCGCCTATGCCCTGCTCGTGGAGGCCGTCCCCCCGGAGGTTACCGCCTTCATCTGCGAGCTCCTGGAGATACCGGTATACGGCATCGGCGCGGGGCCGGCGGATGGGCAGCTCCTCATCTGCGGCGACATGCTGGGAATGTTCCAAGCCTTTACGCCCAAGTTTGTCAAGCAGTATGCCAACGTGGCCGAGATTGAGATTAACGCCATCAAGGCCTACGTCAGAGAGGTGAAGGAAGGGCTCTTCCCCGCTGACGAGCACGTTTACCATGTCATTGAGCCCATGGAAGAGTTTGAAAAGATGTTCAGGGAATTCAAAAAATAAATGAACTGTCACCGGAAGAGATGCCCTAAAGAGGACCCTGGTAGCAGGGCCGGCCATGCGCTTAGGGCAGGCATGGCAAGCACGAAAAAGGAGGCTAAAAGGGGCCGTGGCTGAGAGCATTTTGTCTTTCCTGTCATATTTTTGGGTGATAAGAGGGCAGGTGGCCGAGCTTACCCTGCAGCACACCCTGCTTTCGCTGGCCGGGGTGCTGGCGGGCACCCTGACCGCCGTTCCGCTGGGCATATTCATCTCCCGGCGCCCCAAAATCGGAAGCTACGTCATCGATATTGCGGGAATGCTCTATACCATCCCTTCACTGGCCATACTCGGTTTTCTGCTTCCCTTCCTGGGGCTGGGCTGGCTTCCTACCATCGTGGCGCTGACGATCTACTCCTGGCTGCCCGTGCTGAGAAACACCTGCGCCGGGCTCCTGGGCGTGGATCCGGCGGCCAAGGAGGCCGCGCTGGGGATGGGTGCCACCTCGAGCCAGCTTCTTTTCCGAGTGGAGCTTCCCATGGCCTTCCCCATCATCATGGCCGGCATCCGCACTGTTGCCGTCCTCACCGTGGGGATTACGACCATGGGCGCCCTAGTGGCCGCGGGAGGGCTGGGCAACCTTATCTTTACCGGCATCTCCATGATGGACAACCGCATGATCCTGGCGGGAACCATTCCCGTCTCCCTGCTGGCGGTCCTCCTGGACAAGCTTTTGGGCATTCTGGAGCATAAAGCCAGCTTAAAGATGGGGGTTCGCGGCTAACCCCGCTAAGAATAAAACTATAAAAACAAGGAGGCTTATAGTTGTGTTGCAGAAGCGTAGGTTGACCCGGTTGTTGCTTTGCGTGGCCCTGGCTGCCGCAATGCTTGGTGCAGTTGGCTGTGGAGGGGGAGGTTCAAAAGAGGCGGGCAAGGTGGTTATTGCCAGCAAGCAGTTTGCCGAGAGCCTGATTCTTGCCCACATGGCGGCACAGCTCATCGAGGCGAAAACCGACCTGGCAGTGGATATCAGCAAGATTGGCATGGGCGCGACGGAAATGCTGCACCCGGCCCTGGTGGAAGGGCAGATCGATCTCTATCCCGAGTACACGGGCACGGCGTGGATGGTGGTCCTTGAGGGAGACGTCATTCACGACCGCCAGGAGATCTTTGAGAAAACCAAGGCCGCTTACCAGGAGAAGTTTAACATCACCTGCCTCGATCCCCTGGGCTTCCAGAACACCTTCGCCATTGCCATGCCCAAGGAGGTGGCCAATGAGCGGGGCATCAAGACCCTTTCCGACCTGGCCAAGCATAACGACCTGACCTTCGTCGGCGACTCCACCACCTTTACCCGGGCCGACGTTTACCTGGGGCTGCAGGAGACATACGGCATTGACATGAAGCAGAAAGTTGTGGACACCGCCTTCTTCTACGATGCCCTGGCCGAAGGGCACGGCCATGTCACCACCTGCTTCTCCACGGACGGCCGGCTGAAGGAATACGACTTTGTCGTCCTGGAAGACGACAAGCACTTCTTCCCGCCGTACGATGCCATGTACGTTGTGCGCACCGAAATCCTGGAGAAATACCCCGAAGTGGGCGAAGCCCTCAAGCCGCTGTTCAACTCCATCAACGAAGAGGCGATGATTGATCTGAACTACAAGGTGGAAGTGGAAAACCAGGATCCGGCCGACGTAGCGAAAGAATACCTGGAGTCGCGGGGGCTTATCTAACACAAGGAGAGGTTTAATCATGACTGGCCGCGTAGAAGTGGAGCTCCAGAATGTGAGCAAATTCTATGGCGAAGACAAGGTGGTAGACGAGGTTAGCTTCCAGGTTAAGCAGGGGGAGATCTTTGTCCTCATCGGTCCCTCCGGCTGTGGCAAGACTACCACCTTGAAAATGATTAACCAGCTCGTTCCCCACACTTCAGGGAGCATCTTCGTGCGCGGAAAGGACGTGACGGAGCTCGACACGGTCGAGCTCCGTCGCTCCATCGGCTACGTGATCCAATATATAGGATTATTGCCGCACCTAACCATCCAGGACAACATTGCCTTTGTCCTGCAGCTGAAGAAATGCCCCAAGAAGAAGCAGCGGGAACGGGCCATGGAGCTTATTGAAACGGTGGGGCTGCCCCTTTCCTACCTGGAGCGCTATCCCCGCGAGCTGAGCGGCGGACAGCAGCAGCGCGTGGGAGTGGCCCGCGCCCTGGCGGCAGACCCGGAGATACTGCTCATGGACGAGCCCTTTGGGGCCGTGGACCCGGTCACGAGGGAGCAGCTTCAAAATGAGCTGCTGCGCCTGCAGGAGACGATCAGGAAGACCATCGTCTTTGTCACCCATGACATCCAGGAGGCCTTTAAGATGGGCGATCGCATCGGCATCATGCGCGGGGGCAAGCTGGTGACCATCGGCACGGCCATGGACATTGTCAAGGAGCGGGATGACTTTGTGCGCAGCTTTATCGGCCAGGGGGCCGTGTTCAGCGCCCTCGACACGATCCCCGTCACCCGGGCCTTAATCCGCGATCTTCCCGTGGTCAAGAAGGAGGCCCTCGTCGATCCCGCCCAGCCTGCCTTCAAGGGCTGGGACTACGCCTTCGTGGTGGACGACCGCGGGCAGAGCCTGGGCTACATCTCCCTGGCCGAGATGGAGGGGCCCCAAAAGATCGACCCGGACAAGGTTGAGCCCCTGCCTTCTTCCTGCCTCCCGGGCGATTCCTTGAAGAAGGCTCTCGAGGAGATGCTCTGGGGAAGCCGCGCCTGGCTGCCCGTGGTTTCCGAGGAAGGCTCCTTCCTGGGGATTGTCTCCTTCCAGTCCTGCGCATCTCTCTTGGCCGGATAGGGGAGGTATCGAGTTTTGTGAAGAGCGACTTTTTATGGGTAAAGGTATGGAACTACATTGTTTCCAAGAGCGATTTCTGGCTCTCCGCCCTCGGCTCTCATGTCCAGCTGGTCCTCTGGGCCAGCATCATCGTGATCGTGCTCGGCGTGCCCATCGGCATTTTTATTTCACGCCACAAGAAGCTGCGCGATCCCGTGCTCAGCGTTATCGGCGTTCTCTATACCATCCCCATCCTGGGGCTTTTCGGCTTCCTCATCCCGCTGATGGGCATCGGCTTGAAGCCGGCCTTGATTGCGCTGACCATTTACGGGCTCCTGCCGGTGATCCGGAACAGCTGCGTGGGCATTGAGAATGTCTCTCCCTCGGTTAAAGAGGCCGCCCTCGGCATGGGCGCCAACAGGACCCAGCTCCTCTTCAAGGTGGAGCTGCCCCTGGCCTTCCCGGTCATCTTTGCCGGCATTCGCACGGCCATCGTGATGAATTTTTCCGTGGCCACTTACGCCGTGTTTATCGGCGCCGCGGGCATGGGCACCATCATCCTGGTGGGCATGCGCACCTTTAACGACGGCATGCTCGTGGCGGGGACGATCCTGCTGGCGGTGACCACGGTGCTGCTCGACCGCCTGCTGGGCTGGCTGGAGAAGATGGTCCAGCGAAAATACGGCATGGAAAACCTCAAGTGAAAAACTTGGCCGGTGGAGTGAAAGCCCGTGATTCTGAGCACCAGGCAGTTTCACTTCAGCTATCCCGTGTGGGTGGAATTTGGCTGCGGCATCTCCAGGAGAGTCCACGAGAAGGCGGCGTCGCTGCACAGAAGGCGGGCCCTGGTAGTCAGCGACGCCGGCGTTGCCCGGGCCGGCCTGCTGGAGCCTATCATGGCCTCCCTTGAGGGGGCCGGCCTGCAGGCCACACTCTTCACCGGGGTGGAGTCCGACCCCTGCGGCGAAATCTGCGATCGCGTTGCCGCCCTGGCAGGGGAGCATGCCGGCGACAGCTTCTTTGTCGCCGTGGGGGGCGGAAGCGTCATGGACACGGTCAAGGCCGCCGTGGTGGTGGCCGGCCATGGCGGCAGCGCCCTCGACTACCAGCGCGGGGGGAAGAAGATCGAAAAGAGCTGTCCCCCCTATATCGCCATCCCCACCACGGCCGGAACGGGGGCCGAGGTCTCGCCCTACGCCGTCATCTCAGACCCTTCCAGGAAGAAGAAGGTGGTCCTGGAGGGGCCGCAGCTTTGGCCCCGCTTTGCCCTGCTCGATCCCGAGCTGACCCTGGGGCTGCCGCCCCGGATCACCGCGGAGACGGGGATGGACGCGCTGACCAACGTCGTTGAAGCGTATACCTCCACCGGCACGGATCCCTTTGCCCAGGCTCTTGCGCTGAAGGGGGCGGCCATGATCGGCCGATGGCTGCGCAAGGCGGTGGCCCAGCCGCATAACCTCGAGGCCCGGTCCAACATGCTGGTGGCGAGCATGTTCGGGGGCTTGTGCTTTGACTATGCCGGCCTCGGCGCGGTGCATGCCTGCAGCCACCCCCTGGGGGCGCACTTCGGCTTGAGCCATGGCCTGGCCACGGCGGTAATGCTGCCGGCGGTGATGGAATTCAACCTCATGGCTTGCCCGGAGCTTTACCGGGACCTGGCCGCGGCCCTGGGCGCCGACGTGAGGGGGATGGATCTCATGCAGGCCGCGTCGGCGGCGCCCCTGGCAGTGCGGCGCTTGATGGAGGACATCGGCCTGCCCCGCACTCTGCGGGAGCTGGACATCCCCGAGGAGACGCTGTCCCTGCTGGCGCGGGAGGCAATGCAGGAGCGGGCCAACCTCTGCACCAATCCCCGCGTTCCCGATGAAGGGCAGATGCTGGACATATTTTACCGCGCCTACTACGGCCCTGGCGGCAGGAAATAGGGGGGTGTTCCTGGAACTACTAGGGTGTCGGGAGGCGCTGGAATGAGCAGGCACATTCTGCACTACGTCGATGCCCACGTGGGAGGGGAGCCCCTGCGGCTCATTGTGCGCGGCCCGCAGCTCAAGGGAAAAACCCTGCTGGAGAAACGCGGCGACATGATGCAGCACTACGACTTCCTTCGCACCGCCGCCCTCATGGAGCCGCGGGGCCACGATGACATGTACGGCGCAGTGGCCGTAGACCCCTGCCACCCCCAGGCCGACCTGGGCGTCATCTTCATTGATGGCGCCTTTTACAACAACATGTGCGGGCACGGGGCCATGGCCGTCGCCACCATTGCCGTTGAGCTGGGCCTGGTGCAGGCGCAGGAGCCGGTGACCGCCGTGACGCTGGAGACGGGCGCGGGCCTGGTGCGGGTGGAGGTGGAGGTAAAAGGCGGCGCCGCCGGAGAGGCCACCTTAACGGGAGTCCCATCCTTCCTTTACCGGGGCGGGGTGCCCCTGCGGCTGCCCGGCCTGCCCGGCGGCGAGATTTCGGTGGATATCGCCTACGGCGGCAATTTTTTTGCCATCGTGGAGATGGACCAGCTGGGCCTGAAGCATTCCAAGGAAAGCCTTCCCGACTTCATCCGCTGGGGGCTGGCCATACGGGAAGAGGTCAACCGGCGCATCCCCGTTGTCCATCCCGAAAAGCCCCATATCAACCTTGTGGAAGATGTCCTCTTTGCCGGGGAGCCGCAGTTTTCCGGGGACACCCACAAAAGCCTCGTTGTTCTCGGCCATGCCATGGTCGACCGCTCCCCCTGCGGGACGGGGACCTGCGCCCGCATGGCCGCCCTCTATGCCCGCGGCGCGCTGGGCCGGGGCGATATCTTCTATCATGAAAGCATCACCGGGGCCATATTTGAGGGGAGGGTGCTGGAGGAGACGGCGGTAGGCGATTTTCCGGCCATCCTGCCCCAACTGAGAGGGCGGGCCTTTCTGACCGGCATGGGCCAACTCATCATCGACGCCGCCGATCCCCTTAAGTACGGCTTTTCGCTGCGCTAGCCGCTTTGGGCGGGCGGGAGGAGAGTGCCCCGGTTCCACATTCCCGCGGGATCGTAGTAATCCTTGAACTTCTTTAAATCTTCAATGTACTGGCGGGGGGCCGTCTGCAGGAAGAGCTCCCGCTTCAGCTTGCCGATGCCATGCTGCCGGTCCGCCTGGGCCCGGCGGCCCGCCAGCTCCAGCGCCCATTGCGCCAGGAGCCGCCGCCCCTCTTCGTACTGGGCATAGCTTTCCGGCAGGAGGTTGACACGGAGCCGGTTTCCCAGGAGGTGGCCGTAAATGGCCACATTCAGTCCCGCGCCGGCTGCGCCGGCCACGTATTTTTCCAGCAGGCCGGCAAAGTCTTCATCGTCCGCCGCCAGGTAAAGGTCCAGCCCCGTCAGGCGCGGCTCGGAAAGCCTGGCCCTGGCCAGGCGAAAGTTTACCGCCGCCGCCGCGGCATGGCGGAATTCCCGCATCTGCTCCACGCCGCCTTCCCCGCTCGCCGCCCAGGCTTTGTCGGGATCGCAGTTGGCCTCGGCGGCCATCTCCAGAAGCTTATCGGCAATTTCCAGGCCGGCCTCTTCTTCGCGGCAGTGGGCTTCCAGGTAAATTGCCGCCAAAACCCCGGGTTCCGGGGGCGGCGCCGCCTTTAAGCTGTTCGCCGCCCCGCCGTACTGGGCCATCAGCTGCAGGGTGGTGTGGTCCATGTACTCGGCGGCGGCCAGGCCGAGCTCCATCAGCCGGTGCCGGCTTCCTTTCAGCTTTTCCACGAAGGCGTAGAGCGTCTCCTTCTGCTCGAGGAAGAAGATAAAGCCCCAGCTGTGCGGCGGCCGGGGCTGCAGCTGTAGGGTGACCCTGCTGAGAACGCCGAAGATGCCCTCGCCGCCGATGAAAAGGTCCAGGAGGTCCATCTTTGCCCCGCCTAGGGAAACAAACCGCTCGCCCCGGCGCAGCTCCATGATGCCGCCGCCGGCAAGGACGATGCGCGCGCCGGCCACGTGGCGGTTCGTGCTCCCGTAGCGGGGGGCGCATAGGCCCCTGGCGCTGCAGGAGACAATCCCTCCCACCGAGGCCGATGTTTCCGTGGGGTCCGGGGGCCAGAAAAGCTCGGCCTCGCTTTTCAGCTGCTTGATCTCCTGCCGCAGCTGCCGCAGCGAGAGGCCGGGTTCCACCTCCAGGAAATAGGCGCCGACGTCGCGGAAAAACTTGCCCACGCGGCACATCTTGGAGAGGTTGAGCAGGCAGCCTCCCGCCGGGACGGCGCCCCCGGCCAGGCCCGTCCTTCCGCCCTGGATGGTGGCGGCGGCTCCGTTCCTGTGGGCCCAGGCGGCAAATTCCCGGATGTCGGCCTCGCTTTCGGGGAAGAAGATGCCCTCGGCCCGGCCCTGCAGCCGCGACTCGTCGGTAAGATAGTCCTGGAACTTCTCGTCTACGCTGCGGATTTTCTCTTCCACGCCACTCATTCTCCCCTGGCCCTGTGCTCCCGCTCCTGCCGGACCAGGCGCAGCAGCTCTTCCAGCACGGCCTCGTAATCATCAATTACCGCCACGTCGGCGGACTGCACCAGCGGGGCGAACTCGTCCGTGTTCAGGGCCACGATATGCTTGCTCTTTTCAATGCCGGCGTAGAAGGCGGCGGCGCCGGAGACCCCGGCGGCGATGCAGAGCCGGGGCCGGACAATGGCTCCCGAGGCGCCGATGAGGGCGCTCAGCGGCGCCCAGGCGTTCATGGCCACCGGCCGGCTCACGCCGAAGGCGGCGCCCATCTCGGCCGCGGCCTTCCTGAACTTCTCCACCTTCTCCCTGCTGCCCACGCCCCGGCCGGCGACCATGATAAAGGAAGCCTGCTCCAGGCCGCCGCTCTCCGCTTCCGTGAATTCCAGCACCCGGGTGAATGACCCTTCCGGCGCGCCCCGCAGGTCCAGCTCCGCCGTCTGCCGCACCTTGACGGCGCGCCGGCGCGGTGCGGCGCCGCCCCTGGCGATGGAGAGGCAGTAGGGCTTCCGCCGCAGCGCCAGCTTCGCCTGCAGGTAGCCGGAGTAGGCGGTCTTGAAGCAGAGCGGCGGATCTGCGGCTGCCTCCAGCTTCTGCACCGCCGTGAGGGAGCTGCCTCCCAGGCGGTAGGCGAGGCGCACCGCCAGCTCGCTGCCGCTGCAGTCTCCGGAGAAGAGGTAGAGGGGGACGGGATCATCCTGCGCCAGCCGGGTTAAGGCAGCGAGGCAGACCTCCGGCTGGTAGCGCTCCACCCTCGCCAGCAGCAGCGACGCGGCAGGGGAGAGGGCGGCCAGCTCCTCTTTCTGCTCCGGCTTGCTGTAGAAGATGATGCAGCGGCCTCGTGCCGCGGCGCCCAGGTTGGCCTCGATAAAGGCGGCCAGCTCATCGGCCTGGCCCTGCACGTTGGGGGCGCAGCCGTTTAAGACGGCGATGTAGTTCATAGTTCCGCCAGCCACCTCCTCAGGTATTCCTCGTACAGCTTCCGGGCCTTCTCCTGCGGGCTGGTCCCGTCAATCTTTATCCCGGCCCGGCGGCGGTCGATGGCCGCCAGCCCCTCCAGGGTGCAGCCCGCGGGCTCCTTTGCCGCTGCAAGGACCTCCACCTCTTTATCCCTGCTGGCAAGCCTCTCTTTCAGCGTGGGCACCCTCAGGTAGGCGTGGGGCGCGTTGCCCACGGCGGCGACAAAGGGGGGGCGGGCCAGCTGCCGCAGGAAGCCGCCGTCGACCATGCTGCCCACTTCCAGCCAATCTTCCCCGTGGAACTTCAGTTCCGTGACCTGGGTGATGCAGGGCCAGCCCAGCATCTCCGCCGCCAGCAGGGGGGTGGCGGCGTTGTCGCCGACGCCGCTCTGCCGCCCCATGATGATCACATCCGGGGGATTGTTGCGGGCGAAAGTGCAGATGGCGGCGGCCACGCTCTCCGGGGAGAAGCGCAGGTCGGCATGGCTCTCCAGGCGCACGGCCCGGTCAAACTTGAGCGCGTAGAGGGTCTTCAGGTAGCCTTCCGCTTCCCGCCCGCCCACGGTCAAGGCGGTCAGCTTGACGCAGCCGGGGGCGCTCTCGGCGAGGCGCAAGGCCAGCTCCAGGGCGCTCTCGTCGTAGGGGTTGAGCATGGTCTTGACGAAGCCCGTCTCCACCCGCAAGCCCTCTATCTCCCAGCCGCCGGGGGGGAGCTGATCCAGGTCGGGCACCACCTTGAAGCAGACCAGGACACGCATGGCCATCACAGGGGGAAGATGGTCCCCTTGTTCATAATGCCGCGGGGGTCAAAGGCCTGTTTCAGTGTCTCCAGGATGTAGTAGGCGGAGCCATGCTCCTCCTTGATCCAGGGAGCGCGGTACTTGCCCACCCCATGGTGGTGGCACATGGAGCCACCGGCCTTGAGTGTCTCTTCCACGATGATCTTTTTTATGGGCAAGTGGTACTTGGTCACTTCCTCTTCGGGCTTGCAGTCCACCACGTTGTAGTAGTGGACGAAATAGAGGTTGGTGCCGTTGATGTAGCAGTGGGAGGCGTGGCCGCCCACCAGGGTCATGTCAGGGACCTCGCTGCGGATCCGCTCCACGCAGGCCTTGTAGATGTCGTAAATCTTGTCCCAGCTGGCCGAGATCTCGGTGGTGTTGCCGATGTTCTTTGTCTCCAGGATTTCGGCCCTCTCCCTGGCCACGTCCGAGGCATCCCAGTTCAGGTTGGCAAACCAGGTCTCGAAGTAGCGGCTGTCCACTTTCTTGCACTCGGGGTAGCGTGCCACGATCTCTTCGATGGCGGCGGCGGTGGCCTGGGAGATGGCCTTCGGCCCTTCGGTCATGAAGATGAGCACGCATTTCCCCTCGGCAAAATGCGAAAAGCTGGTGGACCCGTCTTCGGGATCGTAAAGCCTGGTCACGGAGGGGCGGTATCCGTTGACCATAACCTCGCGCAGTATTTCAAAGCCCGTCTTCATGCTCTCCAGGGTGTAGCCCAGGAAGATGTTGTTCTCGGGCATGTATTTATGGATTTTCACCGTCACCTCGGTGATAAAGCAGAGGGCACCTTCGTTGCCGATGATGACGTGGCGGATGTCGGGCCCCGCCGCCCGGCGCGGCACGTTCTTGATGCGGACGACGTGGCCGCCCGGGAAAACGGCCTCCAGGCCCACGACCATGTCCTCAATGCCGCCGTAAAGGGTGGAAAACTGGCCGATGCTCCGGGTGGCCACCAGGCCGCCCAGGTGGGCCATGGGCTTCGACTGGGGGGAGTGGCCAGTGGTGTAGCCGAGGGCTCTCAGCCTGTCCTCCAGAACCTGCAGGGGGGTGCCGCACTGGCAGGTAGCCTGCATGTTGTAGGTGTCGATGCTGAGGATCTTGTTCATCCGCGAGCCGTCGAGGACAATGGAATTCTCCACGGCCGTCTCCAAGCCGCCTTCCGTGGCCGTCTGGCCTGTCCTGGGGACCACGTTGATGCCGTGCTTGTCGGCGAACCTGAGCACCTCCGCCGCCTCCGCGGCGCTCTCCACGTAAACCACGGCGGCGGGGAGGGGCCGGGTAAAGACGCCATGTATCTCCTCGAAGCGCCGGAAGCGGTCCACGCTGCTCCTTTTCAGCACCTCCTCGTCGGTGACGACCCGGTCTTCGCCCAGGATTTTAATGAGCTGCTCCACAATTTCTGCCCTTGTCAGAGCCATCATCTAACTCCTTCCTCTTCTTTTTAGCCAAAAATGGAGTAGGCTTTTTTCAGGATTTCATCGGTATAGTAGGTGATGTACCGGTAAACCTCCTCGTTCATGCGCCGGTAGAGGGCGTGGCGGGCCGCGTTGGGCTGGAACACATCCCGCACCCGTACCATCCTGGCCACGGCCTCGCGGTAGTCATTGTAAATTCCCAGGGCCAGGGCGGCGCAGATGGCCGAGCCCAGGCCGGCCGAGCTGTTGACCACGTTCCTGCTGGCGGGAAGGCCAAAGACGTCGGCGAAAATCTGCATGAAGAGGTTGCCGTTGGAGCCGCCCCCGGAGACGATGAGCCGCTCCAGTTCCAGGCCCAGCTCCGCGCACATGGCGTCGACGTGGTTTTTCATGGTCAGGGCGATGCCCTCCAGGATGGAGCGGAAGATGTGGGCGGCGCCATGGCGCGCGTCAAAGCCGATCATGAGGCCCTTTTTGTAGGGCTTCTCCGGCGGGGCCAGCCACTCCAGCACCGTCATCAAGCCGTCGCTGCCGGCGGGCACCGCGGCGGCGATCTCGTTCAAGTATTCTTCCGGGGCCTGTCCGCGGGCCTTGGCCTTGAGTAGCACCTCGTCGCCCAGCAGCTCCTTGAACCAGCTCACCGTCCACATGCCCCGGCGGATGCCGCCGCTTTCGTAGAGGTACTGGTAGGGGACAGCGGCAAGATTGGTAAAGAAGTGGGTGGCCTCCTTTATGTTCTTATGACCGTGCACCATTCCCGTGATGTAGGTGCCCAGGGAGATGAGGGCCGTCTTTCCGGGCAGCAGGCCCGCCCCCAGCGCCTCCACGGCCTTGTCGTTGGCCGTGGTCACCACCGGTATGCCCGCGGGAAAGCCGGTGGCGGCGGCGGCCTCCTCGGTGAGGTAGCCGGCAATCCTGGCCGGGGGGAGCAGGTTGAAGAGCATCTCCCGCGGGATGTTGTACTGCTTGAAGACGGCCTCGTCTTCGCTCCACTGCCAGGTATCCTTGTCGATGGGCCACTGGCCCTCGTAGTTGGCCGCCGTATCGTTGAACTCCCCCGTGAGCCGGTGGGTCATGTAGCCGGTGGTGGTGGTCACGTATTTGACCTCGGGATTGGTGTGCTCGTAGGGCCTGGCGAGGCGCAGGTCCATCCAGCTGATAACCGGCGCTGCCAGGCTGCCGTCTTCCTTGAGCAGGACGCGGCAGCAGCGGATGGTGCAGAGGCCCAGGCCGATAATGTCGGACTTCTTCCCGGGAAAGCGCGCCATGGCCTGGCGGCTTGCCGCCACCAGCGAATCCCAGAGGTCGTCATCGGGGTGCTCCGCCACGCCCGGCGCGGGGAGGTGCATGGGCCTGAGATCCTGCTTCCCCTCGCAGACGACGTTCCCCTCCAGGTCGAAGATGACCACCTTGGAGCTCTGCGAGCCGCCGTCTACGCCGATTAAGTATTTCTTGCCCATCTTTGCTTCATCGCCTCCTTTGCCGCCGGCTGTCCTTAGCGGACCAGGTAGCCGCCGTCGACGACCAGGATGTGGCCGTTGATGTAATCGGAGGCCCTGCTGGCCAGAAAGACGACGGCGCCCATGAGGTCCAGGGGCTCACCCCAGCGGCCGGCAGGAATATGGTCCAGCACCCTCTTGTTGGCCACGGGGTCGCGCCGCGTGTCGGCGGTTATGTCAGTGGCGTAGTAGCCCGGGGCGATGCCGTTTACCTGGATGTTGTACTCCGCCAGCTCGTCGCTGTAGGCCTTGGTGAGCCCGGCCAGCCCGTGCTTGGTGGCGGCATAAGCCGGGGACCAGCGGCCGCCCAGGAAGGAGAAAAGGGAACAGATGTTGATGATCTTGCCGCTGCGCTGCGGGATCATGAACTTGGCCGCCTCGTAGCTCATCTCGAAGGGCGCGGTAAAGTTAATCGCCGTCATGAGATCCCACTGCTTCCGGCCGAACTTGAGGACATCCTTCTCGTTGATGCAGAGGCCGGCGCTGTTGACGAGTATGTCCACGGAGCCGAAGGTATCCACGCAGGCGCGGATCACCTTCGCCGCGGCGCCGCTCCGGGTAAGGTCAACGTGCATAAGGGCTGCTTTTGCCCCCTCGGCCTCGATGAGCTTGACAATCTCGTCTCCTTCTTGGATGCTGGGGATGAAGACGTTTGCCCCGGCCTTGGCCAGGGCCAGCGAGAAGGCCTGCCCCAGGCCGGTGTTGCCCCCGGTGACAATGGCGTTCTTTCCCTTCAGCGAAAAGAAGTCCATGGAGAAGCTCTCAATGCCTGTCATGATCATTCCTCCCCTGGCGGTGTGGTTGAAGCAAGCGTAAAAAAAGAGAGAAAAGCATTCTTCCCCACGGGAATTACTTTTCTCTCATCTCACTAGTAATTCGACTCTAGTATAGAAACCAATCGACTAATTGTCAATGGATCAAGCTGCCCACAAAGTTGCCCATATGGGAAATGGGACACTAGGGACGTACTTCTTTGTCCCACTTTGTAGGCTATTTTATCAATCGAGGTTCCATCCCCGCCCGCATATCCGGCGGGAGGCACATGGCGGGATGACAAGCATAAAACTCAGGATGACAACTATCAGGCGAACCACACCTCGGGGTTCGTGGAGCACACGGCGACGGCGCCCGCCTTGAGGGCGGCAATGGCATCTTCCTTGCAGCAGATGAGGCCGCCGGAAATAATGGGGATATCGGTTTTCTCCATTACCCACGTCACCAGCTTGGGCCAGCCCGGCAGGATCTCCAGGAAGTCCGGCCTCGATATTTCAATTTGTCGATCCAGGTTTTCGAAGGAGAATGAGTCAATGACGAAGAGCCGGTGCACCGTATAGAAGCCCTGCTCCCGCGCGGCCTTGATCAGGGAAGCCTTTCCGCTGAGAATGCCCACGGCGGCGGTGTGATTTTTCATGTACTCGATGACGATTTCTTTATTGGTGAAGCCCTCGATCAGGTCGACATTGACGAAGGGCATTTTGCCGCTGCTTCTCACCTTCTCCGTAATTTCACCGATGTCCACAATGCTTCCGTAAAGGATGAAGACAATTTTAAAATCCGAATCGAGGACCGCCTGCAGCCCCCGGTCGTCTTTCAGCGCCGGTATCACGGGGTGGTTTTCAATAATGCTGCGCAGCCTATCCTGCATCGAAATCCCTCCAGTAAGGGCGTTTGCCGGCTGAAGCAACGCCTGCATTGCGCTGCCTTTTGAAAAGCAGCCCCAAACTTCCCTATTCTATACTTCCCTTCACTTTCCCCCTTCGCAAAGGGGCCGGGGAGGATTTCCCCTTTACCAGGCGTGAATACTCCAGGCAACACTTCTTCTGCCGGCAAGAATTTTCCTGCCCCCAGTATCTACCTTTATCGTGGAGTCCCCGGGCGGGGCAATGAAAAATTACCGGCGTTCAAACCAGGCGGCTATCTCCGGCCAGGTGGCCCTGGTTACCAGCACCCTGTTGACAAAGAAAGTGGGGTCCCCCGGGCGCACCGTGCCCGGGTTTAGCGAAAAAATCAACTCGAAGCCTGCTTCCTGCAAGATTTTGTCCGTGTCCGGGGTGCCGTAGCCGTAGGGGTAGCTGTAATAGCGGGGGGTAAACCCCAGGTTCTCTTCAAGGGACTGTATGCCCAGCGCCGTATCCGCGGCAAAGGCAGGGTTGTTTCGCGGGTCGAGGAAAGGAGGGTTGTTGTTTTTGTCCAGGCGGTGGAAGCTATGGCTGTGCAACCCTACTGTCGCCGGGCCGGAGCCCATCATCTCCGCGATCTGCTCCCAGCTGCAGAGATGCAGCCCCTTGAAACGGGGATTTCCCACGTGACCGGAGATAATGAAGAGGGTGAAGGGGATCCCTTCGGCAAGCAAAAGCGGGTAGGCGTTTTCGTAGACGCTTACGTCCACATCGTCGAAAGTGATGAGCACGCTTTTCGGCGGCAGCTTCCTGCGCCCGTGGATATAGTCGGCCAGCTCCGCCGGGGTGGCAAAGTAGGCCCCGTGTGCAATCATGTGCTTCATGTGGGCGGCAAACTCGTCGCTTAAAACGGTATAGTAGCGCAGTTCTTCGTCGCCGGGATAGCGCACCGGCGAAGCGGCCAGCAGTTTCAGCAACGGGCTGGCGGCGGCAACCCGGTGGTAGCACAGCACCAGGACGCCCTCTCCGGGCAGGGCCAGGTGCTCATTCTGCACCGCCGCATGCGAGAACAACAGGTAGATAAAGAGGCCCAGCCCCGGCAGCAGGGCCAGCCAGCCCAGGCTTCTCCTGATGGGAATCACTCCGTTTTGCGAAACTGCTTGTATACCATTTTATGTCCCGGTTAAACGCGTTATGTTTGTCTTCTGAAACAAACAGCCTCTCCTGCCCTGCCTTCGACGTCATAAATGGCGGGCCGCGGCATATAATCAATTGATCAAAACATGAATGGATGAAAATATGGAGGCCCTGCTGCAATACCTGGCCTTGTTTGTTTACTTTTACCCCCTGGTAATGAGCATCATCTGGACTTCCGGCGGCCTTCTCTTTTTTATCACGCGTGAATGGAAGGAGCGGGAAACGCCGTCCGATTCCTGCCCTCCGGTGACCATACTCATGGCCGCCCACAATGAGGAGAAGGTGATCGGCTCCACCGTGTCCCACCTCTTTCAGCTTGACTACCCCTGTTACGAGGTCATCGTCGTCGACGATGGCAGCACCGACAATACCGCCGCCATTCTCCGGGAAATGGCCGCCGCCGAGCCGCGGCTGCGCCTGGTGCGCCTCCTAAACAACATGGGCAAGGCAGTGGCCCTCAATGCCGGCGTCAGGGCGGCCCGCCATGAAATTATTGTTACCATCGACGCCGATTCTTACCTGGACAAGGAGGCCCTGCGCTGGCTGGTCCGGCATTTTACCAGGAACCCCCGCACCGGCGCCGTTACCGGCAACCCGCGGGTGCTCAACCGGACTTCGCTGCTGGCCCGCATCCAAACCGCCGAATATTCCTCCATCATCGGCATGATTAAGCGGACCCAGAGCATCTGGGGCAGGCTGATGACAGTTTCGGGGGTCCTGGCCGCCTATCGGCTGGCCGCCCTCGTCGATGTGAATTTCTGGAGCACCGATTCAGTCACGGAGGATATAGATATCACCTGGAAGCTGCAGCGGCGCTCCTGGGAGGTGCACTACGAGCCGCGGGCCCTGGTGTGGGTCCTGGTGCCCGAAACCCTGCGCGGGCTCTGGAAGCAGCGGCTTCGCTGGAGCCGCGGCGGGATCGAGGTGCTGCGCAAGAATTAAAAGATTTTTAAATCGCTGGCGCAGGGTTTTCTATGGCCGCTTTACCTGGAATCGCTGGCCTCGGTTTGCTGGGCGGTGCTCTTTCTTCTCTTATGCTTCTTCTGGCCGGTGGGCTCCCTGGTGCCGGCCTGGCCCATCAAAATGACCCCCTTGGCCCTCTGGGGCGGAACCGTTCTCCTGCTTATCTGCCTGCTGCAGTTTGCCGTGGCCGTGTGCATTGATCAACGCTACGACCGTGCCCTTGGCCGTACCTACTTCTCCGTCATCTGGTACCCGGTGGCCTACTGGCTCTTCAACTGCCTGGTTACGGTCTGCGCCCTGCCCCGCGGGCTCTTCTGCCGCCTCGGCTGCCAGGTTTGCGCCCACTGGAGCAGCCCGGACCGGGGCCATATCACCTCTGGGGAGTTGACCTAATGGGTCCCATTTACAATCCCGCCTTGAAGCCCCGCCTCACATCGGCGGTCGAAGCAGTTGTCACCGCCTTCCTCTGGAGTTTGGCTGCTTGCCTGGCGGCAAACGTCCTGTTTATCTGCGCTCTTGGCGCCGCCGCAGATTTTTCCCGCCTTGCTCTCCCGATGTGGCTTATGGACACCTCGGCATTGCGGCTCTACTATAAGCTCCCTTTTTACGGCCTGGCCTCTTTCTTCTCTCTAGCCGCCTGGTCCACTTGCACCCGCCACAGCGGGTGTAGCGACAATAACGCAGAAACGCCGGAAATGAGCCTGCCGGCGCTGGCTCGAGCTGCGGGTTTGGAGCTGAAGCAGCTCCTGGAAATCCGCGGCTTGCAGGTGATGGAAGCCACTTTCGACGGATCTACTTACCACTACAGGGCGCTACCGCCGGCGGCAGCCGCCCCGCCCGTAAAAAAAACTGCCGCCTGCTGCGGCCTGGCCGCCGCAGCCCCGGATCTGCCTTGCCGGGAAAAGGGCGCCATGCCACTTTACCTTCCCGCTGCCTGCATCCCCCGGGCAATTAGGATTGCTTTTTTCAGCGGCGAGGCTCCCGCCTGCGCCGAGAGCGGCGCCTACTTTTACGGGGAAACTGTGCGAGACCTTCTCCTGAAGCGGCCCAGCCCCTCTGCCGGCATGCCCTGCGGCGGCGAAGAGGCCGCCTGCACCCTCGAGACGCGGCGGGGCTGCGGCGGCGAGGCCCTCGAGCTGCTGCTGCCCCGGGAGCAAGAGCGCCTGCACTTCTTCAGCCACCGGGAGGGAGAGCTTTGCCCCGGTTTCGCCCGCTGCTACATCCTCTGCTGCGACGATTTCACCATAGACACCCTGGCCTGCTCCATCACCCCGGGCAGTTCCGGGGGCATTCTCGACTTTTTCGAGGCGCTGGAAGGACTCTGCTGCGGCCTGGTACACACCCTCTCTCTCCAGGGCCTTTTCCACGTCTTCTTTCCCTGGAGCGCAGCGAGGAGGGTGCTTATTGTCCCTGTCGTAGTTTACTGGGCGGGCGCCTGGCAGCTGCTGCTTGCAGGCAGGCACTGCGGCGGCAACCCGGCGCATCAACTGGCCGCCCCTGGACCGGATGCCAAGCCGGAAGAAGGAGTCAATATTCCCTTGTGCAGGAAGGCAAATTTAATAGAGAAGCATGGCCAGCCGCCTATATTATATGGAATTTAGTATTCTAAGTTCAGGTATATGTGCGGCCATCGTGTCGAAGTCTTGATCATCATGCAGCAGGGCCAGATTGTTAGTTATGGCGGTTGCAGCAATGAGCAGATCTAGAGTGCTTCTGGGGGTAATTCCCTTGCGGCGCAGTTTAAAATACAACATTGAGGCTTCTTCATAGATAGAAGTTGATTCTTCAAGGAAATATATTTTTTGCGTGGAGAGGTACTCCTTGAGAGTTTGGAACTCTGCTTCGTCTCTCGCCCCTTGCAATACTTCTTGATAAGTAATGGCAGATATGCCGAAAGGAATATCCCGGGACAAAATTTCATTGAAGATTGACACTTTGACGCTGGATTGGCCTTTGAGGAAAGCGATGAGAACAGAGGTATCAACCAGGACCATGTCAACGCCGCTCTCTCTTTGCTTTGTAGTCATAATCGCTGTCAAAGAGAATAATACCCCGCAGTTCGGAGAGGTCCTTTCGCGAATGGCGCTCTACAAACTCCCGCAGTGCGCGTTCAACCACCTCTTTTTTTGTAGATAGACCCGACAGCCGCATGGCCTGCTTCATAAGCTTGTCATCAATCACAATATTTGTGCGCACCACATACACCTCCTTATACACATAGTATTACACATGAAGGTAATTGTCAATCGCCTTGCCATGGCCCTTGCCTGGTATTATATAGTATTTCCAGGGTTGTCCATTCGGCCATTAAGAGGTAAAATAGCGCCAGGAGACAGCAAGAAACTACACGTTTCTACTCACATCGCTGCAGCAATTCATTTACCTTCGTTCATTATTAACGGCATTCCTAATTCCCGGCGGGGGACAGCCCATGTTTGAACTGCAGCTTTCCGACGAATTCAAGGAAACCCTGGATCGCTGCTCGGCGGAGCTTAAAAACCAGGTCATGGGCACCATCCAGAGGCTCAGCGTGGATCCGGGCCATCCCAGCTTGCAAGCTCACAGGCTCAGGGGCGCAGCCGGCAAATGGGAATGCTACGTGAACCGGCAGTGGAGAATCATCTTCGACTGGGACAACAATTCGCTCCGCCTCTGGAAGCTTGGGGATCACCGCATTATCGATAGGGTGCACCAATTTGTTTTCTCGCCGCATACCGCCTTCAGCCGCCTGGAAATGGATGATCCCGGGGAAGCGGAAGAGGAGAGCGCCGCCGGATTGGAGGGCACCCTCGCTGTCGAGCGGGCGCCCCAGCCGGAAGCGGATAACCCCTTCGCCTACTTTCCAGCCACGCACCTGCGCATCCTCGGTGTCCCCCCGCACCTGGTCAAGAAGGTTCAAAGAGCCCGCCGCCTGGAGGAGCTGGAGCAGATTGAAGGCCTGCCCGAGCAGAGCCTCCACTGGATGCTGGACCTGGCCACGGACTGCGAGATGGAGCACGTCATCTACAACCCGGACAACCTTCTCTACCGCACCACCCTGGATCGCCTCCGGGGCTACTGCCAGGGCAGCCTGAAAAGGCTCATGCTAAACCTCGATCCGGAGCAGGACCGCTACGTTAAATCCCGGCACAGGGGCGCCATAGTCCTGCGCGGCTGCGCCGGCTCGGGGAAGACCACCGTGGGCATCTACCGGGCCATCGAGCTGGCCGGCACCGGCCGCAAGGTCCTCTTGATGACCTATACCAGGACCTTGAACGGCGTCAACAAGACCCTCATTGAAGAGCTCATCGGCCCGCTTCCGGAAAACCTGGAAGTAAACACATTTTTCAACTGGCTGGTGGAATACCTGCGGTGGGAGCACGGGATTACCTTCAACATTGTCGACGGCGCCGACCAGAAGGAGATTTTAAAAGAGGCGCTCCGGCAGGCGGGGCAGTCTGCGGATGTGGCCATCCCCGCCCTGGGTGCGGATTTTTATCTCACCGAGATCATGCAGGTGATCAAGGGAAACGGCCTCGACAGCCTGGAGAACTACCTGCAGGTGCGCCGCTTTGGGCGAAACACGCCCCTGCCTCCGGCCTACCGCCGGGCGGTCTGGGCCGTCTACACTTCCTACCAGGAGCTGCTCCGGGAGGCGGGCCGCTGCGATTGGGGCGACATCCCCCTGGTGGGTCTGGAGAAGATTATCGAAAATCCGCTTGACGATCCCTACGATGACGTCATCCTGGACGAGGGGCAGGACTTGAGCCCGGTGCAGCTGCGCTTGACCAGGGAGCTGATCAAAGGCGGCGATCCCCGTTCCCATCGCAGCTACATGGTCATGGCCGATGCCTCCCAGACCATCTACAGCCGGGGATTCTCCTGGAAAGAGGCGGGCATAGAGGCGCGCGGCCGCACCTACATCCTGCGCAAGAACTACCGCAATACCAGGCAGGTAGCCGCAGCGGCAACCCGCCTCCTGGAGCACAACACCCTGCTTACCCAGGAGCGCGAATTCATTGAGCCCAGCTGGTCCCATCGCATCGGGGCCCGCCCCCGCGTGGTCACCTGCGACCTCGAGGAGCGGGAGCTGCGCTTTGTCTGCGAAAAAATACTGGACCTGGTGGGCGGGGGGCATTTTCGTCTCTCTGACTTTGCCGTTCTCTGCCCCACCAGGGATATGTGCGGGCAGTATTGCGACGAATTTAACAGGCGCGGCATCCCCTGCGTCTTTCACAAGGACCAGGCCTTTAACATCCTCGAGGAGAAGGTCAAGGTGATGACCATTCACTCCTCCAAGGGGATCGAGTTCCCGGTAGTCTTCGTGGCCGGGGTGCGGCGCGGGCTGCTCCCGCGCTATATCAGCCGCCACGGCCTGGACAAGGAAGAATCTCAGCTGGACCACGAGCGCTTCCGCACCCTGCTCTACGTGGCCATGACCCGTGCCGCTGAAAACCTCTTCCTGCTTACCACCGCGGGCAAAGAATCACCCTTCTTGGCTGAAATCGCCGGCCTTGTTGACCAAGAGGAATACCGCGGCTCCAAGAACCCCTCATTATCATCCTAAGCGAAGCGAAGACCCGGAAAGTGGTAGGGGCGGTGTTCCACCCCTGCCCGCTGGATTCACTCCGCGCGTATCCTGCAGGAGGCCATCGAATGTAATCGTAAGGGCGGGTTTCCATGCCCGCCCGCAACAAAATGTATCGCGATTAAACCATTCAACGCTATTTGTTAGTGTAAAATTACTGTA
>LSQX01051776.1_pt1 | contig 33532 bp, 30 predicted proteins | sample 654561 | NCBI WGS metagenome assembly LSQX01 (sample SAMN04489861, study PRJNA283612) | anaerobic digester metagenome | isolation source: 4 biogas reactors fed with cattle manure at either 37C or 55C with and... | place: Denmark: Kongens Lyngby | collected 2014 | reverse complement strand
GGCATGATGCTGGAGCCGGGCTGCACCGCGGGAAGGAGCAGTTCGCCTAGGCCGGTGCGGGGCCCCGAAGCGAGGAGGCGGATGTCGTTGGCTATCTTCATCAAACTGGCGGCCACCGTGTTCAGCGAGCCGCTCGCCCACACGTACGCGTCTCGGGAAGCCTGGGCTTCGAAATGGTTGCGCGCCTCGACGAACTCGGTGCCCGTAAGCTCGGAGAGGACGGCGGCGACGCGGCGGCCGAATTCCGGATGGGTGTTCAGCCCCGTCCCGACGGCAGTACCGCCGACGGCAAGCTCGCGCAAATGGGGGAGAACCGCCTCGACCCGCTCGATTCCATGCTCGATCTGGCTCGCGTAACCCGAAAACTCCTGGCCTAGCCGGATCGGGGTGGCGTCCATCAGATGCGTACGGCCGATCTTGATCACGTCGTCGAACTCCCGGGCCTTCTCCTCCAGGGTTTCCTGCAACAGGCGCAGCGCGGGCAAAAGCTCCCTTTCGATCTCGAGCACCGCGGCCACGTGCATCGCCGTGGGGAAGACGTCGTTCGAGCTTTGGCCGAAGTTGACGTGATCGTTCGGATGGATGAACGTGTCCTTGCCGATTTGGCCGCCTCCCAGCTCGATGGCNNATCACCTCGTTGGCGTTCATGTTGCTGCTCGTGCCGCTGCCGGTTTGGAAGACGTCGACGGGAAACTCGGCGTCGAGCAGCCCCTGCGCCACTTCGGCAGCTGCCTGCTCGATCAGCTTGGCTTTCTCGGCATCCAGAAGACCCAGCTCGCGATTGACCCGGGCGGCTGCCTGCTTGACAAGGCCCAGGGCGTGGATGAGCGTCGAAGGCAGCGGTTGGCCACTGATGGGAAAGTTCTCCACGGCTCGTTGGGTCTGCGCGCCGTAATACACGTTGGCCGGAATGCGCACTTCGCCCAAGGAGTCTTTAGCGGTGCGTTCGGGAAGGACGGTTTGAATGGCTCGTTTTTGCTCCATGGTGGCACCTCCGAGAGGCGGTCTTCGTCTCTCAAGTTGGGAAATGACAGGTATTTCAAGTGTCGATTATCGGTTCTATCTTCGGGCGGGGTTATCCTCTTGCCAGGCATCGCGCCCGCACGAGGAAGGTACCGGAGCGGTGCTCTCGAATTTTCATATATATCACTCTGCTCGCCTATGACGAGCCTGTGTCATTCTACGTCATGAACCGACCGGGAAGGACTGACGGATGGAGGGAGTCTTGTGCAGCGCGAATTCATCATCTCCATAGATCAAGGAACGACGGGCACGCGCGTCTTTCTCTTCGATCGCGCCGGGCGTCCGGTGGCCAGCCGCTATGAGGAGCTGCCCCAGTATTTTCCCCGGCCCGGCTGGGTGGAACACGATGCCGAAGAGATTTGGCAGGCGGCGGTACGGCTCATCCAGGAAGTTCTGACAGCCGAACGGGTGCAGCCTTCCGAAATCGCGGGCATCGGCATTACGAACCAGCGCGAGACGATCGTCGTATGGGACCGGAAAACGGGCGAACCCTTGCACAAGGCGATCGTGTGGCAGTGCCGCCGGTCCGCCGACATCTGCCGCAGGCTCGCCGACGAGGGTTTGGACGAGACGGTGGCGGACAAGACCGGTCTGCGCCTGGATCCGTATTTCTCGGGTACGAAGATCACGTGGCTCATGGAAAACGTGCCCGAAGTCCGTGCGGCGCTCCTTGCGGGTAGGGCGGTCGTCGGCACCATCGATAGCTGGCTCATCTACAAGCTGTCGGGCGGGGCGAGCCACGTAACCGACATGTCGAACGCCTCGCGCACCTTGCTCTTCAATATCCGGGACCTGAAGTGGGACGATGACCTGCTCAACATGTTGGGGGTCCCCGCAGCCGCGTTGCCCGAACCCGTGGCGTCGAGCGGCATCATCGCCCGGACGGTGCAGCACGGAGCCCTTCCGTCCGGCGTGCCGATCGCGGGCGTAGCGGGCGACCAGCAGGCCGCGCTCTTCGGCCAGGCCTGTTTCGAGCCGGGCATGGCCAAGAATACATACGGCACCGGTTGCTTCCTACTGATGCAGACGGGCCGCATGCCGGTGCGGTCAAGCACGGGACTGCTCACGACCGTTGCGTGGAACTTCGGCAGCCGCACGTACTATGCGCTGGAAGGTTCCATCTTCATCGCAGGCGCGGCGATTCAGTGGCTGCGGGACGGCCTGAAGATCATCGAAAGCGCGCCGGAAAGCGAAGAACTGGCCCGCTCCGTTGACGATACGGGCGGTCTGTACTTCGTCCCCGCGTTCGTCGGTTTGGGGGCGCCCTACTGGGATATGGAGGCCCGCGGCCTGATCACCGGCATCACCCGGGGCACCAGCCGCGCGCACCTCGCACGAGCCGCCTTGGAAGCGATCGCCTACCAGACGAAAGACGTACTCGATGCCATGAGCCGGGACAGCGGGATCAACCTGCGCGCCTTGCGCGTCGACGGCGGTGCGACGGCGAACGCCTTCCTCATGCAATTCCAGGCCGACATATTGAACATCCCGGTGGAGCGGCCTATCGTGATGGAGACGACCGCTCTCGGCGCTGCTCTCCTGGCCGGCCTCGGAGTGGGCTGGTGGGCTTCTGTCGACGATCTGGCCGGCCGGTGGGAGATAGGGGCGCGCTTTGAACCCGTGATGGGCGCCGAGCAGCGAGACGCTTTGTACCGCGGTTGGGTCGACGCCGTGCAGCGCTCCCGGCGGGATATGGGCAAAGGGGAGGACGCCTGATGCTGAGCTGGCTGTTCGGCGCGGCCGGCGGAGCCACCCCGGAGGACGTGCAGCGGGCGCTCGCGGCGGGCGAAGCCTGCATTGTTCTGGACGTGCGCGACCGGGACGAGTGGGAAGCGGGCCACGTGCCGGGTGCGGTTTGGATTCCCTTGGACGAGCTGCCGCAGCGCTTCCGCGAGCTGCCCGAGGACAAGATGGTCTACGCCATTTGCCGCAGCGGAGCGCGCAGCGCCCGAGCCGTACGTTTTCTCACAGCGCAAGGTTACAAGGCAAAAAACGTGATCGGCGGCATGGAGCAATGGAAGGGCGAATTGGAAATTTGAAGATCTAGCACGGGAACACAAACGCAGAAATTGCAAAACCGAGCCGGGGCACGTTCCGACATGGGCGTGCCCTGTTTTCATGCCGGACTGGAAGCCAACACGCGGGCCGCCTGGAGCCTATAATAAAGTGATAAGTAAGGTGAAATAACGAAGGATAGGAATAAAACAGCTGTTCACCTTCAATTGCAGGAGATAGGCATATAATAGTGTAAAATAAGGGAACCAAGTCGTCGGGCTCCGTGCCGGGCTCGGACAATTCAGTATAGAAGGGATGGGTTGACAAATGGCCAGAAGAGCGTTGGGTATTCTATTCGTGGCGCTGCTCCTCGCGTTGCCCCTCGGCGCGGCGGCGCAAGAGAAGCCTATCACCCTTACGTGGTGGATCAATCCTTGGCGCATCGCTCCGCCCGGTTTTCCGGAGGACCAGGCGCCGGAAGCGGAAGACTTCACCCGGTGGGCGGCGGAGGAATTCCAGAAGCTTTATCCCAACGTTACCATCGAGTATGAAGTCGTCACGAACCAAGGGTTTGACGAGAAGATCACGGCAGCCATCCTTTCAGGCAATCCTCCGGACATTCTGCGTGTATCCGGCATCAAGCGCCAGTGGATCGAGGCCGGGCTCTTGGAGCCGATCGACGCCTACCTCACTCCGGAAGACCTCGAGGACTTCTACGACTACGCTCTGAACGAAGGGAAATTCGGTAACCATTATTACATGTTCCCTTGGAACAACTCGAACAACGGAATGGGCTCGACCTTGCTGCTCAACCCGGCCATCTTTGCCGACCGCGGCGTGGAACTGCCCCCCTTGCCGGACCGTGCGTGGACCATGGACGAGTTCATGACGGCTGCCCGCAAGCTCTCGTACGACGTCGACGGTGACGGCCACAACGACGTGTACGCCATCGGCATGTCGGCCCGCATGGACATCATGAACAACATCGCGTGGCTCCACATTTTCGGCGGCGGTTACGTCGATGAGGCCCAGCGCACCTTCATTGCGAACAGCCCGGCTTCGGTCGAGGCCGTGCAGTGGATGGTCGATGCCGTCCATAAAGAGCGCATCGCGCCGATGGGAGCCGAGGGCATGGGGATCTACGACGTAATCGGCCTGTTCCATCAGGAGCGGCTGGCCATCGGCTACGGCGGCCCGTACGAAATCGGCCGCATTGACCGCTACTTGAAGTCCGGCCAGATCGACAAGAAGTTCCCCGTGCACATCGCCCAGTTCCCGCACTTCCCCGAAATCGGACCGGTCGCATACCACACGAGCGGGGGCTTTGTCATCTTCAAGCAGGATGACCCTTACAAGCGCGAGATGGCCATGGAGTTTGCCCGCTTCCTCACAAATCAAGAAAACATGGCGCTCTTACGGACCCTCCTTTACGTGACGACGCGCAAGTCGGTCAACGAGACCCTCTACCAGGGATACGAGTTTGAAGAGGAGATCGACGTGTACATGCGAGCCATCGCCAACGGGATCCGGTATTTCGGCAGCATCGAGATCGACACCGGCCCCGCGGATCAGCATTTCATCGCGGCCCTCGAGGCAGCCTTTGCCCGCACCAAGACGCCGCAACAAGCAATGGACGACTTTGTGGCCGTAGCCAACCGCCTGGTATTCAGCGGCAGGAGGTAGCCGCGACGGGCCGTCCGCTGCCCGGACGGTGCGGGCGGCCCGTGCTGCCGTCAAGGAGGCTGAAGACGACGTGATACGCCGCTTCGTCAGGGACCCGTGGGCGTACGCCTTCATCTTACCGAGTTTCGTGTTTTTTGCCGTCTTCTTCTTGTTTCCGGTCGTGTGGGGCATCGTGATGAGCTTTCGCTACTACACCCTGGTCGGATCGGAGTGGGTCGGCTTCGACAATTACCGCTACATTTTCACCGATGATCCCCTGTTTTGGAGATCGCTGCGGAACACGGCATACTACGCAGCCGGGGTCGTGCCGCTCTGGCTCGGAAAAGCCCTGCTGATCTCGCTGCTCATCTTCCCGTTCCGCAAGTCGATACAGACGTTTTTTAAGGCCGCTTTCTATTTGCCCCACGTCACGTCTGCCGTTATCATCTCGATGATTTGGCTGTGGATCTTCAACCCCCCCTTCGGGCTCTTGAACTATATCTTAGGCACACGGGATTTCGCCTGGCTCGGGAACACGGCCACGGCCATGCCGGCCCTCATCTTGATGCAAGTGATCATGGGAGGGGGCTCGTCCATTGTACTGATCAGCGCTGCGCTCGGCAGCATCCCCAGCGACTACTATGAAGCAGCCGAGCTCGACGGCGCCACCCCTTGGCAACAGGCCGTGCGCATTACGTTGCCGCTGCTCAAGCCGACGCTGCTTTACCTGGTCGTAATGGGGACCATCTCGTCGTTTCAGGTGTTCACGAACATCTACCTGATGACGAAAGGCGGGCCCCAGTTCTCGACCGTGACCATCGTGTACTTGATTTACGAAACCGCGTTTCGCATCTACGACTTCGGTGCCGCCTCGGCTATGGCTGTGATCCTGTTTATCATCATCTTCTTGTTCGGCCTGGCGCAATTCAAGTGGCTCGGCACGGACGTCGAGTACTAGGAGGGAGAGCATGGCAACATCACTGCAACTACGGCGCCGGCGGATGCTGCGCCGCGTGCACCGGGTACCGCTGAGGCGTGTGTTGGCCGTGATCTTCGTGTCGGTTATGGCCTGCATGTCGATCATTCCCCTGTACTGGATGGTAGTCACCGCATTCCAGCAGCCTACCCTTTCGGTGACGTTTCCACCGAAGTGGTTTCCCAGCCCGCCGACGATGCGCAATTTCAACGCGCTGTTTGCACGTTCGCACCTGTTTCAATGGACACTGAACAGCGCGATCGTCTCGGTGACCATCACGGCGTCCTTGGTGTTCACCTCGACTTTGGCCGGGTATGCCTTTGCCAAGAAACAGTTTTTCGGGCGCAACGTGCTCTTCTGGACGTACGTCGGCTCGATGATGGTGCCGGGCCAAGTGACGCTCATCCCCCTTTACCTGCTCATGAACCGGTTGGGGCTGCGAGACACGTACGCGGGCATCATCCTTCCGGCTGTGGCCAGTCCCTTCGGGGTATTCCTCATGAAACAGTACATCCAGACCTTGCCGTCGGTGTTGATCGACGCGGCCCGCATCGACGGTTGTTCCGAATTCGGCGTGTTCACACGCATTGTCCTGCCTTTGGCCCGGCCCGGAATGGCGGTGCTCGCCATTTTCACCTTCGTCGACCAGTGGAACGACTTCTTGTGGCCTTTCATCATCACGAGCCGGGCTACCATGCGTACGCTGCCGGTCGGCCTGGCCTTGCTGCAAGAGGAAGTGCCGTTGGACTTCAACCTGCTTATGGCCGGGGCGACCTATGCGGCGGTGCCCATGATCTTGGTCTTTCTGTTTTTCCAGCGCTACTTTTTGCGCGGGATCACGGTCGGCGCCGTGAAGGGATAGAGGACCCGCGTCCGGCCCGTGACGCGTTACTTTTTCTCCGCTCGTGCCTTTTCTTGCCAGTAGAAGTAGGCGTATGCCGTGATGCCGCCGACCAGAAGGCCCAGGATGAAGTTCAGCGTGGGCGACGGCTCGATGTTCAGATACCAGCGGAGGAAAGGAACGGCGACTACGGCGACGAGAAAGGCGCCCACAGCGCCCCAGTATTCGCGCCGTAACAGGAAGTAGACACCGAAGGCGATCGGACCAAGGAGAAGGCCCAGCATCTTGTGGTTCACGCCACCATCACTCCTAAGCATGACGGATTACGAAATCGGTCCCGTGCGCCGTGGACCGATTCGGTCAGCGTTCCGCCCTAGTGATGTGATAGGGCGGCCTCCGTCACCAGCGACATGGAGGCGGCGAAGGTGCCGGCCGCCAGCTGGCCAGCCGTAGTCGTCGTCACCGACATCAAGCCGGCGCCGATGCCACCGCTCAGAGCGCCCATCGCGGTCGCCGCCAACAGGCCGGCCGCATACTCCGCGTCGATCTCTTCACCCCAGTTGGCGACGACGTAGGTCGCGGCGCCGACTACGGCACCCAAGGCCCAATGTACCCACGCGCCGCGTATTGCGGCAAGCTCATCGTCGGTGAGCTCTTCTCCCGCGGGCAGTACCGCGCCCAGCGCCGTGATCGGGCTGGTTGCGGCATGCCCTGCGGCCAGCGCCGGCGCAAAGCCGGCGAGAGCCAACGCCATCGTCACGAGCAACGCCACCATTCGTTTGTGAGCCATGTGCATCCCCCCGGATCCGTAGTGGTCGCGCACGGGACCGATTGTACCGAGACGATTCGGCTCCGAAGGGGAATGTCCTGCGAAAAAATTACAGGATTATGATCAAGTTAACTCTACTATATAAATGCGTGCGAAACCGGCGATGACCGTCGGGGTCACCGCGCCCCCGCCGGTTGGGTAAACCGCCACACGGGCACTTGGTCACGCTTGCCGGAAGCTGCCTGCGGCCGCGCCAGCCGGTCAGTGCGTGCAGATTCTCCTCCGATGGGCACCCTCGCGAGCCTGTTGCCTGCCGAGGTAATCCAGGCGTAAGCCGTCTACCTGGGGATTCATTTCGGGACGGTGCCGGCAACGCGTCTCGGCATGCCGCGTCCAGGAAGGATCTGCATACACTGGCCAGATGGACAGGCACCTCCGCCCGAGCACGGGCCGGTCACCCGACCCTGCGGCCCGGTCGGAATCCGGGCCACCTGCCGGGGTGCGGCGCGCCGCAATTTTGTCAAGCCGCAGGAGAGCGGCCTGGCCCAGCGAAACCTATGGCCTGGGAGGGATGGACATGTTCCCGCTCGCGTTGCTGCTCGTCGCCATGGTCGCATTGCTCGTCCCCCGTCGGGCGCACGCTCGCAGGCAGGCCAATTACGACGAAGCCAAGGTGCCGCCGTATACTTTGCCGGATCCGCTGGCCGCAGCCGACGGCACGCCCGTCGCGGATGCAGACGCATGGTTCCACGTGCGACGGCCGGAGCTGCTCGAGCTGTTTGCGGTGCACGTGTACGGGCGCACGCCGCAAAAGCCTTTCGACCTGCGTTACGACGTTTTCGATGAAGCCGACGACGCTTTGGACGGCAAGGTGCGGCGCCGTCAGGTCCGGGTGACGTGCAGCACGCCGGCCGGGGAGATCGGGTTCGACCTTCTGCTCTACTTGCCGCACGCTGACCGGCCCGTGCCCACCTTCCTCGCCCTCAATTTCTGGGGCAACCACACGGTCCAGCCCGACCGGGCCATTCGCATAACGGACTCCTGGATGCGTGAAGGAGAAGGGGTGGCCGATCACCGGGCCACGGAAGCCGGACGGGGGAGAATGGCGCACCGGTGGCCGGTCGTGCGCATCGCCGAGGCGGGTTACGGTTTGGCCACGCTGTACTACGGCGATATCGACCCCGACTTTCACGACGGTTTCCAAAACGGCGTGCACCCGCTCTTTTATGAACCCGGTCAGAACAAGCCGCAGCCCGACGAATGGGGTGCGATCGGTGCCTGGGCTTGGGGACTGAGCCGTGCCCTGGACTATCTCGAACATGACCCCGACGTCGACCATACGCGGGTAGCGGTCTTAGGCCACTCGCGCCTCGGCAAGACCGCCCTGTGGGCCGCGGCCCAAGACGAGCGGTTTGCCCTGGCTATCTCGAACAACTCCGGCTGTGGCGGCGCGGCCCTCAGCAGGCGGCAGTTCGGCGAGACGGTAGCTATCATCAACACGTCGTTTCCCCACTGGTTTGCCGGCAACTTCAAGCAGTACAACGACCGTGAAGACGCCCTGCCGGTCGACCAGCACATGCTCCTGGCTGCCATAGCACCCCGTCCGGTGTACGTGGCCAGCGCCGCCCAGGACCTGTGGGCCGACCCGAAGGGCGAGTTCCTGTCGTGCCTGCATGCCGAACCGGTATATCGCCTCCTCGGTAAGACGGGCTTGGGCGTGAGGGAGATGCCACCCGAGAACACGCCGGTAGGAGTCGACATCGGATACCACATTCGCACCGGAAGGCATGACCTTACGGAATACGATTGGATCCAGTACATCGCTTTTGCGGATCGTCATCTGAAGGAATAAGGTTTCGTCAGGGGAGGACGGGCCATGTATTTGAGCACGATTGTATCAGCCCTCGTTCAACTCGCGGTCTTTACGCTCATTCCGTTCATCGTGTACGTGATCACCCGCCGGCGGGTGCGCGGGTATTGGGGTTACATCGGCGTGAAGGCTGCCCCGGCCGGAGCCCTGGCGGCGGGAGCGGTCTTCGGTCTTGTTACTGCGGGCCTCATGTTGTGGCTGTATTCGGCCCCCGGTCTGCGTCAGCTCATGGTCGACCCGTCGACGCAAACCGGCAGGCTCAACGCGTTGTTAGACGAGGCAGGCGTTTTGGCGTGGTTATATACGGCTGTCATTCAGGCCCTCATCACGACTGCCTTGGCAGAAGAGATTTTCTTCCGCGGGTTTGTGGCCAAGCGGCTCATCGCCTGGCGCGGCTTTGCCGTAGGGAACATAGCGCAGGCGCTATTGTTCGGCGCCTTGCACCTTGCGCTCCTGCTGGGGACGAACGCGCCGCTCACATTGGCCCGGTGGCTGTTGGTTCTCCTCATTCCGACGGTGCAAGGTTGGGTGGTTGCGTGGCTGAACGAACGGCACGGGAACGGCTCCGTGGCGCCCGGCTGGGCTGCGCACGCGACGGCCAACCTCGTCACGTTCATCGCCGTGCCCCTGCTTTGGTGACGCCGGGCGCTCTTGCCTGCCCGTCCGCGGCGGGTACGGTGTCGTATTTCTGGAACATGCGGCCGAAGAGGATGCCGTACAGGAACTGGGCGCCCGCCGCTATGTAAAACGGCAGCGAAAAGTATCCGGCGTTGAGCAATGCGCCCGCCACCGCCGGTCCCGCCGAATTGGGCAGGCCCATGGACAGGCTGTTGATGCTGCTGGCAAAACCGCGCCGTTCATCCCGTACCAGCGCGACGCTCAGGGCTTGGCGGGCGCCTTGGGTGCCGCGGTTGAGGGCCGAGCGCAGCACGTGCAGTATAGCTGCCATCCAAAAGTACGGCACAAAGGGGAAGACGAGCAAGACCAACACCGCGGCCAGCCGCACGGCAACTACCGAGCGGACGATGCCGATGCGGCGCGTCGCGCGTCCCGTAAGCACCGAGGCCATGCCGGTCGCGAAGAAGGTGACGGCGTATACCGGTCCGATCTCGCCGGGACCAACGCCGAACTTGGCCGCGAACCAGTACGACAGGAGCGGGCTTGTCAAGGACACGGCCATGCTGTTCATCGCGTTGATGGCGCCGAGTTTCAAGATGCGGACGTTTTCCTCGCGGCGAATGGCCCGCTCTTCGGGGCTCAAACGGCCCTTACACCCGGCCCAAAGGTCCCGCTTCTCCTCGCTCTGTGCCTGCCTCCGGGGCTTATTCGCCTTGGCCCGCGCGAGCAAAACGATGTTAGCGGTGCCCGTCACCAAAGGCAGCAGGAAAAGGGGCCGGTACGCCGCGGGTCCGGGGAGGACGCCCGCCCAGAGAGGGACAAGTCCGGCCAGGAGCGATCCGATCCCCGTCCCTGCAAAGCCCAAGGCGGCGTTGTAGCTGTAAACCTGTCCCCGCAGGGGAGCAGGCACGAGCTCCGCCAGCCACGCCTGCTCGGCCGGTGCGGCGGGGCCCACCATGCCCACCTGGCCCCGTCCGAAGGCGCCGAGCACGCTCGCGATCGTGATGGCGGCGGGATGCTCCGATACGAGGGCGAGCGCCGCCGCCAAGACGATGCCTACTTCGTAGCCGATGACGAAGGGCTTCCGTCCGAGGCGATCGCTCAACACGCCGACGGGCAAACTGAACGCGGCTTGGTACAGAGCGCCGAGCGACAGGAGCCCGCCGATCGCCGTGGCGCTCCAGCCGAGCTCATCCAAATAGAGAGCGAAGGTGACCAGCAGAGCGCCTTGACCCAAGCTGCGTAGCACCTTGCTGGCCTGAAGACGCGCGATATCGGTGCGAATGTGCGGGCGGATCATCTCGTGACGGCCATCCTTTCTGCTGCCGTCACCATCTTTCGCCCCTCAGCCTGCGGAACCCTGGCGCACGAGCCGCACTTCGTAGACCGCACCGCCGTAGGCGGGCAGATTCGCCGTGCACTGCTCGGAACGGCACTCCACCGCCGCGCCGCCGCTTTGCCACAGGGCTGCGGTCGCAACCCAAGGGCCCAAGTCGAGCGCGGCTTCCACGGCACGGCCGCGCAAGTTCACGACGACAAGAATCGCCCGGTCAAGATCACCGTATGGACCGCGCAAGTAGGCTAGAACTGCGTCCCGCTCCGAGGTATCGACCGCCGTGTACTCTCCGCGGGAAAGCTCGGGACGGATTGCGCGCAGGTGCAGCAAGTCGCGGTATATGTCGTAAAGCTCCCGATCGTTCGGCGTCACCAAGCGGTCCGGATCGAAAAGGGACGGCCTGTGCGTCGCGCCGAGCTCCTGGCCCGCGTACAGCATCGGGATCGCAGGCGCCGTAAGGAGCACGAGGGCTGCGGCTGGGGCGGAGTCCCTGTCGTAGCGGGCGAGCCAGCGGGGGTGGTCGTGGTTTTCCAAGTAGATCAGTTTGGGCCGCTTGGACGCCGCCAGCTTACCCAAATGTTCCCGGAGCAAAAGGGCGCTCTGTCCCCGCAGCACTCTGCCGAGCACGCCCTCAAACTCCCAGTCGTACTGTGAATCGAAGGCCGTGAGCAGCCAGCTTTCACCCGACTCGCTCAGGAGGAACGCGTCGGGAAATTCGGCCTTGATCGCGGGGTAGAACTCAAGCCAGAAGCTAAACGGAACGTAGACCGACGCGTCGATGCGGTAGCCGTCGATGCCGGCCGTGCGCAGCCAGTAGCGGGCCACATCGAGCATGTACGCCCGCACTTCCGGCACCGAGTAGTCGAGCTGGGCCACGTCGCGCCACTCGGGGACGGGAGGCAAAGGCACGCCGTCGGGCCCCAGGCGATACCAGGAAGGCGCTTCGGTGACCAGGGGATTGTCGTACGACGTATGGTTCGGCACGAGATCCATCAGCACCCGCAGCCCGAGGGCGTGGGCGCGGTCGACCAGTGTGCGCAAATCGTCCACGGTGCCGAGTTCGGGGGCGACGGAATAATGGTCTCGTATGCTGTAGGGGCTGCCCAGTGCCCCGATGCGGCGCACCCGGCCGATCTCGTGAACCGGCATGAGGTAGATCGTGTTGACGCCCAAATCGCGTATCGCTTCGAGGTTCTCCGTGACGGCGCGCAAGGTTCCGTCGCCGTAGATCCGCGGAAAAATTTGGTACAGAACGGCGTCGTGAAACCAAGGGGCCGCCTCAGGTTCTAACTGCAATGCCGTGTCCAATGCGTGCACCTCCGTCTCCGCCGCGCGCAGGGGGAATGGAGCCAAGATGTATCCAGACAGCAGGAGCAGGAAAACGGAAATGAGCAGGTAGCGGGGGCGGTGCAACGGAATCATCCTTCCTCTGTCCCGCGCCGGAGCAAACTCGAGGAGCGGGTCACGGCTCGAGCGAACGGCGACCCGCTCCCGCTGCCGGTAGTCCGAAACGTCACTCGGCCTTTAACCTTCGGTCGACGGCCTATATTCCCGCTCCACGATATAAAGGGGCGGATCCTCGGCGAAGTGGGCGTTGCCGATGAGCACCGATTCCGCCAAGGCCGTCTCGGGTGCGACGCGGCCGGTGACGATGTCCTCCCACGTTACGTAGAGCACTTCCCACGTCCAGCCCGGAATGGGACCGGCGAAGACGGTGTAGGGAGCCTGCTCCATCAACATGCGCATGATGGGGTTGTCCAGAAGCTCGGGATGGCTCCAAACGCTCACCTTGGCCGGAATGCGCCCGATCAAGGTGTTCAGCCGTACCAAGAACTCGTCGTCTTCGTGGATCCACTTGATGAACTCGAAGGCGAGACGCTGCTTTTCAGGGGGCACCGACGCCATGACCGCCAGGCCCGATTCGTAGTTGTTGCGTCCCCGGGCGGGCAGGCTGTCTCCGGTTTCCGTCGGGAGAACCGTCACGCCCCACTCGAGGTCGAGGGTGTTCAGGTAGCCGCCGATGTGGGTCCAGCGATAGGCCATGGCCGCGTTGCCGCCTTCAAAACTGCCGGTGAGGGTCCGGGTGGGTGTCTCGCTGATCCCGGAAAGCATGATGTCGGCCAGCTGGTTCACCGCCCGGATGCCCGGCGCCTCGCCCCAGGTGACGCCGTTCGGTCCGTACAGGTACCCGCCGTTTTGGTAGAGCAGATCGAGCATCAGCCCCATGTCGTTTGCGGAAAAGCCGGCCTGGATCAAGTTGTTGTCGGCGTCGATGCGGGTCAGTTTGCGGGCGAGGCCGAGAAAGTCATCCCAGGCACGGGGCACTTCCTCAACGCCGGACTGCACGAGGATGTTGCGGTTGTAGAAGATGCCTCCGGTCATGATGCCGCCCGGCATGAAGTAGAAGGCGCCGTCGTAGTTGAACGCCTGGTCGAAGTGGATGTAGTTTTCTGCCATTTCGTCGAGGGGAAAGAGATCTGCGGGAAAGGGGGCGAGATGTCCGGCGAACGCCGCGTACTGTTCATTGTGGAACTCGTTCAGGTCGGGGCCGACGCCGGTGCTAGCTGCCAGGGCGAGTTTGCTCCAGAACTCCTCCCACGGCACGATTTCTACCTTGATGTGCACGTCGGGCCGCACCTCACGGTATTTGTCGGCCATCTCCTGGTAAAGGGCCCCGCGCTGATCGTACCAATCCCAAAGCACCAGTTCCGTCGCGGCCAAGGCCGGACCGGCCGTCGCCAGTATAAGGGCCAATGTTGTGACAAACACGGCGTTGCGTACTGTGCGCACCATCGGACAGACCTCCCATCGTGGTTTTGCTTTCCCTTGTCTGCCTGTCTACCCGACTCAATTTGTGCACCGGTTGCAGTCTGGGGCGCACCACCTCGCTTCCTCAGGCGCTCGCTTGCCGGCTTTCGGTTCGTGCTCGGCCCGGGGCGCCGCACGAAGCCCTCACGACAAGCCGCGTCGGCAATGTGATCGGATCGGCCGGAGTGTTCTCTTCAATCAGCTGTAGAAGACTTCTGGCCGCGGCCAGCCCCATCTCGTAGCCCGACTGGCGGACGGTCGTGAGGGCGGGAGTCACGTGCTCCGAGGCGGGATCGTCGTCGAAGCCTACGACGGCCAGTCCATCCGGCACGGCGATGCCCTTGTCCCGGGCCCACTGCATGACGCCGAAGGCCATCAGGTCGCTCACGCAAAAGATCGCGGTCGGCACGGTACGGGCAAAGAGGCGCTCGGCCGCTCGGTAGGCTCCTTCCTTGGTAAAGTCGGCCTGCTCGTACAGCGTGTCGTCGGCTGGCAGACCGGCGTCTTGCAAAGCTTGCTTGTAGCCTTCGTAGCGGTCGCGGATGATCCGGCCGTTCGGTACACCTTGCAAGAACGCGATTTTGCGGTGGCCGAGGCGGAGCAAGTGGGTTACCGCCTCGTACGCGCCCTGGCGGTTGTCCGAGGCGATCCACGTGGCCTTGGGACCGGACGCCTGGGTATCGACGAAGACGGCGGGAATTTTGCTGCGCGCGACGGCTTGCACGAGGGGGCTCTCCTCCGCCATGCCGATGACGACGATCCCTTCGAGCCGCTGCTCGTGCCAGCGCTGCAGGCACCCGTCGACCGAGTCGGCCTCAGGGTCGTAGACGGTAAGTGCGATGCCTAGGTCCGCCTCTTCTACGGCTGCGGCCAAGGCGACGATGAGCTGGTTGAACAAAGGGTGCGAGATCGACTGCTGCCCGACGGTGACGACGCCCACGGTATGGCTGCGCTGGAGAAGGAGGTTGCGGGCGATGGAATTCGGATGGTAGTTCAGCTCGCGGATCGCCTGCAGTACCTTGCGGCGGGTGCTTTCACTGATGTCGTCGTACCCATTGATCACGTGGGATACCGTGCTCACCGAAACGCCGGCCCGCCGGGCGACATCCTTCAAACTGGCCATCGCGTGTCACCTGCTTACCGGGAACTATAACGTTATAGACACAATTCTTCGGTGCAAGGCAATCTCCTTTCCCGAGTGATGCGTTTTGTCACAAATCGCACTGGGCGACCCTTTGCCAACGTACCGCCCCTTCAGTTTCCGGAACGGGCGCTGCCGCGGGCCGTGCGAACCCGCGGCAGGACGCGAGGACCTGCGTCACGAACATGTGGGCATGCTATCCTACGTCAGTCCACTGGAGGGATCGCGGTGAGCAACATCTCGGCTATTCAACCCGGTCTGTGGCGCTTTGACGGCTTGGAACAGGAGCACAAGTTTCCCGTCGTCGGCTACATCGTGCAGACGCCCGATGGCCTGATCTTGGTTGACCCTCCCCACGCACCGGAGGCGAAGGAGGAAATCGAGCAGCTCGGCCGGCCGTACGCTGCGGTGGTCACCGGGCCTTGGCACGTGCGCGGCGTTCCGCTGTGGGTGCAGGAGTTCGGTCTCTACGTGGCAGCTCCCCAGTCGGCCCGTGACGAGCTGCGGGAGGCCGGCCTTTACCCCGATATGATCCTGCTGGACGGCCAGGAGGAGTACGGCTTTCAAGTGCTCGGTCTTAAGGCGGGATCTTACGACGAGATCGCGTTTTGGCATCCAGAAAGCGGCACCCTTCTCGTGGGCGATTTGCTCACGGCCCGGGAAGACGGCCAGGTCGTGCTCGGCCCCAACGTCTACGCGAACGTGCCCCTCGCTGACCTTCAGCCGATCGTGGAGAGGCTCGCGGCGTTGCAACCTAAGCTGATCCTTTCCTCGCACTTAGGGCCGCGAGAAGATGCGCAAGCGATTTTGGACGGGCTGACAGCGAACCTTTGACGAACCCCGCGCACACGGGGCAGCGGCGGCAAAGGCCTTGGCTGTGTCCGGGGCCTTTGTCGCTTGCCCGCACCGCCTTTGGAATCTTTGGACGCGAAGGAGTGCCTCCCGTGAATCCCCTGTTGCTCGATATACCCCACGAGATTCACACCCAGCGCCTTACGATACGCGGGCCGCTTCCCGGCGACGGACCGGAGCTTTGCCGCGCCATGAACGAGACGTTCGACGAGCTAAAACCTTGGATGCCGTGGTGCCAGACCCGGCCTACCGAAGAGGAGTGCGAGCTGAACGTACGCCAGGCCCATATCGCCTTCTGGCAGCGCACAGAGCTGCGGATGCATCTGTACTTAAAGGATACCGACACTCTGGTCGGCAGCAGCGGCTATCACAACATCGAATGGGAGATCCCCAAGTTTGAGATCGGCTACTGGTGCCGCAAGCGATTCATGGGTCAGGGTTACATAACGGAGGCGGTGCGTGCTCTGACGGCACTCGCGTTCGACATCCTGGGAGCGCGGCGGGTGCAGATTTGCATGGATACGCTGAACGACGCCAGCAGACGGGTGGCGGAGAGGGTAGGGTACGTCTTTGAATCCGAGCAGCCAAACGAACGTACTTCAGGCGACGGCAAGGTGCGCAGCACATACGTCTACCGGCTCATTCCCGATGAGTACCGGGAGCTTGTGCGCAGCGGGCGTTTGCTGTCCTTCGCGGAGATTGGCGATAACCCTACGGTGAAACCCGTCCGATATAGAAAGTGACGGAAGGCGGGCCATGCCTTGGGCTACTGACTGCGATTGCGCCTGGCGGGCACAACGATTTGGCGCGTCAACCGGTCGGCTTCCGTTCGCTCGGCCTCCGACGCTCTGGCACGCTCGGCATCGCCCCCCGCCGCCATGCGCTCGGCGAGGCGACCCAGAAAGAGACCGCCTGCTGCGAAGGCGAGGCAGAGGAAGAGCCGGTAAAGGATCAATCCCCAACCGATGGCAGCGTTATAGGAAACGAAGCGGCCTAGGTCAGTGAAGAGCGCGTACACGGCGGACGCGCCGGCGAGGATGCCGAAGAAGTGAGCTGCCGCCCCGATGCGCCGGATTACCGTGGCCTTGCCTATGACGTCCATGGCCACCGCCCTTCCCGGGAGAATTGAATTCCGTTTTTTGAACGTTGCGGCCCCATCATAACACGGCCCACGTTGCGCGGCAAGGGGCTCTCGGAGCCGCGGTGTGATCTTGATGAGGAGGATATGCGTTGGCCAGCAGGGAATTGCAGCGGCTTGGCTCGGCGGTAAAGTACGGCGCGGTTCGGCGCCGCATGCGCACGTTGCTTTGGTTCGTCATGTGGGCCGTGGTCGGTTTCGCGGTCGTGTACGGGCCCCTTGACAAGGGCCTGGGACCGATGTCGATCGCCGGCGGCGTGGCCTTGGGAGCGTTGATGGCCCTCGGTGTCCACAGGTCGATGGTGAGCCGTCGCACCCGCCGGCAGTGGCAGGTGCGGTTCGTCTGGCCGGCGCGGCTCGTCATGACCTACCTCGTCCTCATCGTTTTGTTGCAGCTGCACGCCACGGGCGCCCTGCCTGCGGTGCGGCGTAACTACGGCTATCAATTCGAGCGGCTGGCCGTGGCGATCTCCGCCCATTACCCTGCGTTACACGAGTTGGACCCTGATTGGGAAACGTTGCGCGCGACGTATGGACCGCGGGCGGCACAGGCCTCGAATGAAGAGGAGTTTCTCGAGATCGTAGCGGAGATGCTGTCCCGTTTTCACGACCGCCAAGTGTACGTCGTCGCACACGGGACCGAGGCGGAACGGAGCGCAACCCGCGCCGGGGAGCCCGCTGCGGCGCAGGGTGCCGCCGGTGGACGGGCAGTGCTCCGTGCCGAGGTGCTGCCTTCGGGTATCGGCTATATTGCCCTCAGTTCCTTCGGTTCGGGAACGGACGCCGCGAAACAGTTTGACGAGGCCTTGGACGGACTCGGAGACGTTCCCGGCCTCATCATCGATGTGCGCGGCAGCAACGGCACGAGCTTCGATCAGGCGCACCGCGTCGCCGGTCGCCTTGTGGCCGAGCCCTTTACATACGGCACGGTCGAGTTCCGGCACCGCCTCCCGCATTTCGGCTGGGTGCGCCGGCTGACGTACACGGTCGTGCCCCGGGGCGACGTGTACCTGGGTCCCATCGTCGTGCTCGTCGACGGCAACACGCGGCGGGCGGCCGAGGCGTTTGCGTTGGCTCTGAAAACATCCGGAAGAGCCACGGTCATCGGCACGCCTACCGCAGGGCTCTTCGGTTTGCCGCTCACCTTTCGCCTCCCCGGAGGCGCAGTTCATTTTCCCGTCGGCCGCTTCAAACCCGCCGTCGGCGGTGAGGTAGAAGGCGCCGGCCTGCTGCCGGACATGGCGGTGGCGGGCGAAGCAGGCGAGACCGTGAGCGATGAGGATGTCGTGCTGGTGGCAGCCATAGACTACCTTATACAACGGATTTGAGGCGAGCCCAGGCGCAGGCCGAAGGAGCGGCGCGCAGCGGCGCCTGCTTCGACAAGGACTTTCACAGCGGTTTCCAGAATGTAACATGAATGCGCCTTGGGCTTGTCGCATGATCCGTTCCACTGGACGGGGGGTCGGTTATGGCTGCGATACCGCCGGACTTACAACAGGAGCAAGCAAGACTGACTCGCGTATTAGCGGAGATCGAACGGCAGCTAGCAAGCGTGCGGCAGACTTTGGCCGCCCGCCGGAACAGCGTGTTGGCGGGACGGAGACAGCTTTGGCAGAGCGGGTTGCATCAGGTAGGTTCGTTCGAGGACTTGGTCATCTTGGCGCAGGAGTCCCAGATCATGGGAGAGCAAGAGCGCGACCACGCTCTGTATCGCCGCCTGTTGGATCGGCTCGAGCGCATGTACCGTTCTCCGTACTTTGGCCGCATCGATTTCAGGGAGCTGGGCTACCCCGACGTCGAGTCCATCTACATCGGCATCTCGTCTCTAGTCGAGTCCGGCACGGGTAAACACCTAGTCTACGATTGGCGGGCGCCCGTGTCGAGCATGTTTTACGACGCGGAGCCGGGCCGTGCTTCGTACGTGTCCGAAGCGGGCATCGTCGAGGGCGACCTCCTTCTCAAGCGCCAGTACAAGATCGAAGAAGGCGAGCTGCGTTATTACTTCGACACGAACCTTAAGATCGACGACGATGTGCTGCAGGAAGTGTTGGCCAAGCACGCCGACGACAAGATGCGGCACATCGTAACGAGCATTCAGCGGGAGCAAAACCGCATCATCCGCGATGAAGAGCACCCGGTACTCATCGTCCAGGGACCGGCTGGCAGCGGCAAGACGTCCATCGCCCTGCACCGTGCGGCATATCTGCTTTACCGCTTCCGGGGACGCCTCACGGCCGACAATCTGCTCGTGTTCTCGCCGAACGAAATCTTCAGCGACTACATCTCGAACGTCTTGCCCGAACTCGGCGAGGAACCGATCCACCAGGTCACTTTCATCGATTACGCACGCCGTTACCTCGGATCGCGGCTGCGTCTTGAGGCGATGGAAGACCAGATGGAGTACCTGTTCACCCAGCGGAGCGCGCCGGAATACGCCTTGCGCGTGCAGAGCATCCGGTATAAAGCCTCGCCCGCCTTCTTGCAGCTGATCGAAGCGTACGTGCAGCATTTGGAGTCGGGTGCGCACTTGGATTTGCAGGATATTTACTTCCGCGGCCGTCTGATTATGGACCGCCACGAGATGCTCCACCGGTTGCGCCACCGTTACAAGGATTTGCCGTATGCCAAGCGGCTAGGAATGCTTTACCGGCGCATCCATTATTTGCTGGAGGAGCCGAAGCGGGAAGCCGTGGCGCGCCTCGCGGACGAGCTGGCGGCCGATCCCCAGTCGGCAGGGCTGTCGACCCGTGACATTCGACGGCGGAGCCGGCGGCTGGTGCAAGCGGAGCTGCGGACCGCCACCCAGTTTATAGAGGGCTGGCGGGACATCGACGCTGTCAGCCTGTACTACGATCTTTTCCAAGACGACGACCTGTTTCACCGGCTCGCGGCAGACACGAAATTGCCTGACTACATCGGCCGCGCGGAGCTCGAGCGCATCCGCCGCGCTACTGTCGAAAGCCTGAACGAGAGTTTTCTGCCCTTCGAAGACGTGGCGCCCCTTCTGTACTTGAGCTTGCGCGTCATGGGCGCACCCTCGTCCCAGTCCATACGCCACGTGATTGTCGACGAAGCGCAGGATTACTCGGTCTTTCATTACCAAGCGATGAAGGCGCTCTTTCCGGGAGGCAGCTTCACCATTCTGGGCGACATGAACCAGTCGGTGCATCCCTACATGAACTCCGGCACCTACGACGCCATTCTCGAGACGTTCGCCGACCGGGATCCTTTCTTGATCCGGCTGCAGCGGACGTACCGCTCCACCTTGCAGATTGCCCAGTTCACGCGAGCTATTCTGGGAGGAACGCCGGACAGCGAGTCGATTCAGCGTGAGGGACCGCTGCCGCGGCTCGTCGTGGTTCCAGAAGAGGAACGGGCGGAGGCGATCGCACGCGAAGTGACCCGCATGGCAAAAGGGGGAGCTGTGTCGATCGCCATCGTATGCAAGACGGCCCGAGAAAGCGCGGACTTGCACCGCCGGATCGGAAGCCGTATCGATGCCGAGCTGATCGAGAAGGGGGACAACGTCTTTCGCAGCGGCATCGTGATCGTACCCGTCTACCTGGCGAAGGGCCTCGAGTTTGACGGTGTGATCATCGCCGACGCGAGCCGCGATGCGTACGACCACGAAACAGAACGGAAAGCCTTCTACACGGCCTGCACGCGCGCCTTGCACTACTTGACGCTCTTCACCGCAGGCGAGGCGTCGCGGTTCCTCCCGCCTCCCGAATCGGGATTGTACGAGCGGATCGGCTGAGCACCCGGACGTGGTAATGCCCGGGCGCGCGCCGGGTCCGCCCCTTAGCTCCACGGCCGCGGACCGCGGTCCGGCGTGGCGCCCTTCCCGCGTCGCACGTGGCGCTATACGCCCTGAACCAGCTGGACCAAATCGCCGTCGTCCACTAGGCCACGGGCGTCGGCGAGCTCGAGGAAGCGCTCATACAAGGTATCGAGCCGGTCGGCCTGCACGTCGTAGCCGAGCTGCTGTAGGCGTGCCCGCAGGGCATGGCGTCCGGAGCGGCTGGTGAGTACGATCTTGCTCCGTCCCATCCCGATGGTTTCGGGTCGCATGATCTCGTAGGTGTCGGGCTTTTTCAGCACGCCGTCTTGGTGGATGCCCGAGGCGTGGGAGTATGCGTTGGCGCCTACAACGGGCTTGTAGTTCGGCACCGGGACGCCCGTGCGTTCAGCCACCAGCCGGCTCGTGGGACCGATCTCCCGCGTGTTGACGTCGAGCCGCACGTCGTAGGCGCTACGGTGCGCGTAAACGGCCATGATGACTTCCTCCAAAGCTGCATTGCCCGCCCGTTCGCCGATGCCGTTGATAGTTCCTTCGACTTGCGTCGCACCGGCCCGGATGCCTGCCAGCGTGTTGGCGGTTGCCATCCCTAAGTCATTATGGCAGTGGACGCTGATCGTCACGCGGTCGAGCTCGGGGACCTCTTGCCGCAGACGCAGGATCATCTCCTCGAACTGCCACGGCGTGGCGTACCCGACGGTGTCGGGGATGTTGATGACGGTGGCCCCGGCTTTGATCACCGCCGAGACGACGCGCTTGAGAAACTCGAGGTCGCTGCGGGTGGCGTCTTCGGCGTAGAACTCGACGTCGCTCACGTACCGCTTGGCGTACGATACCGCATCGACCGCCATTTCCAGCACTTGATCGGGACTTTTGCGGAGTTTGTACTGCATATGGATGGGCGACGTCGCGATGCCCGTGTGGATGCGCGGACTTTCGGCGCGTTTCAGCGCCTCCCAAGCCTTGTCGATGTCCGTCCGCACCGCCCTCGTGAGACCGCACACGACGACTCCTCTTACGTCGGCGGCGATGGCCTGCACGGCCTGCATGTCGCCCGGGGAAGAGGCGGGAAAGCCGGCCTCGATGACGTCGACGCCCAAACGCACGAGCTGCCTTGCAATCTCCAGCTTCACTTCCGGCCTGAGCGTGCCCGGCAGGGACTGCTCTCCGTCTCGCAAGGTAGTGTCGAACACGTGCAGCTTACGCATGGGTACGTGCACTCCTTTCCGTCGGACTTCTCGTGGTAATAAAAAACCTTCCGTCTCCCTTTGAGACGGAAGGTCAAACCTCCGCGGTACCACTCAAATTGGTGCAGGCGCATCGAGCGAACGATGGTGCACCCACTCAGCCCGGTGCGGGAACGCCGAACGGCCGAGGTGCGACACACCGCGTTCCGACACCGTCCTCCTTGTAACGGCGGAGGCTCCGTCCCCCTCTACTCTTCCGCGGCAGTCCCGGTACACCGGTGAACATGCGACACGGAATTTCGGGAGGCAGCTCGAAGGGGAGTTCAGGTGCGCCGTGGGTACTGCCTTGCACCGGCCGGCAGCTCTCTGGACCGCGTGACGCGCCCTACTGATCCTTCTCATCGCCCGTGTGTGCTCTGTGAGACTGTTAATCAGCAGTGTAACCATCAGCGCGGATTTTGTCAACGCCGATTTTTTCCCGATTTGCAGTGGCCGTCCTCCTGTGGCCGGAGCGCCGGATTGCCGCCACAACTTTCGAGGCTAGGGTATACGAGACGGCACGCACCGGACTTCCTCCAAAGGTCCTATTTTCGCGCGGTGGTCAATAGGACTTCCTGATTATGCGAGCGAATCTAAGGAACTTTCCCCACCTCGTTTAGCTGGCCGGATGACAAAAATCGAGACGGAATTCGTCTCGGGATGTGACCCAAGTTCAGCATGGGGACGGGCTGAGACCTAGGGACAGTGGGTCTTTTGGGTGTAATTTCCCACAGCGCAGACGATCCGGAGGCGTTCTAGAGTATATGCAGAGTTTCGACAAAAAGGTCTGTCAGTTCATGTTATATTGGGGCCGAACCTAACGGGGGGTTGGAGGTTGTGCCAGTCACAATGAGATCAGGGGAGCAGATGTCTCTAGCGTGCCTCGCCGAGAAATTGGAAGAGTGCCGGCGAAGATTGCACTGTGCCTTGGACGCGGCGGGCGGAAACCAGTTAGATCCTACAGTTCAGCAAGTTTCCGCCGAGTTCGACCGGGTAATGAACGCTTACATGCGCCGGCAGCGGGAGATGGGCCGGGGATGATGCGGGCGCGGCGAGTCGCACGGCACACGGGAGGCGCCATCCGCCGGTCTTCGCTTTTTAGGGTCATTATACCCGTCCGATGCAGGAGATTTGTCCGGCGGATGGAATATTCCACACTACGAGTTGAGACGAGACGAGCCGAGACGAGCTGAGCCCAGATCGATCCGGGGGTACGTCCTATTTGCGGCCTCCTCCCGGCATGGGCCGGCCTTGGCTCACGAAGGAGGAGAACCCGTGAAAGACATATTGCAGCGCCTCACCCAACGGCAGGACCTCACACCGGAACAAGCCTACGACGTTATTCGCGCCATTCACGCAGGTGAAGTGAGCGACGTCCAGATCGCCGGCTTTCTGGTTTCGCTGCTCATGAAAGGGCCCACGGTCACCGAAATCGCGGCGATCGCCCGGGCGATGCGCGACCATTGTGACCGCATCATGCCCCGTGTCGCAGGACCGCTTATCGATACGTGCGGCACCGGCGGTGGTCTGAGCACGTTTAATATCTCCACCGGCGTCGCGATTGTGGCGGCCGGTGCCGGCATTGCTGTTGCGAAGCACGGCAGCCGCTCGATCTCCAGCAAGTCGGGGAGCGCGGATGTTCTCGAGGCATTGGGCGTCGAGATTAATCTCGGGCCGCGCGAGGTTGAGCGGCTCATCTCGGATGTCGGCATCGGCTTCATGTACGCGCCGCTGTTCCACCCGGTCATGCACAGGGTGCTCCCGCCCGAGCAAGCCTTGGGAATCAAGACGATTTTCTACACGATCATTGGTCCGCTGATCAATCCGGCCGGAGTGAAACGGCATATCCTTGGCGTGTACCGTCCGGAACTCGTCGACGTGGTCGCACAGGTCGCGGCCCGGCTCGACTACGACCACACCTTGATCGTCCACGGACTGGACGGGCTCGACGAGATCTCCCTGCTCGGTCCAACGCGCATCGCCGAGGTGAAAGGTCGCGAAATCCGCACGTTTGAAGTGACGCCTGAAGACTTCGGGTTTCCCCGGGCCCGACTAGAGGACATCGCCACCGGGGAACCCGCCGTGAACGCACGCATCTTGCTCGATATCTTCCACGGGCGCGATCGCGGGCACCGGCGAAATGCGGTGGTATTGAACGCGGCGGGCGCCTTGGTCGTAAGCGGTCTGGCGAAGGATTTGCACGAGGGCGTGCGCTTGGCCGAGCAGGTGATCGACGACGGCAGGGCCGCACGCAAGCTGGACGAACTGATCGCCGCGTCGCGGGCGCTGCGCCGGGCATCGTAACGGCCGCAGCCGGGACGCACGATCCAACGGAATGATGGGGCATCGGGCGCTCTGGATCGGACCGGGGCGTCCGCGTGCCCGCGCGCTTTGAGGTGAGCGTTATGACCGAGGCGGCAGGGAGCCGTCCTACCTTTTCCGCGGCAGTGCGCAGGGCAAGAGCCGACGGACGGGTAGCGGTAATTCCCGATATCAAGGTGCGTTCGCCTAAGGAGGGGGAACTTCTGCGCGGCCGCGATCCGGTCGATCTGGCGGTGCGCTTCGAGGCGGGCGGGGCTCCTGCCCTTTCCGTCGTCACCGCGACCGGAGCGTTCGGAGGATCCCTCGACCTTTTGGCTCGTGTGGCGGAAAGTGTGAGAGTGCCCGTCCTGCGCAAAGATTTCATCCGGGATCTGCGGGACGTCGAGGCGACCGCTAAAGCCGGGGCATCTGCGGTTCTCCTTATCGCGGCGCATTTGACCTCGACCCGGCTCGCGGCGCTGCACAAAGGGGCCCAAGCGCTTGGGCTCGAGACGTTGATCGAGGTCCACACCGAAGCCGAACTGATGAAGGTGCTCGATCTGGGCCTGCGGCTCGACGCGCTGGGGATAAACAACCGCGACATCACGCGCCTCGAGACGGATGCGGGGACAGTGGCCAACACCGAGCGGTTGGCCGCCCTCGTGCCCCCGGGCACTCTGCTCGTCAGCGAGAGCGGCATCGGGTCCGTGGACGATGTGCGGCGGGCGGTGCAGGCCGGGGCAACCGCCGTGCTCGTCGGCACCGCGCTGCTGCTTGCGGCGGATCCCGTCGAAGCGTTCCATTCGTTTCAATGGGCGTTACAGAAGGTGTGACAAGGAAGGCAAATGTTCGTCAAGATGTGCGGCATGATGCGCCGCGAAGACCTGGCCATGTGCGGAGAGCTCGGTATCGACGCGGCGGGCATCGTTGTCGAGTATCCGAGCCCGGTGCCTTGGAATGTGGATCGGGTCGCCGGGAGGCGACTCGTAGCGGAGGCGCCGCAGGGGCTGCAGGTGGTGATGGTCACGTCGGGTACGCCGCGTGACATCGCAGAGCTGGCATCGTACGTTCAGCCCCATATGGTGCAAGTGCACGGCGAAGAAAGCCTAACGGACGTGGCCGAGATCGTCGAGCGGCTGCGGCCGCTCGGGATCGGGGTTTTCCGCGCGCTGCGCATCGTTCCCGAGACAAAACAGGCTGCGGGAGAGATCACCGATCCCCGGGACGCGGCGCGGGCTCTCGCGGCTACGGGCGTGAAGGGCATTGTCGTGGACTCGAAAGTGCCCCGGCGGCCGGGCGGGACGGGGGTAGCCGTCGACGTCGAAACCATCGCCGACATCGTGCGGGCCGTCGACGTGCCCATCGTGGCCGCGGGCGGCCTGAACGCGGGAAACGTCGGCGAGGTGATCAGGCGCGCACAGCCGTGGGGCGTGGACGTCCTTACGGGCGTCGAAGCTGCGCCGGGCGAGAAAGACGTGCGTCGCATGCAGGAGTTCGTCGCCGCCGTGCGTGCGGCGGCGGGTTGATTCGGGATGAAGAAGAGGTATCCCAAGGGCGCGGATACCTCTCTGTCTTCTGTTGCGACCCGGCTCAGTGCGTCAGAGGCGTGGCGGTCAGTACGACGCCGTCTTGCAGCCGGACGGGCGTCAGATCGCTCAGGTAATACACTTCACGATCGCAATGGTCCCACTTCGGGTTGTCGAAGTAGACCGTCACCACGGTCTTGCCGTACCAATCGTTGAAGTTCTCGATCAATCCGACGCAGGCCTCGCTCCGGTTGCACGCATTGCAGAGCACTTTGTCGCCTGGGCGTACCTTCATTAGACGTCCCTCCTCGGGCAACCCTGCTACGTCTAGCATACCGGATGTCCAGCGCACCGATGCAGTGAAGGATGTCATAAGAATGAGCAAAAGCCCCGGCGGCGCCGGGGCTTTCAAGCGGTCGGTTTCTTTTGCCTTTACTGCGCCTCGAGCTCGCGGATTGCCTGGAGCAGGCCTTTGTAGAGCGAGGCGAACTTGACCTCTTCGACGTGGCCTTCCGGATTGTTCCACGTGGCGCTCACGATGTATGTCGCACCGGTCTCGCCCACGAGCAGCGTCGTGAAATTGAGCACGCCCGGCATCGCTCCGCCCTTGAACGCGACGTATTGCCAGTCGTCGGGCGAGGCGAGGCCAGGGTTGATCGACATGAGGGGCAAGTCGTGCACGTAGAAGATCAGGTTGGCCAGCTCGAACGTGGAAAAGTGCCATTCGACGTCCATCGCCTTAGGCGGCTCCGTAAAGACGCCAGGATGGGGCAGCTGCGCTTCGGCCAGTTGCGTCAAGAGCGCCCGCTTTTCGGCGACGTCTCCCGCACGGAAGGCGGCTAGCAGTTCCGCGTTGTCCGGGTTGTTGAGCGCAAACACTTCCCGGGTGCTCAGAAACGGTACGTTGCGCGGCGCGTACTGCTCGACGAGCTCGCGGCCGACCACTCGCAGCAGTGCATCCGTCGCCGTGTTGTCGCTTATCGAGATCATTAGCGCGGCCAAGGTCTCTAGCGTCAGTGCGGTGCCCTCGGGCCAGTCTTGGAGCATACCCGTGGGGAGGCTTTTGTCACCGGCTTCGAGCGTCACCACGTTGTCCCACGCCAACACGCCGGCCGCGACCAGGTCTTTGAGGGCGGCCAAAATGGCGAGCTTGAAGGCCGAGCCGACCGCGAGCGGTTCGTGCTCGTTGCGGGCCGCGAGGACGGCCTGGTCCTTAATGACGAGAAGGCTCACTTTGCCGGGCAACTCGTCAAATTCCTCTACTGCCCCGTCAAGGCTGCCCACGGTCAGCTCGGGGGCATTGAACCAGATTCCGATGATTTTTCCGTCGGGGCCCAAGGCCAGCTGCGATTCCATGCGGCCCTGCTCAAAAATGAGGTTGTAGTTGATCGGACCGGTTTGTTCCACCCGTTCAAACCGCCCGAGCAAAGCGGCAAACTGCGCGACGATTTCTTCCCAGTCATCTACGGAAATTTGCGCTAGGATGTCGGAAGAAAACCACTCGGCTTGAATCGGCTCGGTGAATAGCCTGTTGTACGCCACTTCGGGTGTGACTTCCTGGGCTACGGCAGCTGCGGCGCTTAGAGCCAGGAAAAGCAGCATAGCGAGGGGAACGATGAATGTATTCCTGCGCATCGGGCAGGCCTCCTTATCGTGGTGATATCATCCTGATATAAGTATTATTTCGTCACTCGGCGCCATCTTCCTCTGCTATGTGGGAGCTTCTTGCGGCGACTTGTTCGGGACCCGAGCGCCGCCGGCTACCCGTCCCCATGGGCCGAGGCGTACCAGCGGCCCGAGCGGAAACGCACTCCCAGCGTCACTGCTCGGGACGCCATGAACAGCAAGAGCGCCCACCAGACGAGGGGCAGCGAAAGGCCGTACACCAGCCAGCCGACGGCGATGGTGGCGGCGAAAACGGCGCTGCTAACCAACATGGCGTTGCGCAGATAACGGGTGTCGGTTGCACCGATCAGGATGCCATCGAATATGTAGGCAGCCGCGTTGACCGGCTGGCTGAGCGCGACGGCCCAAACCAAGCTGATGACGATCTCGGCCACTTCCTGGTTGTGGGTAAAGAAAAAGGCCACGCTGTCGACCGCCGTGAAGTAGAGCACCGCGAAGACGGCGCCTAGGCCCACGCCCCAAAGGAGAGAAGCCACACCGCTCGCATGGGCCCGCCTTCTGTCGCCCCGCCCCAGCCATTGTCCAACCATGGCCTCGGTAGCGTAAGCAAAGCCGTCGACGCCGTGGCTGACCAGGGACCAAAGCTGCATCAAGATCGCGTGGGCCGCCAGGATCGTTGCCGATTCGAGCCGGGCGACGAGTGAAGTGACCGCGGCGAAGGTCAGAACGAGGGCCAGCGTGCGCACGAAAAGGTGGGACGATACGGAGAAGAAGCGCTGCCACGGAAGCCGGAGCAAGTTCCGCAGCCAGGTGTGATCCCAGTACGGGCGCAGGCGGCGCCATGCGACCAGGGCCGCCGTCACACATCCGGCAGCCTGCGCGACGAGGCTCGCCCACGCCGCACCGACGACGCCGTACGAGGGGATGCCGAACGTTCCGGGCACGAGGAGCAGATCGCCGACGATGTTGACCACGTTGACGCCGATGACGATGTACATGGGCACCAGCGCATCGCCCTGCCCGCGCATTGTTCCCGTCAGCGCCAAAGTCATGAAATAGAAGGGCGCCTCGAGCACGCGTATGGAAAAATATGCCTTGCCGAGCGCCGTGACGTCTTCGGGCGCACCGACGAGACCGAAGCCGATGAGTCCGACGGGACCGCGCAGCACGACGATGCCGAGGCCCAGCATTACGGAGAGGGCGAGCGCCTGGAACGTCACCAACGTGGCCCCGCGGCGATCTTGCGCACCCCACCGCTGTGCCACGAGGGCCGTCGTCGCCATGCGCAGGAAGAAGAACATCTGAAAAACTACGCTCAAGATCACGCCCGCGGAGGTGGCGCCGGCGAGTTGGCGGACGTCGGGCAGCCTGCCGAGCACTGCCGTGTCGACGATGCCGAGGAGCGGAACGGCTAGGGTCGAGATGATCGTCGGGACGGTCAGGCGGATCAGTTCCCGGTGTATTTCCTTACTCAGCCACAGAGGGCGCCCGGCCGAACTTCGTGCCTGTTCCATCGGGAAAACCACCAGTCCTTCCCATTGCCAAGTATGTTATAGTCTACCATTTCTACGCCGGGAAGCGGAGCGGGCCCGGGGGCGCAGGTACGGCGACACGGCATAGCGAAGTCCGTGAGAAAGAACATTAAACCTCCGGCTCCGTAAAGTGGTATCACCAAGGGAAGGGTGGAAGGGAGCTGACTGCGTGGGCAATGAGATGCTACCCGAGGTCATCGCCCGGTTTCTAGCAGAGTACGAGCGGGAGTTCGCCCACTACGAACAGGTAGCGCGGCTCGCCGAGGCACGCATGGCATCCCTTCTGGAGTCGGAAGGGGTGCGGGCCATCGTCACCTCGCGGGCAAAGCGAGTGGCGAGCCTGCGGAGGAAGCTGCTGCAGCGCTATCCGAGCAAAAAGTACGGCAACCGGGACGAGATCTTCGCCGACATCCACGATCTCGTCGGCATCCGCATCGCGCTGTACTTCCCGGGGCAGGGCGACGCGGTACGCAAGCTCATTCGGGAACACTTCATCGTCGAACGGGAGAAGAAGTTTCCCGAAAGTTTCCGGCGCGTGACCAACGGCTATCAACCTCGTTTTCCCGGCTACTGCGCAACGCACTACCACGTCCGCCTTTGCCCGGATACCTTGAGTCCGCAGCAACGCCACTTCGCCCGGACGCGCATTGAAGTCCAAGTGGCGTCGGTATTGATGCACGCCTGGGCTGAAGTAGAGCACGATCTCGTATACAAACCGTTCATCAGCGGCCTTTCGAAGCAGGAACTGGCCATTCTCGACCAGATCAACGGCCTCGTGCTGGCAGGCGAGATGGCGCTGGAAAACCTCGAAGCGGTCATTGGCGCAAAGGTCGCCGAGATGCAGCGCGAGTTCGCCAGCCATTATGAACTCGCGGCTTACTTGCACGGCTGGGCCAAAGAGCGTTTCGGTGAGGAGCCTCCTATGGGGCGAGCCGATGTCCTCTATTGCCTGCTGGACCGGATCGGCCTGCGCACTCCTGCCGCGCTCGCGCCTTACTTGGACGGGATCGACCTGACGCAAGACACGCGGCCTTTGTCGGAGCAGATCGTGGACAAGATCATCGCGGGCGATACCGAACGATATGAGCTGTTCATGCAAGTCATGCGCCAGGCCGGTCCCCGCAACCCCTACAACGCCAGCGACGAGGTGACGGTCCACCGCGCCCGGGGAGCCGCGCTGTTCGGAGAGTTTCTTTCCCTTTGGGTGGCGTTGGAACGAGGTCTGCTCGCAGGTCCGTTGGCCGGTTTGAGCGAACCAGAGCAGGAGGAACTGGACTGGTTGCGTGCGCTGCGCAATCGCCTGGTGCACGACTTGGAACTGCCCTCCGAGGAGAGCCTGGCCAAAGCGAGTGCGATCATGCGCTCGCTCGTCGAGAAGGTGCAAGAATCGCTGCCCCCGGAATTGCGCGCCCAAATCCGTGAGCTGGTTGCACGTCTCGACGCTCGGGGCGGACTGTACCCGGGGAGCGGGCAAAGTCGTTGAGTCTTGCCTAAGGAGGAAACTGCGTTCGTGGGGGACGCCCTGGAGGAAGCCCTGCCGGTTCCGGACGGTGCAAACGGCTATGACATGGCGGCGGAGCTTTTCATGGCCCGCCGTTCGCGTATCGGTGCGGAGACCGTTCGCCGGTGGGCGCGAACCTTGCCCCGTGGCGCCGCCGTCCTCGACCTCGGTTGCGGCCACGGCGTACCGGTTTCCGAAGTGTTGATCGAAGAAGGCCTGGCACTTTACGCCGTCGACGCGTCCCGGCGCCTAGTCGAAGAGTTTCGGCGACGCTTTCCCGGGGTGCCGGTGGCCTGTGAGCGCGTTGAGGATTCGGACTTTTTTCGGCGTACTTTCGATGGCGCGGTAGCGGTGGGGCTGATGTTTCTCTTGCCGGAAGACACGCAGCGCGGCCTGATCAAGCGGATAGCCGGCCTATTGCATCCGGGCGGGAGGTTTCTCTTCACGGCACCCGAACTGCCCTGTATGTGGACCGACGTGCTGACGGGCCGGCCGTCGCGCTCCCTCGGACGGGAAGAGTACGAAGCGATTGCCGCCGGAGCCGGGCTGATCCTGGCAGGTACCGCCCGGGACGAGGGTGAAAACCATTATTTTGACTTCGTCAAGCCGCCTGGGTCGTGAAGCTGCCTGGGTGGTGGAGTCGCCTGGGTCGTGAAGCCAATTGCCGGCAGCGTTCACCGGACGGCAAGGATAGGAGTGCCCTTTTCATGGCAGCGAGGTTCGACGATGCGAAGGCGGGCTGGCAGATATGGCGCCAATCGGGGTTTACCTTGGCCCGTGATGAGCTCAATGCCCGGCTCGAGGCCCTCGGCCATATGCCGGTTTCGGCCCGGACGTTCGCGCACTACGAGAAATTGCGACGCTACGGCTACGAGCGGTACGTGCCGATCAACCAGCTTGATGTGAAAAGCTTGAAAGACCCCCTGTGGGACGAGGCCGTGCGCGGACGGTATCCGGTGTACTCCGATACCGTGGGAGCGGTGATCACGTTCCGGGGGCCTGCCGGTGAAGGGCTGCTGCGCGGGACGACGGTCGAACTGAGTCCGGCCTATGCCAGCATTCGGGTGAACGAGCCTGAACACGTCCAGAGGCTGGCGAGACCGAGTTTCGTGAGGAAGCTCCGGTCGGGGCGCGTCGTGGTGTCCTTTCCGCTCGCCGAAGACGAGTTCCCGGCGGTCGTCGAGAAGGTCGCCGTGCAAAGGGATGTAGCAGAGGTTGTGCTTCGGTTCGCGTCCCCGGCACCCGTTGAAACCTTGACCGGCCGGACGCTCGTCCCGCCGGGCACGCTCCGCGTCCTCATCGAGCCGTCCGCTCCCGCTCCGCTGCTGTCCGAGCCGGTACGAAAGCTCTACTGGCTGTTCCAGGCGGTCGACACGGGCAAGGTGGTATGCGATGAGTTCCTCTACGAGTCGGGATTCGGCGAGAAATACGCCCTTTCGCCCGTGCGGCTACACACGATGAGGATGGAGGGGAACATCGAGCTCACGCTGGAAGCCGGAAGGCCGGCGCTTCTTCTCGTCACGGCCTTGGGAGAAACGTTGAGGGAGCTGCAAGAGGAGCGTGGCACAGGGCGCCTGCCGGGTGGAAGAAGAGGTTACCTCAGGCGGCGCGACGAGGTCTTTTCCGATGCGGCTTCGGCGGTCAAGGGGGAAATGCTGACTTGGATCGCCGAGCAGGAGAAACAGGCGAGATTGCCCTTGGGCGAACCCCTCGGACGCTCGGGCGAGCTGGCCGAAAGTCAACTGCTGCCTGCTATAGAGGAGCTCATGGACATCGCCTCGGGCAAGGTGACATTGACTCTGGTCGACTGAGGAGTCCGATAGTATCGCACTGCGGCTTTGAGCTGGGCATTCAACGGGCGGTTGAGTGCCCTTTTTCGTCGTCGCCGGCGCATCCATGGACTTTCGGGACTCACGTTCGCTATGATTGGCGCAAGTAAGACCGACAATCTCGGAACGGAGGTGCCGGCCGACGATGGATGCGAAGCGCGTCGGCGAGCTGATTAAGGGTCGCCGGATCGAGCTGGAACTGACGCAAGAGGAGCTCGGGCGGAAACTGGGAGTAACCGCCCAGGCCGTTTCCAAGTGGGAACAGGGAATTTCTTTGCCCGACACCGCGCTGTTGCCGGGGATATGCCGTGTGCTCTCGATACCCGCTGCTGCCTTGCTGGGCATCGAGGAGTCGCAGGAGGACGACAAGGGTTGGACCAGGTATGAGCAGCAGGTTTGGCAAGTGCGTCGTCTCCAAGGACTCAACCACGCCACGCTCAATTTGTTTGCCATCCTAGTCTTGGTCATGTATTTTATCCTTCGCACCACATCGCCTGTGTACTTCGCTGTCGCCGTTGGCGCCATGGCCCTCGTGGTGGTGGCCGGAATCGTGAGCCCGCGCCAGCGGGAGTGACGGCTTGCTGGGCGCTGCCGCGCAACGGGAACGAGGCGGCGTTTTCGGCAGCTACCGTCTAGCCGAGTGGGGCCGGCCCGCGGAGGATTCGGTTTCACCCGACGCCGGCTGCGCGGGAAATCGGTGCAACGTGGCAGGAAGGGACTCAGACCCTGCGAGCATCGTGCCACATGGCCGGGCGTAGGTATCGGGGGACCGGGGGAGCCGGAGGGCTGGGGAACTGGGGAGCCGGGCAGCTGGGCGGACGGGGAGCTGGGCAGCTGGGGAGCTGGGCAGCTGGGCGGACGGGGCCTCGTGGGCGGAGTTGTACAGAGCTGCGAGAGCATCAGGGTACCCGGCCTTGTGGGCGGATTTGGCCAGCGATGTGGGAGCATCACGGTACCTGGCCTCGTGGGCGGAGTTGTCCCGCGATATGGGAGCATCACAGTACCTGGCCCGATTTTCTGCGGATATCGGCGATGATCCTGCGGTACCTGCGTGACTCTTGTTCCAGGTACAAGACGACAGGCTCGTCGCGCCTGCGCTCAAGCAGCGGCATCACCCCATCTACCAGCTCGTGCAGGCGGTCAAATGTGAGATCCTCCGGCCG
>LSQX01263182.1_pt2 | contig 33544 bp, 35 predicted proteins | sample 654561 | NCBI WGS metagenome assembly LSQX01 (sample SAMN04489861, study PRJNA283612) | anaerobic digester metagenome | isolation source: 4 biogas reactors fed with cattle manure at either 37C or 55C with and... | place: Denmark: Kongens Lyngby | collected 2014 | reverse complement strand
GACATGGACTTCAAGGTCGCCGGTACCCCGGACTTCATCACCGCGCTGCAGCTGGACACCAAGCTCGACGGCATCCCGTCGCAGGTCCTCGCCGACGCCCTCGCCCAGGCCCGTGACGCCCGCATCACCATCCTGGACACGATGGCCGAGGTCATCGACCGCCCGGACGCGATGTCCAGCCTGGCCCCGAAGATCACCACCGTCAAGGTGCCGGTCTCGAAGATCGGTGAGCTCATCGGTCCGAAGGGCAAGACCATCAACTCCATCACCGAGGAGACCGGCGCGGACGTCTCCATCGAGGACGACGGCACCGTCTACGTGTCCGCCGCCTCCGGTGAGGCCGCTGATGCGGCGATCGAGAAGATCAACTCCATCGCCAACCCGCAGCTGCCGAAGGTCGGCGAGCGTTACCTGGGCACCGTCGTGAAGACCGTCGCCTTCGGTGCCTTCGTCTCCCTGACCCCGGGCCGTGACGGCCTCATCCACATCTCCAACCTCGGTGGCGACGAGCGCATCGAGAAGGTCGAGGACGTGGTCAACGTCGGCGACAAGATCCAGGTCGAGATCGCCGACATCGACAACCGCGGCAAGATCTCCCTCGTCCCGATCGAGGGCTAGACCCCCGCGTGCCGACGCCCCCGCTCACCCTGGTGAGCGGGGGCGTTCGCCGTTGGTGGGGCAGCTAGAAGCACTGCAGGATGAGGTGCGCGTTCTCCCACGCGCCGTCGCGGATGTCCTCGCGGCGCATCCAGACGTAGAGGCAGCCGTCGTCGCCCCAGGACCACTCGCCGTCCTCGGAGGAGGCGAACTGGGCGAGCAGCACCCAGTCACCCTCGGCCTCCATGCCGTGGCGGTACTCCTCGCCGCGGGTGAGCACGGAGGCCTTGGCCTCCATGTCGTCCTCCTGGATGACGGTCGGCCAGCCGCCGAGCTGGTGGTTCTCCGTCGGGTCGGGGGTGGAGTCGGACCAGTCGAGGTAGGCGTCGTCCTCCTCGGACCAGTCGAGGGCCTGCGAACTCTCGGAGGGCACGCTCACCCCGGGGGCGGCGGTGAGGCGGTGCGGGGGCAGGGAATCAGGGCCCTCCTGCGGGGCCAGGTCACCGTCCGGCACGTGGAGCAGGCGGAATCCCTCGCGGTCGGCGAGGCGGTAGCCCCAGGGCTGCTCGACGGAGTCGTAGAAGAAGAGGAGGTGCCCGGTCTCGGGCAGGTCCAGGTCGGTGAGGCCGACGACGTCGGCCAGGTTGATCTGGGCCAGGAAGGGGAGCGGGGCGCCGGTGCCGGGGTGCAGGGGCCACTCGACGTCGGTCGGCAGGTCGGGGTGGCCGCCGAAGCGGGACTGGCCCAGCCCTGTCGGTGCTCCCGGCTCGGAGAGGAGGCGGGCGGCTGGGCGGGCCAGTGCGGCCAGTTCCCCACGGAGGGAGTGGGAGAGGTCGGATTCGGCCAGGGAGGCGTGGAGTGCGGCGTCGTCGACGAACATGGCCGAATGATAGGCCGGATCACCCGGGTGCGCCCGATGAGCGTCCTACTTGGCGATGTCCACCACCACGCGCAGCGGGTCGTGCAGCACCGTCACGGAGTACGGGCGCTGCTCGTCGAGGCCGATGTAGGTGAGGGTGTGCCCCTCGAAGGTGCCGGTGTTGACCACCTGCGCGATGACACCGCCGCCGGGGTAGGGGCCGATGGGGAGGGCCTCGGCGTCGTGCTCGAAGGGGTAGCTGGTGCCGGTGAGGTCGATCTTGAGGTACGCGTTGCCGGCGACGTCGACGTCATGGCCGGAGCCCTGCTGGTAGGGCTGGTCGAGGTACTCGGCGTACCAGCCGGGTTCGCCGGCTCCGACGAAGTCGTAGACCACACGGTCGAACGTCACGTGCTGGCCGACGCGGATGCCGGTGAGCAGCGGATACGGTTCCTCCCAGACGGGGGAGCGGGTCTCCGCGGCGACGGCCGGGGTGCCCAGCGGGCGGTCGGCCGGCTCCGACGGGGTCGTCGGATTCTGGGTGGTGGTGTCAGCCGCCGGCGAGGGCTGCGTGGTGGTCCCGGTGGTGGCCGGTGTGGGGGTGGGGGCCGTGGACGTCACGGTGACGGGGCCGGCGGAGGTGGTGGTACCGCCGTCGATGGTCTCCCCACCGTTGCAGGCGGCGAGCAGCAGCCCCGCGGTGGCGAGGAAGGCGGTGGCGAGGGGGCGTCGGTAAGCGGTCATGTCTCCACGATAGGTGTCATAACCGGAGGTTGTCACCGGTGATTACCGATTCGTTACTCCGTCGCGGACGGGGATCGTCGACCCGGAATGTCGTCCTTGATGTGGAAACCGAGGGTGTTAACGTGGGCATCGTGCGTCTTCGAGGTCGACGCCGGTGATGTTGATGCACGTGTCGCGATTCTAAGCGCCTACACTGGGACACTGAATCTTTCAGGAACTCAAGGAGGAACCATGGCGATCAAGGTGGGAGTGCTCGGCGCGAAGGGCCGTGTCGGCTCGGCGGTGTGCGAGGGCGTCAACGGGGCGGAGGGCCTCGAGCTCGTCGCGCAGGTCGATCAGGACGATGACCTGCAGATGCTTCTCGACGCCGGAGCGGAGGTCGTCGTCGACTTCACCACCCCGGGTTCCGTGATGGGCAACCTGGAGTTCTGCATCGCCAACGGCATCCACGCGGTGGTCGGCACCACCGGCTTCGACGAGGAGCGCCTCGCGCAGGTCCGTGAGTGGTGCGCCGCCGAGGGGGCGGGCAACGTCCTCATCGCCCCGAACTTCGCGATCTCCGCCGTGCTGGCCATGGAGTTCGCGAAGCAGGCCGCCCGCTTCTTCGACTCCGCCGAGGTCGTCGAGTACCACCACCCCTACAAGCTGGACGCCCCCTCCGGCACCGCGATCCACACCGCGCAGGGCATCGCCGCCGCCCGCCGGGAGGCCGGTCTCGGCCCGATCCCGGACGCCACCGAGCAGACCCTCGAGGGTGCTCGCGGCGCCGACGTCGACGGCGTGCGCGTCCACGGCGTGCGCATGACCGGCATGGTCGCCCACGAGGACATCATCTTCGGTGCCCAGGGCCAGTCCCTGACCATCCGCCAGGACTCCTACGACCGCACCTCCTTCGTGCCGGGCGTGCTCCTCGGTGTCCGGGAGGTCGCGAACCACGACGGCCTGACCGTGGGGCTCGACAGCTACCTGGGACTCTAGATGGCCAAGCCCGTCGACCTGGACGTCCAGCTCATCGCGGCCACGCAGTTCACCCCGCCCGCCGGGGTCGACTGGGAGGCCGACGACACCGCCACCGGCGCCGAGGCGCTCGTCGAGTTCGCGGGCCGTGCCTGCTACGAGACCTTCGACAAACCCAACCCGCGCACCGCGGCCAACGACGCCTACCTCCGCCACATCATGGAGGTCGGCCACACCGCACTGCTCGAGCACGCCACCGCGACGCTCTACATCCGCGGCATCTCCCGCTCCGCCACCCACGAGCTGGTCCGCCACCGCAACTTCAGCTTCTCGCAGCTCTCCCAGCGTTTCGTCCACACCGACGAGGCCGAGGTCGTGCTGCCGAAGCTCATCGCCGACGACCCGGAGCTCGCCCGCCTCATGCTGCGCGCCGTGGACGAGTCCCGATTCATCTACCAGGAGCTTCTCGACGCCCTCGAGGACAAGCTCTCCGACGAACCCAACGCCCTGCTCCGCAAGAAGCAGGCCCGGCAGGCCGCCCGCGCGGTGCTGCCGAACGCCACGGAGTCACGCATCGTCGTCACCGGCAACTACCGGGCGTGGCGCCACTTCATCGGCGCCCGGGCCACCGAGCACGCGGACGTCGAGATCCGGGCACTGGCGGTGGCGTGCCTCCGCCTCCTCGCGCAGCAGTCCCCGGTGCTCTTCGCCGATTTCCAGATCTCCACTCTCTCCGACGGCACAGAGATGGCCGTCAGTCCCTACGCCACCGACTTCTGACCAGCGAGGGATTCCCCAGCGGAAAGGTAAACAGGTAACCTTGAACACCATGAGTACAGGTATGACTTCGAAGACCGGGGTCGAGGACTTCGGTACCGTCTGCGTCGCCATGGTCACCCCCTTCGACCGGGACGGCGCCCTTGACCTTGAGGCCGGCCGCCGTATCGCGGCCCACCTCGTCGACAACGGTCTGGACGCCCTCGTGCTCGCGGGCACGACCGGTGAGTCCCCGACCACCACGCTCGACGAGAAGATCAGCCTGCTCAAGGCGGTGAAGGAGGAGGTCGGCGACCGCTGCAAGCTCATCGCGGGTGCCGGCACCAACGACACCGCCTCCTCCATCGAGCTCGCCCGCGCCTCCGCCGAGGCCGGCGCCGACGCCCTGCTCGTGGTCACCCCCTACTACTCGAAGCCGAGCCAGGAGGGTGTCTACCAGCACTTCAAGGCCGTCGCCGGGGCCACCGACCTGCCCATCATGCTCTACGACATCCCGCCGCGCTCCTCGATCCCGATCGAGGGGGACACCATCCGCCGACTCGCGGAGCTGCCCACCATTCGTGCGGTGAAGGATGCAAAGGGTAACATGGCTGAGTCTGCACCGCTCATGCATGAGACCGGTCTCGCCTGGTACTCGGGCGATGATCCGCTCAACGTCCCGTGGCTGTCGCTCGGCGCCTCGGGATTCGTTTCCGTGGTCGGCCATGCCGCACCCCAGGCACTGCGTGAGCTGTACACAAGTTTCGAGGAAGGCGACCTCGCCCGTGCGCGGGAAATCAACGCCACTGTTCTTTCACCGCTGATCGCCGCTCAGGGTCGCCTGGGTGGTGTCAGCATGGCCAAGGCTGCCCTGCGTCTGCAGGGCATTGAGGTGGGGGACCCGCGTCTGCCTGTCGTCGCTCCCGACGAGCAGGAGATCGAGGCCCTCCGCCGTGACATGGAAAAGGCTGGAGTCCTTTAAATATGACTGAATCCCGTAGTCGTGCCCGGAAGGTCACCCGCAAGGCGGGCCCGCCGGAGACCGAGAGCACTGGTGCATCCCCGGTTTTCCAGGCACCGACCCCGGAAACGAACGGAAGCGGCGCATCCGCCGAGAAGAAGACCACCGAAAGGAAGTCCGCGGACACCGACAACGCCCCGCGGGGCGGCGGCAACCGCTCCCGGAACGGTGGCGGCCGCGCCCGCGGCGGCCGTGGTGGCCGCGGCGGTCAGGGTGGCCAGGGCCAGGGCGGTCAGGGTGGTCAGCAGGGGGGACGGGGACGTCGCAACGTCGTCAAGTCCATGCAGGGCGCTGACCTGACCCGTCGTCTGCCGGAGCCGCCGAAGGCCCCGCGCAACGGCCTGCGCATCTACGCGCTGGGCGGCATCTCGGAGATCGGCCGCAACATGACGGTCTTCGAGTACAACAACCGTCTGCTCATCGTGGACTGCGGCGTGCTCTTCCCGTCCTCGGGTGAGCCGGGCGTCGACCTCATCCTGCCGGACTTCGGTCCGATCGAGAAGCACCTCGACCGCGTGGACGCACTCGTCGTCACCCACGGTCACGAGGACCACATCGGCGCCATCCCGTGGCTGCTCAAGCTGCGCCCGGACATCCCGATCCTGGCCTCCCGCTTCACCCTCGCGCTCATCGCGGCGAAGTGCAAGGAGCACCGCCAGCGTCCGAAGCTCATCGAGGTCAACGAGCAGTCCAACGAGAACCGCGGCCCCTTCAACATCCGTTTCTGGGCCGTCAACCACTCGATCCCGGACTGCCTCGGCCTGGCCATCAAGACCGGCGCCGGCCTGGTCATCCACACCGGTGACATCAAGCTGGACCAGACCCCGACGGACGGTCGCCCGACCGACCTGCCGGCCCTGTCCCGCTTCGGTGACGAGGGCGTCGACCTCATGCTGTGCGACTCCACCAACGCCACGACCCCGGGTGTCTCCGGGTCCGAGGCCGACGTGGCCCCGACGCTCAAGCGCCTGGTCGCCGACGCCCGCCAGCGGGTCATCCTCGCGTCCTTCGCCTCCAACGTCTACCGTGTGCAGGCCGCCGTCGACGCCGCCGTCGCCGCCGGCCGCAAGGTCGCGTTCAACGGTCGCTCGATGATCCGCAACATGGAGATCGCCGAGAAGATGGGCTACCTCAAGGCCCCGCGCGGCACGATCGTGTCCATGGACGACGCCTCGAAGCTGGCGCCGCACAAGGTCATGCTCATCACCACCGGTACCCAGGGTGAGCCGATGGCGGCCCTGTCCCGCATGGCCCGTCGTGAGCACCGCCAGATCACCGTCCGCGACGGCGACCTGATCATCCTGTCCTCCTCGCTCGTCCCGGGCAACGAGGAGGCCGTGTTCGGCGTCATCAACATGCTCGCCCAGATCGGCGCGACCGTGGTCACCGGCAAGGATGCCAAGGTGCACACCTCCGGTCACGGTTACGCCGGCGAGCTGCTGTTCCTCTACAACGCGGCCCGCCCGAAGAACGCCATGCCGGTCCACGGCGAGTGGCGTCACCTGCGTGCGAACAAGGAGCTGGCCATCGCGACCGGCACCGAGCGCGACCGCGTCGTGCTGGCCCAGAACGGCGTCGTCGTCGACCTCGTCGACGGCCGCGCCCAGGTGGTCGGCCAGATCCCGGTCGGTAACCTCTACGTCGACGGCACCACGATGGGTGAGGTCGACGCCGACGTCCTGGCGGACCGCACGAGCCTCGGCTCCGGCGGCCTGATCTCCATCACCGCGGTGATCGACAACCGCACGGGCCGACTCATGGAGTCCCCGACCGTGGAGACCAAGGGCTTCACCGAGGACGACCGCGCCATGACCCCCGAGGTCAAGGAGCTGGCGGAGACCGTCCTCAACGATCTGGCCGCGGAGGGCGAGAACAACCCCTACCGCATGGTCCAGCAGCTGCGTCGCCGCGTCTCCCGTTTCGTGGAGCAGAAGTGGCGTCGTGAGCCGATGATCCTGCCGACGGTGGTCCCGATGACCTCCGACATCGACAGCACCATCGACGACGACCAGATCAGGGCCTCGGCGCGCCCGTCGCTCTAATCCCGTTCCCCGCATGCACCCCGGCACTATGCTGGGGTGCATGTCTTTCTCCAGCACCGAACGTGCCCGCCTGGCTGCCCTCCTCCTCGAGCTCGGCCCCGACGCCCCCACGCTGTGTGAGGGGTGGACCACCCGGGATCTCGCGGTGCACCTGTATCTCCGTGAGAACAACCTGCCCGCCGCCGCCGGCATGTTCGTGCCGGCGCTGGCCGGGCGTCTGGCGAAGGCCAGCGCGAAGGCGGGGGAGCGTGACTACGAGGATCTCGTGCGGGACTGGGCGCAGGGGCCGGGGAGGCTGAATCCGGTGCGGCTCCTCGACAGGCAGATGAACACCGCGGAGCATTTCGTCCACCACGAGGACGTGCGCCGCGGTGACGGGGTGGCGCGTCCGCGGGAGTTCAGCGCGGTGGTGAAGGAGCAGCTGCACGGGATCCTGCGGATGCTGGCGCCGCGTCTGCTGCGTCGCAGCCTCTCCCCGGTGATCCTCCACCCGACGGGGATGCCGCGGATCGTCGCGGCGGATCAGCGGGGTGTGAGCCTCGACGGGGAGAACGTCGTGCGTGTCTCCGGCTCCGTGGGGGAGCTGCTGCTGTGGGTCTTCGGGCGCGACGCCGTCGAGGTGCTTATCGACGGCACCGCCTCCGACGTCCGCCGATCAGGGCTGTGAACTTGACTGTTTCATGACCGAGGATTCACCTGAGTCCGGTGTGGCTGATGTGAATAGTGTGGTTTGAGCAACTACAGTGGGGACCATGTCTGTACGAAGCTCGGCACCCCGCACCCAGAAGGGCAACAGGAAGGACCGCACCCGACCCTCCGGTCGCGGCTCCTCGAAGGCCGCACCCCCGGCCGCCCAGACCTCTGCGTTCCGCGCTGCTGAGACCTCCGACGAGAGGACCGGCAGCGCTTTCCGTGCGGTCGGCGGCGGCCTCAGCTCCCTCGCCCGCGGCGTGGGCAGCCTCACCCGCAGCGCCGCCCGCCGCGGCGACCCCGACACCGCACCCGCGAAGAACACCCGCGCCACGGACACCGAACAGGACCACGAACCTGCCGACCTCGACGGCATCGCCCTGGCGATCCTCGGACTGGCGGCCGTGCTCGGCGCCTCCGTGTGGCTCGACATCGCCGGCCCGATCGGCGCGGCCATCTCCCACGGCGCGCACCTCGTCATCGGCGCGGGCGCGCTCATCCTGCCGGTCGCCCTCATCGCCCTGGCCATCGCCCTGATGGTCGGTGTGAGCCACCGCCCCGGCGAGCGCGGCCGGATCGCCCTCGGCACCGGCCTCATCGCCGTGTCGATGCTCGGCCTCGTGCACCTGTTCGCCGGTGACCCGCAGACCTGGGAGGGCCGCCTCATCGCCGGCGGCGCGATCGGCGCGTGGACCGGCGGCACCCTCGCCATGGGCTTCAGCTCCTACGTCGCGGTGCCGCTGCTCATCCTGGTGATCATCTACGGGGCGCTCAAGGTCACGGGCATCACCACCCGGCAGGCCTTCGACTACGCCGCGGAGCTCATCCGCGAATTCCGCTGGCCCGGCGCGGAGCACGACGACCTCCCCGCCGACGGGGACGACGACCTCTACGGCTACGCCGACGACGACATCGAGGACCTCGCCGAGGGCCGCGAACGCCGTCCCCGCCCGGCACGGCCGGCGCGTCCGGCCCGGGGTGCACGGACCACGCGGACGTCGAGAAGCCCGATGGACAACTACCCGGTGGAGGAACCGGACGACGACCCCAGCGAAGAGTTCGAGCACGACACCCAGCACACGCTGTTCGACACGCCCGTCACCCGCGCGGACACCGACGAGTTCCCGGCCGTGTCCGAGGACGCCGTCGCCGCGTCGCGTGAGCAGATGCGCCGGGCCATCGTGGCGCGCTCCGGCATCGACGCCGCCGCCGTCCCCGCCGCGACGCCGAAGTCGGAGCTCGCTGACGAGCCCGCCCCGGCGCCGCGTCAGCCGGAGACCACCACCGACTACCGCCTGCCGAGCACCGACCTGCTCATCGACGGCGAGCGCCCCAAGACCCGCACCGAGACCAACGACCGGATGATCGAGGCGATCACCGAGGTCTTCCACGAGTTCAACGTCGACGCTACCGTCACCGGCTTCTCCCGCGGCCCGACAGTCACCCGCTACGAGGTGGAGCTGGGCCCGGGCGTGAAGGTCTCCAAGATCACGAACCTGCAGTCCAACCTGGCGTACGCCGTGGCCACGGACAACGTCCGTCTGCTCACCCCGATCCCGGGCAAGTCGCTCGTCGGCATCGAGGTGCCCAACACCGACCGTGAGATGGTCCGCCTGGCGGACGTGCTCAACGCGCCCGCGACCCGCGGCAACCACGACCCGATGCTCGTCGGCCTGGGCAAGGACATCGAGGGTGACTTCATCTCCCACTCCGTGCAGAAGATGCCGCACCTGCTGGTCGCCGGTTCCACGGGCTCCGGTAAGTCCGCGTTCATCAACTCGCTGCTCGTGTCCCTGCTGACCCGCGCGACCCCGGAGGAGGTGCGCCTCATCCTCGTCGACCCGAAGATGGTGGAGCTCACCCCCTACGAGGGCATCCCGCACCTGATCACCCCGATCATCACGCAGCCGAAGAAGGCGTCCGCCGCCCTGCAGTGGCTGGTCGAGGAGATGGAGCAGCGCTACATGGACATGAAGTCCGCGCGCGTGCGCCACATCAAGGACTTCAACCGGAAGATCAAGGCCGGGGAGATCGAGACCCCGCCGGGCTCGCAGCGCGAGTATCGCGCGTACCCGTACATCATCTGCGTCGTCGACGAGCTCGCCGACCTCATGATGACCGCGCCCAAGGAGATCGAGGACTCCATCGTCCGCATCACCCAGAAGGCCCGCGCCGCCGGCATCCACCTCGTCCTGGCCACCCAGCGTCCGTCCGTCGACGTGGTCACCGGCCTGATCAAGACGAACGTCCCGTCCCGCCTGGCCTTCGCCACGTCCTCGCTCACCGACTCCCGCGTCATCCTCGACCAGGCCGGCGCGGAGAAGCTCATCGGCATGGGTGACGCCCTGTTCATCCCGCAGGGCGCCGGCAAGCCGCAGCGCCTGCAGGGTGCCTTCGTCACCGACGAGGAGATCCAGGGCGTCGTCGAGGCCGCCAAGTCCCAGGCCCAGCCCAACTACACCGAGGGCGTCACCGAGGACAGGGCCAGCGACGCCAAGAAGGAGATCGACGAGGACATCGGCAAGGACATGGACGACCTCCTCGAGGCCGTCGAACTCGTCGTCACCTCGCAGCTCGGTTCCACCTCCATGCTGCAGCGCAAGCTGCGCATCGGCTTCGCCAAGGCCGGCCGCCTCATGGACCTCATGGAGACCCGCGGCGTCGTCGGTCCCTCCGAGGGCTCCAAGGCACGCGACGTGCTGGTCAAGCCGGAGGAGCTGGACACGATCATCTGGATGATCAAGGGCGCCGACCCGGCGGAGGCGCCCAAGGAGGAGGGCTGGGAGGAGGAGCCCGCCGACGACGTCACCGTCGTGCAGGCGGACCCGCCGCGCGGCGTCTTCTGAGACTGCTTTTCGACGCCGTCGACACGTGTATAGTGAACGCGCATGGAGGGGAGTACCCCCTAAGCGGCACCGATCGTCAGCACGTTTCCCGCAGTGGAATCCGGTCGTGTCGGCCCCGCCCCGGCAGGGTGGGGGAGACCTCCGGTCCTTTATGCAACCCCTGAGAGACCGGAGGCTCACGCTTTGACTGTCCCCCTGTGGATCTGGGTCGCCACCATCGTGGTGATCCTCGGATTCTTCATCTTCGACTTCTACTCCCACGTGCGCACCCCGCATGAACCGACCATCCGGGAATCGGCCCTGTGGTCCGGGTTCTATGTCGGCCTGGCGCTGCTGTTCGGTGTGTTCGTCTACTTCATGTGGGACCACCAGCACGGCATGGAGTACTTCACCGGCTACGTGACGGAGAAGGCGCTGAGCGTCGACAACCTCTTCGTCTTCGCGCTCATCATGGGCGCGTTCAAGATCCCGCGGAAGTACCAGCAGAAGGTGCTGCTCATCGGCATCGTCCTGGCCCTGTTCTTCCGCCTGCTGTTCATCCTGGCGGGCGCGGCGATCATCTCCGCCTGGTCCGACGTGTTCTACCTCTTCGCGATCTTCCTCCTGTGGACGGCCGTGAAGCTGCTCTGGGACGAGATCACCGACGCCCCCGAGACCAGCCCCAACGACATGCGCATCATCAGGTGGCTGCGCAAGGTCGTGCCGGTCACCCCGGGTTACGACCGCGACAGGCTCACCACGAGGTTCCACGGCAAGTTCGCACTCACCCCGCTGTTCGTGGCGCTGGTCGCCATCGGCCTGGTCGACGTCATGTTCGCCTTCGACTCCATCCCGGCGATCTACGGCATCACCACCGAGGCGTACCTGGTGTTCACCACCAACGCGTTCTCGCTCATGGGCCTGCGCCAGATGTACTTCCTTCTCGACGGCCTGCTCGACCGTCTGGTGTACCTGCCCTACGGCCTGGGGCTCATCCTGGCGTTCATCGGCGCGAAGCTCATGCTGCACGCCCTCCACGAGAACAACCTGCCGTTCATCAACGGCGGTGAGGACGTCTCGGTCCCGGAGATCCCGACGGAGGCCTCACTGCTGGTCATCGTCAGCATCCTCACGGTCACGGTCCTCGCGTCCATCTGGCGCAACAAGTGGGAGGAGGCGCAGGGCGCCATCGACACCCGCGTCCGCCCGGAGGAGTGGGACCACGAGCTCACCGACGAGGAGAAGTACTCCACCGGCCACCTCGACCTGCCGGCCGACCGCCCCGGCACCGCGAACGGGTCCACGCGGCTCAGCGACCTGGGCGACAAGTAGGCGAGAAACCCCCGGTGCCGTGAGGTGCCGGGGGTTTCTGGCGTGTGGGGTCTAGCACTCGTCGGTGGGGGAGCGGAACACGTTGAGCACCGGTTTCCACTCGCGGACCTCACGGCCGGCCAGGACACCCTCGCGGGTGAACGGGTCGTTGTCCATCAGTTCCTCCGCGTCCCGCAGGGTGGCGGTGTCCGACATGCGGATGACGATGAGTGCGCCACCCTGCCCGTCGACGTAGGGGCCGGAGCCGACGAGGCGGTCCGTCTCGGCGAGCGTGGACAGCCAGGCGCGGTGCTCCGGGCGCAGGCGCACGATCTCGTCGGAACCGTCGGGGTACTGGTAGTGGACTGCGAAGTACTTCATGCCCTCCGATTCTACGCCGGGGCTGACAGGTAGGGTGTGAGTCGTGACTGCACCAACGCCGACCGAACCGGCCCCGCCCAGCAACTTCAACCTCCCCAACGTGTTGACGAGCCTGCGCATCCTGGTCATCCCGCTCTTCCTCTGGCTCCTGCTCACGGGCCAGATGTGGTGGGCCTTCGGTGTCTTCGTCGCCCTGATGATCACCGACAAACTCGACGGTGACATCGCCCGCGCCCGCAACCTGGTCACCGATTTCGGCAAGATCGCCGACCCCATCGCCGACAAGGCGCTCATCACCGCGGCCCTCGTCGGCCTCAACATCACCGGCGTCCTGCCGGTGTGGGTGACCGTGGTCATCCTGGTCCGCGAGTTCGGCATCACCCTGTGGCGCATGGTCATGCTGCGCCGCGGCCTGGTCGTCCCCGCCTCGAAGGGCGGCAAGATCAAGACGACGCTGCAGGCCCTCGCGATCGGCCTGTACCTCATGCCGCTGCCCGCGTGGATGGATCTGCCGACCTGGATCGTCATGCTCGCGGCCGTCGCCGTCACCGTTATCACCGGCGTCCAGTACCTCTGGGACTCGAGGAAGCAGTGACCCTCGTCGAGGCTCTCCGCCGCCGCGGTCTCACCGTCGCGTTCTGCGAGTCGCTGACCGCGGGACTGGCCGCCGCGACGCTGGCGGACACCCCGGGCGCCTCGACGGTGCTGCGGGGTGGGCTCATCACCTACGCCACCGACCTGAAGTACTCGCTCGCCGGCGTGCCGGAGGGGGCGGACCCCGTGGCGGAGCAGACCGCCGCGGCCATGGCGGTCGGGGCACGGGAGCGCTGCGGGGCGGACTGGGGAGTGTCCCTCACCGGGGTCGCCGGACCCGACGCGCAGGGGGAGCACCCGGTGGGTGAGGTGTGGATCGGGTACGCGGGGAAGGCGGGCGTCGACACGCAGCGCCTGCAGCTCAGTGGAACCCGACGTGACATCCGTGAACAGGCGGTGCAGGCCGCATTAACGGGACTTGCCTCCCGCGTGGAACAATCCGGGCAACCCGGACGTTAGAAGGAGTAATGGTTACCACCGCTGTACTTGATACCCCGATCGTCACCACCCGACGCACACCCGAACCACTGCTGCGGGAGGCACTCGGTGCCGCCCTGCGCGCCTTCCGGGCGGACCAGGGCATCACCCTCCGGGAACTCGCCGAAACGGCGCGGGTCTCCCCGGGATACCTCTCCGAACTGGAACGCGGCCGCAAGGAGGTCTCCAGCGAGCTGCTGGCCTCCGTGTGCCATGCGCTGGGCACCTCCGTCGCCGACGTCCTCATCGAGGCCGCCGGTTCCATGGCGCTGCAGTCGGTGGCGGAGGAACTCGCCTCCGAATCACTGCATGCATAACCGACGGTCCACACACCTCTCCGCTACCATGGTGGCGTAAAACATTGAACGATAATCAGGAAGGCCCGAACCGACATGGCTAACCCCTTCGTCAAGGCATGGAAGTATCTCATGGCGCTGTTCGACTCGAAGATCGAGGAGAACGCCGACCCGAAGGTGCAGATTCAGCAGGCCATCGAGGATGCCCAGCGCCAGCACCAGGAACTGTCGCAGCAGGCCGCCGCCGTCATCGGCAACCAGCGTCAGCTGGAGATGCAGCTCAACCGTCGCCTCGGTGAGATCGAGAAGCTCCAGGCCAACACCCGCCAGGCACTGCAGCTCGCCGACAAGGCTCGCGCCGAGGGCGACGACAAGAAGGCCGTGGAGTACGAGAACGCCGCCGAGGCCTTCGCCGCGCAGCTCGTCACCGCGGAGCAGTCCGTCGAGGACACCAAGCAGCTCCACGACCAGGCCCTGCAGCAGGCCGACCAGGCCAAGCAGGCCGTCGAGCGCAACGCCATGGCCCTGCAGCAGAAGGTCGCCGAGCGCACCAAGCTGCTCTCCCAGCTGGAGCAGGCCAAGATGCAGGAGAAGGTCTCCGAGTCCCTGCAGTCCATGAACGCGATCACCGCCGGTTCCACCCCGAACCTGGACCAGGTGCGCGAGAAGATCGAGCGTCGCTACGCGAACGCCCTCGGTCAGGCCGAGCTGGCCCAGAACTCCGTCGAGGGTCGCATGGCCGAGGTGCAGCAGGCCGGCATCCAGATGGCCGGTCACTCCCGCCTCGAGCAGATCCGCGCCGAGATGCAGGGCGGCGGTCAGCTGACCTCCGGCCAGGCGGACAAGGCCATCGAGGGTGGCACCACGAACGTCACCGACGACGCCGTCGCCCAGCGCATGCGCGAACTGCGCGGCGAGTAGTCAACTCCACACAGCCCCGGCCCGGAAAGGTCGGGGCTGTTGCCGTTCCGTGATCACGTGTTGCCACGACGCATGAGTCAAATGGCATACAGTGAGGGTATGAGTTCCTACATCCGAGACTTCACCTATTTCGTCAGTTCCATGGCGTTGTTCCTCTCCTCGCTGGGTCTGACGATGCTGGGCATTCCCCAGTGCGGTCTGCACGACACCAGCGGGTGCGTGCACGAGTAGTTTTCGTCCCCGGCGCCGACTGCCCGATCGTCTGCGGCGCCTCCACCACTTTCACGTTAGGCTGATGTCATGAGCGCACTTCTCTCCTCCATCCCCCTGGCCCTGTACACCCTCCTGTCCTCCCTCCCGTTCATCCCGTACGTGTAACCGGCAGTACCTGACGCGGCCCCGGAACTGAGGTTCCGGGGCCGCGTTGTGCCTGGGGGACTAGTCGCCGACGCCGCGGGCGATGAGCGCCTCCGCGAGCAGGCGGGCGCGGCGGATGGAACGCACGAGCACGGGGGTGCCGAACGCGGCGATGGAGAACCCGGCGCCGCGCGCTTTCCGGGCGGCCAGCACCTCGTGGACGGTGGCCAGCTGCAGGGGGATGAGACGCAGCGTCAGTGACACCGCGAGGGAGATCGTCTCGACGGGCAGGCCGAACCGTGCGAAAGGGGAGAGGCCACGTTCCACGGCGCCCATGAGTTCGGCGATGGTCGTGGTCAGGGTGAGCAGGGCCGCCGCCGCCACCGAGGCGAAGAGGACCAGCACGGTGGTCAGCGCGAACTCCCAGCCCCGCTGCCACCACTGGAAGGCACCGAGGACGAGCAGCACCGGCAGGACGGGCAGGGTCTGTCCGAGGGCGGTGCGCAGCGGCACGCGCGCCACGACGTAGCCGAGCGCGACGGCCGCCAGCCAGCCCGCCGCCACGAGGGGCGTCTTCACCAGAAAGGTCGAGAGCAGGATGAAGGTGAGGAGGAACAGGAACTTCCAGCCGGCGGGGAGGCGGTGGATGGGGGTGGTGCCCGGCAGGTACACACCCAGCGGGATGTTCCTCATGCGAGCATCAGGGAACGGTAGTGGGCGCAGACCTCGGCGGGGGAGCCGTCGGCGATGATCCGGCCCTCGTCGAGGCAGAGCACGCGGTCGAAGTCCGCGAGGATGTCCAGGTCGTGGGTGACCACGATGAGCTGCTGCTCGAGGGCGGCGAACTCGCGGGCGATGCGGGCCCGGTTGCGCAGGTCGAGCAGTGTGGTCGGCTCGTCGGCGATGATGAGGTCCGGCTCGATGACCAGCACCGACGCCAGCGCCAGCAGCTGCTTCTGCCCGCCCGAGAGGGTGTGCGGGGAGTTCTCGGCGAGGTCGGTGAGGCCGAAGCGGGCGAGGGCGGCGTCGACACGCGCGTCCCGCTCGGCGCGGGAGAGCTTCAGGCGGCGGAGGGAGAAGGCGACGTCGTCACGCACCTGGGGCATGACGATCTGGTTCTCCGCGTCGGAGAATACGAAGCCGACGCGGCGGCGGATGTCGCGGCCGTGGCGGGAGACGTCGGCGGCGTCGACAAGCACGCGCCCGGAGGTGGGCTCACCGAGGCCGTTGATGAGGCGGGCGAGCGTCGATTTGCCCGAGCCGTTCGCGCCGATGACGCCGATGCGGTGCTCGTCGAGGGTGAGCGAGATCCGGTCGAGAGTGGGGGAGACGTCCCCGTCAAAGGTGACGGAGACGTCCTCGAAGGTGATCGTGGGCATTACTTACGACGTGCCAGCAGATCCGGGAAGGCAGCGTGGATGCCGAGGGCGATGACGACCATGAAGGCGAACTTGGCGGCGTCCGGGAGGATGAAGGCGCCCTGGGCGATGATCGACTCCGTGAGGGACAGGCCCGCACGCCACACGAGGCCGAGCGCCCCGAGGGTGTACTGGAGGAGGAGTCCGACGACGGCGGCGACGGTGAACCAGATGGCCTGCTCGCCGCGCTTGCGCGGGCGGGCGCGGTAGGCGATGAGTCCGGCGACGCCGGCGGAGACGAGGTAGCCGACGAGGTAGCCGACGGTCGGTCCGGCCAGGGCGGAGAGGGTGGTGCGGCCGCCGGCGAGGACCGGCAGTCCGATGAGGCCCAGGAAGAGGAAGAGGGCGGCGGCGAGGAAGCCGCGGCGTCCACCGAGGACGAGGCCGGCGAGGACGATCGCCGCGTTCTGCAGGACGATCGGGACTCCGGCGGCTCCGACCGGGATGGACACGAAGGCCAGCACGATGATGAGGGCGGCGAAGACGGCGATGTAGGCCAGATCCTGCACCGCGGAACGGGAGGTGCGGGCGGGGAGTGCAGCAGTGGTCATGGCGGAAACGATAGCATTGAACGCCGTTCAGCACGGTGTCCGGGGCGCCTGTGGATGGCGTGTCGGTACCATCGTGGCATGCGACTGGCGGAATTCCATGAACTGCTCGCGGACGAGTTCGGACGGGCGAAGGCCCGCCACATCGTCCACAGCCACTACCTGGCCAGCCTCGGCGGGGCGGTCGGGGACCTCGTCGAGAACGGCGTTGACCTGCGGCGCATCTGGGAGGGGATCTGCCGGGACTTCGACGTCCCCGAGGAGCGCCGCCTGGGCCGCGACCTGCCCGGCCGTTGACGTTGTGTTCGAACGCGTGTGCGTGTATGTTCGAAGTCGATGATCCTCATGTCCCGCCCTGTGGATACGGTGGGGCCCAGATCGCGCACTCGTGACCGACCTGTCGGAACCGGGATCCTTCCGGGGAAGACCGGGGTCTAAGAGGGTGTGGACATCTGCACACCCGACCCAGCAACCGACGACACCGGCGCCCCCGGCACCATCGACCACCCAAGAGAAGGAACCGTCACCATGGCACCCAAGAAGAAGGCCACCGCCGCCAAGGGCGATGACCGCCAGAAGGCTCTCGACGCAGCGCTGGCGATGATCGAGAAGGACTTCGGCAAGGGCGCGGTCATGCGCCTGGGTGACGACAACCGCCCGCCGATCCAGGTCATCTCCTCCGGCAACACGGCCATCGACGTGGCGCTCGGCATCGGCGGTTATCCGCGGGGCCGCATCATCGAGGTCTACGGCCCGGAGTCCTCCGGTAAGACCACCGTGGCCCTCCACGCCATCGCCCAGGCGCAGAAGGGCGGCGGCATCGCCGCCTTCATCGACGCCGAGCACGCGCTCGACCCCGACTACGCCAAGAAGCTCGGCGTGGACACTGACGCCCTGCTCGTGTCCCAGCCGGACACCGGTGAGCAGGCCCTCGAGATCGCCGACATGCTCGTGCGTTCCGGCGCCATCGACATCATCGTCATCGACTCCGTCGCCGCGCTGACCCCGAAGGCCGAGATCGAGGGCGAGATGGGTGACTCCCACGTCGGCCTCCAGGCCCGCCTCATGAGCCAGGCGCTGCGCAAGATGACCGGTGCGCTGCACTCCTCGGGCACCACCGCCATCTTCATCAACCAGCTGCGCGAGAAGATCGGCGTCATGTTCGGCTCCCCGGAGACCACCACCGGTGGCAAGGCCCTGAAGTTCTACGCCTCCGTGCGACTCGACGTCCGCCGGATCCAGACCCTCAAGGACGGCCAGGACGCCATCGGCAACCGCACCCGCGTCAAGGTGGTCAAGAACAAGGTCTCCCCGCCGTTCAAGATCGCCGAGTTCGACATCATCTACGGCGAGGGCATCTCCCGCGAGTCCTCCATCATCGACATGGGCGTGGAGAACGGCATCGTGAAGAAGTCCGGCTCCTGGTACACCTACGAGGGCGACCAGCTCGGCCAGGGCAAGGAGAAGGCCCGCCTGCTGCTCAAGGAGACCCCGGAGCTGGCCGACGAGATCGAGCGCAAGATCTTCGGCAAGCTCGGCATCGGCCCGGACGCCGCCACGGACGAGGACAGCCTCAGCGACGACCCGGTCGACATGGTCCCGAACGTCGACTTCGACGACGATGAGGCGGAGGCCGCCAGCGCCGCCGCCAAGTAGGGGAGGGCAGCGGTGACCAGCCAGGAACAGAGGATCGCGCAGCTGCGGGCGGCGATTGCCGAGTACACGCCCGGCAACCTCTTCGACCACGAGGCCGAGGAGGCGAAGGCCGCGGTACGCCGCCGGGCACTGCTGCTTCTCGACGCCCGCGCGCGTTCCCGTCACGAGCTGCGCGGCCGCCTGGTGGACCTCGAGTTCGATCCGGTGGTCATCGACGACGTCCTCGACGACCTCGCCGGCGTCGGCCTGCTCAACGACGCGGTCTTCGCGCAGGAGTGGGTGCGCCAGCGGCACGCCCGCCGCGGCAAGTCCGCGCGCGTGCTCGACCGCGAGCTCCGCGACAAGGGCGTGGACGCCGGCACCCGGGCCGCCGCCCTCGAGCAGATCGATCCTGCGGACGAGGAGAGCATGGCACGCAGCCTCGCCGCGAAGAAGGCCCGTTCCGTGCGTACCGTCCCGGAGGACCGGGCCGAGTCCGACAAGGTGCTGCGCCGCATCGTCGGGGTGCTGGCCCGACGGGGATTCAACCAGGGCATGAGCCTGCGTATCGCGCGGGAGGCCCTGGAGGAGCGGGTCGCGCAACTGCAGTGACGCCGCCGCCAACCACGGGGGTTGACGGCGGCGTCGGCAAACGGAAGGTTACTGGCCCGGGTTCTTGATCTCGACGTAGTCGGGGTCGTGCCAGTCGACGTTGACGTTGTCCTTGGTGTCGAGGCCCTGGTCGGGGAGCTCGGGCACCTTGGCGATGATGTTGCGGCGGGCGCGGCCGGCGCGCAGCTGCCGCTCGATGCGCTGCGCCAGCGAGGTGAGCGCCCAGTTGATGAGGATCATGATGATCGCCACGACTGTCAGCGAGGCCAGGAAGTTCTGGTTCACGGACGCCGTCTGGATGCCGGAACGGACCACCTCGACGTAGCCGATCTGGTAGCCGAGCGCGGAGTCCTTCAGCGCGATGACCATCTGCGCGATGAGCGCCGGCAGCATGGCGGCGATCGCCTGCGGCAGGAGGATCGTGCGCATCGTCTGCGAGTGGGACATGCCGAGCGCGCGGGCGGCCTCGGTCTGCCCCTTCGGCAGGGACTTGATGCCGGAACGGAGGATCTCCGCGATGACGGAGCCGTTGTACATCGTCAGGCCGAAGACGACCGCCGCGAACGCCAGCTCCCGGGGCGGGACCATGCGGTAGATGGCGAACATCTGGTACGCGAAGATCATGAGCAGCAGCACCGGGATGGCGCGGAAGAACTCGACGATCACCGCGCAGATCCAGCGCAGCCACGCCATCTCGGAGAGGCGGCCCAGGCCGAGCAGCACACCGAGGATCATCGCCAGGATGATGGACGCGAAGGCGGACTTCAGGGTGCCCCACAGGCCCGGCAGGATGTAGGTCCGCCAGGTGAGGGAGTCGAGGAACGGCATCCACTTGGCGGCGGTGAGCTGGCCGTTGTCGTTGAGGGTCCAGATGATCCAGCCGAGTACCAGGGCGGTGAGCACCGCGGTGAGGACGGTGAAGATGACGTTGTTGCGACGACCACGGGGCCCGGGGGCGTCGTAGAGCACTGTCGCGCGTACGGACATTATTTCCTCACCGCCATCCGGTCGGACAGGCGGCCGAGGGCCAGGCCGGTGGGCAGGGTGAGGACGATGAAGCCGAGGGCGAAGATGCCGAACACCACGAAGAGCATGTTGGCGTGGTTCTCGATCGTCGACTTCATGAGCAGCGAGGCCTCCGCCACGCCGATCGCCGAGGCGATGGTGGTGTTCTTGGTCAGGGCGATGAGGGTGTTGCCCAGGGGGATGATCGCGGCGCGGACGGCCTGCGGGAAGACGATGTTGCCGAAGATCTGGCCGAAGGACAGACCCAGGGAACGGGCGGCCTCCGCCTGCCCGAAGTGGACGGTGTTGATGCCGGAGCGCAGTGACTCGGCCACGAAAGCCGAGGTGTAGAGCACGAAGCCGAGCACCGCGAGCCGGAAGTTGTTGTCCACCAGGAAGGTGGGGGAGGTCCGGTCGGCCAGGACCAGACCGAGGTTCTGGTACAGGCCGAAGGAACAGAAGATGATGATCAGCGTGAGCGGGGTGTTACGGACCGTGTTGATGTAGAACGTGGCCAACCCGCGCAGGATCTTCACGGGGGAGACCCTCATGGCGGTGAGAATGGTACCGAGGATCATCGACCCGATGGCGGAGTAGACCGTCAGCTGGATGGTCAGCCAGAAGGCCGGCCACAACCGGGGACCGAGCTCGGCCCATAGCGTCGTCATGAGGGACTCCTAGTCGGCGGTCTGCTAGTTGTCGAGGAAGGACAGGTCGCCCGGCGTGCCCGGTGCAACGGCCTCGTCACCACCGAGGTTCTTCTGCAGCAGGTTGTCGAACTCGCCGGACTCGTGGAGCTCGGTGAGGGCCGCGTTGATGGCGTCGGTGCCCTCGGAGTCGTCCTTGGCCAGGCCGACGCCGTAGTACTCGTTGGTGAACGGGACGCCGTCCTTCTCCATCTCGATGACCTTGAACTGGCCCGGGGCCTGCGCGGAGTAGCCGAGCAGGATGGTGGCGTCGGTGGTCATTGCGTCGATGTTGCCCTGGCGCAGTGCCTCGACACACGAGGAGTAGGTGTCGTACTCCTGCAGCTGGACACCTGGGAGGGCGTCCTTGACCTTCTGTGCCGGGGTGGAGCCGGTGACGGAGCAGAGGATCTTGCCGTCGAGGGACTCGAGGTCGGAGATCTCCGTCTCGCTCTCACGCACGAGCAGCGCCTGGTGGGTGATGAGGTAGGGGCCACCGAAGTTGACGGACTCGGAGCGGCCCTTGTTGATGGAGTAGGTCGCGGCGATGAGGTCGACCTCGCCGTTCTGGATGAGGGTCTCACGCTGCGCGGAGGGGGTCTCACGCCAGGTGATGGTCGGGGCGTCCCAACCCTTGTCCTCGGCGATGTGGTTGACGATGTACTCGGCGATGTCGACGTCGAGGCCGGCCATGGAGCCGTCCGGGTTGCGCAGGCCGAGGCCCGGCTGGTCGTACTTGGTGCCGATGGTGACGTTGCCGGACTCGATGGCGGCGAGCATGCCGTCACCGCCGCCGGAGGAGTCGCCACAGGCGGCGAGGGTGACGCCGGCGAGGACGACGGTGGAGGTGAGGGCGGTGAGGCGGTAGATGTTGCGCTTCATTGTCTTGGTTCCTTTGCTGTGAAAGTTGCGTGAATGAGGGGGATCAGGGGGATCAGTGGGAGAGGATCTTGCCGAGGAAGTCCTTGGCGCGGTCCGTCTTCGGATTGGTGAAGAACTCCTCCGGAGTGTCGTCCTCGACGATCGCTCCGTCGGCCATGAACAGGACCCGGTCCGCGGCGCGGCGCGCGAACCCCATCTCGTGGGTGACCACCACCATGGTCATGCCTTCCTTGACCAGGCTGGCCATGACGTCGAGGACCTCGTTGACCATCTCGGGGTCGAGGGCGGAGGTCGGTTCGTCGAAAAGCATGATCTTCGGGTTCATCGCCAACGCACGTGCGATGGCGACGCGCTGCTGCTGTCCGCCGGACAGCTGCGCCGGGTACTTGCTGGCCTGGTTGGCGATGCCCACCCGTTCCAGCAGTGCCATGGCGCTTTTCTCGGCGTCCGCCTTCTTCATCTTGCGCACCTTGACGGGACCGAGTGTGACGTTGTCCTTGATGGTCAGGTGGGGGAAGAGGTTGAAGGACTGGAAGACCATGCCGACGTCCGCGCGCAGCCGGGCCAGGTCGCGGCCCTCCTCGGGGAGGAGGACGCCGTCGATCTCGATGGTGCCGGACTCGATGGTCTCGAGGCGGTTGATCGTGCGGCAGAGGGTGGACTTGCCGGAGCCGGAGGGTCCGAGCACGACGACCACCTGGCCCTTGGGGACCTCGAGGTTGATGTCCTTGAGTGCCTGGAAGTCATCGAAGTACTTCTGCACGTCCGTCATCCGGATCATGGGCGTGCCGGTGTTCTGTGGAACACGATCCGAAGCAGGTGTGGTCTGGGTCATAGCCTGATCTTAGACATAAGCGCGCCTTGGTCATACGACTTTGGGTTAACTTTTCTGCAACATCGCGAAGCCTGTTAAGCACCGGAAGGTGACGACCTGCACCGTTTAGGTCGCCACCAGCGCTGTCGTTAGAATGGCCAACCGTGGCACAGCTTGAGAACGACACCCCCCGCACCTACGAGGTACGCACCTTCGGATGCCAGATGAACGTGCACGACTCCGAGCGTCTCTCGGGTCTGCTCGAGGAGGCCGGCTACACGGCCGCCGGTGACGACACCCCCGACCTCATCGTGTTCAACACCTGCGCCGTCCGCGAGAACGCCGACGAGCGCCTCTACGGCACCCTCGGCCAGCTCCGCGCCACCAAGCGCGCGCAGCCGGGCCTGCAGATCGCCGTCGGCGGCTGCCTGGCGCAGAAGGACCGGGACACCGTGGTCGAGAAGGCCCCGTGGGTCGACGTGGTGTTCGGCACCCACAACATCGGCTCCCTGCCGACGCTGCTGGAACGCGCCCGACACAACGAGGAGGCGCAGGTCGAGATCGTCGACGCCCTCGAGGCGTTCCCGTCCGTCCTGCCCGCCAAGCGTGAGTCCGCCTACGCGGGCTGGGTGTCCGTGTCCGTCGGCTGCAACAACACCTGCACCTTCTGCATCGTGCCGGCCCTGCGCGGCAAGGAGATCGACCGCCGCCCCGGCGACATCCTCGCCGAGGTGCAGGCGCTCGTCGACCAGGGCGTCACCGAGGTCACCCTCCTCGGCCAGAACGTCAACGCCTACGGCGTGAACTTCGCCGACCCGGAGCTCGAGCGCGACCGCTCCGCCTTCTCCAAGCTGCTGCGCGCCTGCGGTGAGATCGAGGGCCTGGAGCGCCTGCGCTTCACGTCTCCGCACCCGGCCGAGTTCACCTCCGACGTCATCGACGCCATGGCCGAGACCCCCGTCGTGTGCCCGCAGCTGCACATGCCGCTGCAGTCCGGCTCCGACAAGGTGCTCAAGGAGATGCGCCGCTCCTACCGTTCGGCGAAGTTCCTCGGCATCCTCGACGAGGTCCGCGCGAAGATCCCGCACGCCTCCATCACCACCGACATCATCGTCGGCTTCCCGGGGGAGACGGAGGAGGACTTCCAGGGGACTCTCGACGTCGTGGAGAAGGCCCGCTTCACCTCCGCGTACACCTTCCAGTACTCCCCGCGCCCGGGCACCCCGGCCGCCGAGTACGAGGACCAGATCCCCAAGGAGGTCGTCCAGGAACGCTTCGAACGTCTCCTTGCCCTCCAGGAGCGCATCTCCGGCGAGGAGAACGCGAAGCTCGTCGGCACCGAGGTGGAACTGCTCGTCCAGGCCGAGGGCCGCAAGAAGACCGGCCGCATGACCGGCCGCGCCCGCGACGGCCGCCTCGTGCACTTCGCCCCGCAGGGCAACCTTGACGGCGACATCCGCCCCGGCGACATCGTCACCACCACCGTCACCGCCTCCGCACCGCACCACCTGCTTGCCGACGCCGCCGTGCTCACCCACCGCCGCACCCGCGCCGGCGACATGTCCGCCGCCGGGCAGGTCCCCACGACCGAGCCGATCGGCGTCGGCCTGGGCCTGCCGTCCATCGGGCGGCCCGCACCGCAGCCCGCTGCCGCGGATTCCTGCGGCTGCTGACGTAGGCTGCATAGAAAGTCACCCCGACCGCAAGAGGAGAACACCGACCGTGAGTAACGCCCCACAGGAGCTCGCCAACCGGGAGAAGCGAGTGGCTTCCCGCCTGGACCTGGGAGGGCGGCTCTGGTTGTTCGTCGCGGCCGTCGCCCTCTACGCGGTGTCCCTGGTCCTGCCGCAGGCCGGATCGGTCCGGGGCTACGAGGTCCTGTTCCAGATGGACCCGGCCGCCGAGGCCGGCATCAAGCTCACCGAGTACGTCTATGCCACCCTCGCCTTCCTCGGCGTCGGTGTGCTGACCACCCTCACCCTGCTGACCCGCCGCCTGGCGATCGCCATCCCCGGGTGGATGATCACCACCGTCGGCACCGCCTACTCGCTCTTCGCCCTCTGGCTGCGGCAGACCCGCTCCAGCGCGGACGACGGCGTCGAGATGAACCTCGGCTTCTGGGTCTCCCTGCTGGCCCTCATCCTCGCCTTCCTCGGCTACGCCATGACGATGTTCCGCCGTAACCCCGAGCAGCAGAAGGTGGCCCACGACCGTGCCACCGCCGACCCCCTCGACGAGGTCGGCCGCCTGCAGCAGCAGGCGAACGTCTCCGCGGAGAACAACCCGCTGCTCATCGACGACCGCCGCTCCCGCGCCAGCGAGCGGCACCAGAAGGGCTAGAGACGCTTCTGCCAGCCTGAACCGCCGCTGACAACCCGCCATCCGAGTCGACGGTTGATGTCGACCATCCAGGTGTTGTCGGCGGCGTTCGACGTGTAGACGCGCTGCGCCCCGAGGTGCTCCGCCGCCGCGCGCAGCGCCTCCTGCTTGATGCGCAGACCGTGGCCCCGGCCGCGCGCCCGCACGTCGACGACGGTGATGCCTTGCTCGACGATGCCCGGCTCGGAGCCGGGGAAGCGGGTGATCTCGCTGATGCCGATGACGCCGGTGGCGTCGGAGAGCACCACGCTGACCATCTCGCGTCCGGTGTTGCGCACCCGGCGGGCGGCCGCCGCGAGGCGGTCCCGCGTCCAGTCGACCGGCTCGGCGACGAGCCCGCCGGTGGGGACGTCGACGGAGGCGCGGTGGTAGAGGGCGAGGACGCCGTCGACAAGCGGGGGCGGGAAGTCGAGGTTGCGGACGACCTCGACGGTGACCCCCGCGGGCCAGTCGGGGGCTCCGACACCGACCTCGACCACGCCCTGGATCTCCGTGAGACCGAGGGAGTAGCCGCGTTCGCGGAGGACGTCCGCCCACCCGCCGGTGCCCGGGGTCTCGTCGGCCGGGTGGAGCAGCCAGGTCTGCACGACGCCGCGTCCCAGGCGGGCGGCGACGGCCTCGGCCTCCGCGAACAGGGTGGAGAGGATCGCGCGGCTCTCCGGCTCGAAACCGGCGCCGGGCAGGGGGAGATGGCCCGCGTCGAGGATGACCTCGGCCTCGACGACGTCGCGGTCCTCCAGCAGGGGGGTGCTGATGAGCAGGTAGCCGGCCGGGTCCTCGCCCGGCACCTCCAGGGCGAAGGCGAGGGTGTCGTACTCCACGGAGCCGCGCAGGCGGTGCTGCACCCGCTCCACGGAGGTGGAGGAGGCGGTGTCGCCGGTGGTCTCCTGGGCGGCGAGATTCGCGAGGAAGACGAGGTTGACAACGGCATCGGCCGGTTCCGCACCCGGAACCGGCCGATCAATCTGGACGAGCTGCAACCTAGAGGTCTTCCACTGCCCGGGCGGCGGCGTCGGCCCACTCCTGCCACTGGGCGGCCTGGGCGCGCAGGTTGTCCGCCTTCTTGGCGTTGCCCTTCGCCGCGGCGGCGTCGGCCTGCGCGGTGAACTCGGCGACCTTGTCCAGGAACTGCTGGGCACGGGCCTGGGCCTCCGGGTCGGTGCGACGCCACTGCGACTCCTCCGCCTCGGAGACCCGCTTCTCGAGGGCGCCGATCCGGTCCTCGTACTCGCGGACCTGGTGGCGCGGGACGTAGCCGATCTCGTCCCACTTCTCCTGCAGCTCACGCAGCTTCGCGCGGGCCCCGTCGAGCCCCTTGGCGGGGTCGATCTGGGCGTCGTACTCGGCGAGCAGGGCGTCCTTGGCCTCGGCGTTGGCGATGAACTCCTTGTCGCGCTCCGCGTTGACGGCGTTGCGGGCGTTGAAGAAGTGGTCCTGGGCGGCGCGGAACGCCTCCCACAGCTTGTCGTCGACGTCGCGCGGGGCACGACCGGCGGCCTTCCACTCCTTCATCAGGTCACGGTAGGCGCGGGCGGTGTCGTTCCAGTCGGTGGAGTCCTTGAGGGCCTCCGCACGCTCGACGAGGGCCTCCTTGGCGCGGCGGGCGGCGGCGCGACCGCGGTCCAGCTCCGCGAAGTGGGAGCCGCGGCGGCGGTTGAAGGAGTCGCGGGCGCGGGAGTAGCGCTTCCACAGGGCGTCGTCGGTCCGGCGGTCGATGCCGCGGATCGTCTTCCACTCCTCGAGGATGGCGCGCAGGCGGTCGCCGGCGGCCTTCCACTCGGTGGAGTTCTCGGCCAGCTCCTCGGCCTCGGCGGCCAGGGCCTCCTTGCGGGCGATGGCCTGCTCCCGGCGGCGGGCGCGGTCGGCCTTGGCCTGCTCGCCGGCGGCGTCGGAGTGCTCCATGATGTCGCCCAGGCGCCGGTCCAGTCCGACGAGGTCACCGATGACGGCGGCGGTCGGCAGCGTCTCCCGCAGCTGGGCGGCGGTCTCCTTGATGGAGTTCGCGTCGTCCGGGTGGGCGATGAGGCGGGCCTCGAGCAGCTCGACCTCGGTGGCCAGGTCATCGAAGCGGGTGCCGTAGTGGGCGAGGCCCTCCTCGGGGGTGCCGGCCTGCCAGGACCCGATCTCACGCTCCCCGTCGGCCGTCTTCACGAAGACGGTGCCGTCGGCGTCGACGCGGCCCCACTTGGCGGGGTCGTTCTTCGGCGGGCGGACGGCGGCCGGGGCGGCGGGACGCGGCGAGGGTGTCGGACGGTGGCCGACACCGGGCAGCGGACCAGGCTTCGGGCCCGGACGGAGGCCCGGCTTGGGGCCGGGCGTGGGGGAGGGCGTCGGAGAGTTCGTCATGTCGGGGTCCTTTGCTGGTCGTCATGCCGCGCGACACGGCTGCCTGTAGTGCTTCAACCAACATACCGCGCAGCGTTCGGGCCTGTCAGCAGGAGTCAGTAGGATGACCCGGGTGAGCACCAACCTCGTCGTGATGCCCGCCGGACCGGCCCTGGTCCGGGAACTCGCCCCCCGCGATGCCGCAGGTCAGCGCATGGTCGCCGCGGTGCGTTCGCTTGTCGACTCCACCGGTGACCGCCCCGTCCACCTCGTCGGCTCCCGGTCCCCCCGGTGGGAGACCGGCGTGGAGGGTTCCTTCCGGGCCTGGGGCGCCCCGCAGGTGCAGGTCGGGGCGGGGCACCACCTGCCGGAGCTGGTGCAGCGTTATGTGCTGGGGGAGCGGGCCTCCCGGGTGACGGACGTGCGTGCGGAGCTGGGGGAACCGGACCCCGGGGCACTGACCCTGGTGGCCCTCGACGGTTCCGCCGGCCTGACGGAGCGGGCCCCGCTGGCGCTGCTCCCGCAGGCCGCGGCGGCGGACGCCTGGTGCCGGGACCTGCTGGCCGGGCGGGAGGTCGGTGAGCTGCCCGACGGGGGCGGCATCCTCGAGCCGGAGCTGTGGCGCGAGCTGGCGGCCCTGCGGCCGCGGCGGGCGGAGCTGGTGGACGCGGACATGGAGCATGGAGTGGGAAGGTACGTGGCGGCATGGCAGATCTGACCCCGGTCGCGGTGGTCGGCCCGACGGCCTCGGGCAAGTCGGCGCTGGGCCTGGTGCTGGCGCATGAACTGGGCGGCGAGGTGGTCAACGTCGACTCCATGCAGCTCTACCGCGGCATGGACATCGGCACCGCGAAGCTCAGCGTGGAGGAGCGGGAGGGCATCCCGCACCACCAGCTCGACGTGTGGGACGTCACGGAGACCGCCTCCGTCGCCCGCTACCAGGCCGACGCGGTGGCGGACGTCGAGGACATCATGTCCCGCGGGAAGGTGCCGATCCTCGTCGGGGGTTCCATGCTCTACGTCCAGTCGCTTCTCGACGACTGGCAGTTCCCGCCCACCGACCCCGCCGTTCGCGCCCGGTGGGAGCGGCGCCTGGCGGACGTCGGCATCGATGCCCTGCACGCCGAGCTGGCGGCCGTGGACCCGGCGGCGGCCGCGGTCATCGAGGACAAGGACCCCCGCCGTACCGTCCGGGCGCTGGAGGTCATCGAGCTGACGGGCCGGCCCTTCCAGGCGTCGCAGCCGCCGAAGGACGCGCCCCCGCGGTGGGGCACCCGGATCCTCGGTCTGCGGACGCAGCCGGAGTGGCTCAACCCGCGCATCGAGCTGCGCACCCGGCAGATGTTCGAGCGGGGACTGGTCGAGGAGGTGGACCACCTGGTCGCGGAGCACGGGCTGGTGGCGGACTCCACCGCGGGCCGGGCAATCGGCTACGCGCAGGTCCTGGCGGCCCAGGCGGGGGAGTTGAGCTGGGAGGACGCCGTGGAACGCACGATCACGGGCACGCGGCGCTACGTGCGTCGTCAGCGGTCGTGGTTCAACCGGGACCCCCGCATCGTGTGGCTCGTCGCCGCCGCCGACCCGGCCTCCCGGGCGCTGGAGCTGCTGCGCCCCTGAGCGGCCGGGCTCAGTAGTCGGGGCCGAGACGCTGCGCGGCCTGCCGGGCGGCGAGCCAGGTCTCCTTGATCTCCAGGGCCCGCAGGTCGGTGACCTGGAGCAGGGCCTCCAGCTGGGAGACGTCGAGGTCGGGGTTGGCCAGTCGGGCGTCGAGACGCCCGAGGAAACGCCGGGCGGTGGCGTACTGGTGGTGGAACGCGGCGATGTCGCCGTCCGTGCAGTCCAGGTCGAGGAGGGCCGGGCGGCTGAGGGTGCGGTCGGCGATGGCCTCCGCATCGGTCCCCGACGCGAAGTGGTCGAACTCATGGATGACGTCCTCGATGTCCTCGGCGCTCAGCGCGATGGAGGAGCGCAGGGCGAGGGTCTCACTGGAGTCGGGGCGCTTGGTCACCACGAACAGGGCGACCGCCGCGATCGGCACGAGGAGCAGGAAGCCCTGCAGGCGGAAGATCCCGAGGACCGCGACGCAGCTGGCGAGGATGATGAGCAGAATCCACAGTCGTCGATTCGGCTCGGGTCTCACCAGCATCCGGTCGGGCACGGTTACCGCGCCCCTAGTGTCCGCCGCAGCCGCAGCTTCCGCCGCAGCCACCGCAGCCCCCGCCGTCGGACATGGGGGAGAGCACGGAGGCGGTGAGCACGGCGGTGCCGGCGACCACGGAGTCACGGGCCGGGAGCTCTGGGCCGTCGGGGAGGCACAGGTCGAAGGGGAAGGCCCCGTCGACGGTGGCGTGGATGAAACGCTGGCCGGTGAGCTGGTTGTGGCGGTACTCGGAGTCGAGGACGCGGGCGGAGAAGGTCGCGGAGGCGTCCGGGGCGGCGGCGCCGGAGCCGGAGGTGACCAGCTGGGCACCCTCGGAGATGAGCAGGCCGGTGACCTCGCCGGTGGCGGCCTCGTACTCGGCGGCGGAGGCGTAGGTGGTGGTGTCGAGGCCGAGGGCGGTGATGCCGACCTGCTGCCAGGTCTGCGTGGGGGCGTCGACAAGCAGAGGGCCCTGGGCGAGGTTGCAGGTGACGGAGGTGAGGACGGTGCCGTCCGGGGTGACGATCTCGCAGAGGGCGAGGACGTCGTTGACCATGCTCACGTGGGCGAAGGTCTGGGTGACCGACTCGAAGCCGGCGAAGGTGGCGAAAGGCTCGACGGCCAGGATGTTGATCTGGGCGCCGGAGGCGTCCGTGAACTGGATCAGCTGTCCACCGCGCAGTTCGCCGGTGACGACCAGCTGGTTGGTGGCGATGGCCGCCTCGACGGCGTCCTGCCAGCGGTCAAAACCCAGTCCGATGCTCTTCAGGTCGGTGCTCATGGTTGCCCAGTCTATCCCTTCGCGGGTGCGGGAAAAACATGCCCGCCCGGGGCTTCTCAAAACGCCCGCACCGGACTACAGTAAGGCAAGCCTTACATATCGGTGGGGCCTATCCGAGAATCAGGGGAACATGATGACCTGTCCGCTACCCACGGCACCGCGCAACTGCCCGCTGCGCCTGCTCGCCGTCAACCCCGACCTGCCGGCCGACATCCGGCGCCGCCTGGCGGAACTGGGGCTGGGACAGGGTGTGGAGTTCTCCCTCGACCGCCGCGCCATCGGCGGCGCCTGCCTCGTGTGCATCGGCACTGCCCGGTACGTCATCGACCGGCGCACCGCCTCCGGCCTCACCGTCGCCCCCGCCTGATGATGGCCGACACCCCGGGCTGCCACGGCCCCGCCCTGCGTTCCGCTCCTCCCGGCTCCCCGGTCGTCGCCGTCGTCGGCGCCCCCAACTCCGGCAAGTCGACGCTCTTCAACGCCCTCACCGGCTCCCGCGTCCAGGAGGGCAACTGGCCGGGCACCTCCGTCGACGTCGCCCGCGGCGAATGGCGGCCCGGCGGCACGTCCCTCGACCTCATCGACCTGCCCGGCGCCTACTCCCTCGAACCCGCCAGCCCGGACGAGGAGTTCACCCGCGACATGCTTCTCGACGACCCACCCGACGCCGTCCTCGCCGTCGTCGACGCCTCCGCCTTCGCCCGCGGGCTCTACCTGGTCTCCCAGCTGCTCGAGCACGAACTGCGCGTGGTGGTGGCCCTGACGAAGACGGACGTGGCGGACCCGGTGGACACCGCCGCGCTGTCCGCCGCGACCGGGGTGCCCGTCGTGGCGGTCAACCCCCGGCAGCGCCGTCACCTCGCAGAACTCGGACCCGCCGTGGAGGCGGCGCTCGAGCAGGAACCGCGCGCCCTGCGCTCCGCCCCGGTGGCCGGCGGCGAGATCGCCGCCGCCGAGGAACGCTTCGGGTGGATCGCCGCGGTGATGGAGGGGGTCGTCGACACGCGGCCGCGGCAGCGGACGTGGACCGACCGGCTCGACGCCGTGACCCTGCACCCCGTGTCCGGGCCGCTGGTGTTCCTCGCCGTCATGTGGGGCGTCTTCCAGATCACCACCACCGTGGCCGCCCCCTTCCAGGACCTGCTCGACCAGCTGTTCAGCGGCCCCGTCAGCGGGACCGCCCGCACCCTGCTGGGCAACCGGATCGCGGAGGCCGTCATCGTCGACGGACTCATCGCCGGGGTGGGCATGGTGCTCACCTTCGTCCCGCTCATGGCGCTCATGTTCCTGTGTCTGGCGGTGCTGGAGGATTCCGGCTACATGGCGCGTGCGGCCGTGGTCGCGGACCGGACGATGCGTGCCATCGGGCTCCCGGGGCGCGCGTTCATCCCCCTCATCGTCGGCTTCGGCTGCAACGTGCCCGCGATCGCAGCGACCCGCATCCTGGGGCGTCGCGAGCACCGCATCCTCACCGCACTGCTCATCCCCTTCGCCTCCTGCACCGCCCGGCTGACGGTCTACGTCATGCTGGCCGCCACCTTCTTCCCGACGCACGCCGGCTCCGTCGTCTTCGCCATGTACCTGACGTCGGTGCTGCTCATCGTGGGCGTCGGCATGCTCGTCCGGCGGCTGCTGTGGCGGGGCTTCGGCAGCGAACCGCTCGTCATCGCGCTGCCCCGCTACCAGTGGCCGGGCCCGCGGATGGTGGGCCGGGTGACCTGGACCCGCGTCTCCGGCTTCCTGCGGACCGCCTCGACGGTCATCGTCGCCTGCGTGACGGTCGTGTTCCTCCTGCAGGCGACCCCGGTGGTCGGCGACCACCGCTTCGCCGACGAGGACCTGCCCGTCGCGGACTCCGCCTACGCCGCCGTCGCCGACACCCTCGCCCCGGTCTTCACTCCTGCGGGCTTCGGCTCCGGCACGCTCACGGGGGCGCTGGTCACGGGGTTCGTCGCCAAGGAGGCCGTCCTGTCCACGTGGGCGCAGACCTACCCCGGGGAGGACCTGGGGGAGGCCGTCACCCGGGACTTCGCGGAGGCCTCCGGCGGACACACCGTGCCCGCGGTGTGGGCCTTCATGATGTTCCTGCTCGCCTACACCCCCTGCGTGGCCACCCTCGCCGCCCAACGCCGCGAGATCGGCCTGCGGTGGACGCTCACCGGCCTGGTGCTGCAGCTCGGGGTCGCGTGGCTGCTGGCCGTCGGCACGTTCCAGCTCCTCAGCGTGTGGTGGTGACGGTGGGACCGGTAGCCCGCATCCGCGCCGCCGTCGACGCCGGGGCACGCACCACCCGGGAAATAGCGGAACACACCGACCTGCCCGAGCCCCTCGTCCACGCGGTGCTCCGGCACTTCACCGCACCGGAGTCCTGCGGGTCCGGCGCGTGCCGTTCCTGCCCCGTCCAGGAAGGTTGCGGCGGACCGGTACTGTTAACTCTCGGTCCGGCGTGGAACAATGGACACTAATGACTGATGTTTTCAAGCACGACCCCGACCACACCTCGCATGAGGATCTGCTGGCCCGCGCCTTCCGCGACAACGCCCCGCAGCCGACCATCCGGGAGGACTCCGGCACGGACCTGTCCGGGCTCCTGACCCCCACCGTCGGTGAACTCGACCTGGACGACCGCAACCGCTTCCGCCGCGTCACCCGCACCACGGAGATCCGCTCCACCGACGCCGAGGACATCACCGAGGTCGAGTACCGCAAGCTGCGCCTCGAGCAGGTCATCCTCGTGGGCGTGTGGACGGAGGGCACGACCGCTGAGGTCGAGGCCAACATGGACGAACTCGCCGCCCTCGCCGAGACCGCCGGCGCCGAGGTCCTTGAGGCCCTCTACCAGCGCCGCGACAAGCCGGACCCGGGTACCTACATTGGCTCCGGCAAGGTGCAGGAACTCAAGGAGATCATCCTCGCCACCGACGCCGACACCGTCATCTTCGACGGTGAGCTCAGCCCCGGCCAGCTGGTCGCCCTCGAGACGGCACTCAACACCAAGGTCATCGACCGCACCATGCTCATCCTCGACATCTTCGCCCAGCACGCGAAGTCCAAGGAGGGCAAGGCGCAGGTCTCCCTCGCCCAGATGGAGTACCTGTACACCCGCGTCCGCGGCTGGGGCGAGAGCCTGTCCCGGCAGGCCGGTGGCCGCGCCGGGTCCAACGGTGGCGTCGGTCTGCGTGGTCCGGGTGAGACCCGCATCGAGGCCGACCGTCGCCGTCTGCGCACCGAGATGGCCAAGCTCCGCCGTGAGCTGGCCGGCATGCAGACCGCCCGCGAGATCAAGCGGCAGCGACGCCAGGCGTCCACGATCCCGCAGATCGCCATCGCCGGCTACACCAACGCAGGCAAGTCCTCGCTCATCAACGCCCTCACCGGCGCGGGCGTGCTCGTCGAGGACGCGCTCTTCGCCACCCTCGATCCCACGACCCGGCGCGCCGAGCTGGCCGACGGCCGCGCGGTCGTGTTCACCGACACCGTCGGCTTCGTCC